>JGI994J12354_10005497_pt1 | contig 10882 bp, 13 predicted proteins | sample IntmicLarv3ML3BL_FD_12354 | JGI IMG/M metagenome (IMG submission 12354)
CACTTTGTTCACCTCTTGCGCTCTATTTTACTCTTCTGCGCAACTTTTAGCAACCTTTTCGCGGCAGAGACCGCGGGGAATTAGACCCTCTTTAGATTAAATTTTTCGATATTTTTGTGACCGATCACAGAATCTTCGGAAGCAAAAAGATTCAGTTGACAGTTTATAAAGTACAAAACCGGCAAAACCGAAACCTCCAAGATGCGCAGATTATTGCTGTCGCAATAAAGCACGCGCAGCGCAGACAAGTCCGACACATCCAAGGTGCTGAGGCTGTTGTTGCTGCAATCCAGCTCCCGCAAAACAGGCAGTCCGGATACCTCCAATGCGGTGAGATTGCTGCTGCGGCAATCCAGAAATTCCAAATGAGGCAATCCGCGCACAACAAGAGTACGGAGGTTGTTGTCAGAACAGCGGAGCCTTGTCAAGAGCGTATTGTTCGAAACATCCAAAGCGCTGAGTTTGTTGGAATCACAATGAAGCCACATCAGCGGAGACAGCTCGGATACATCTAAGGTGGTGAGCTTGTTCCGAGAACAATAAAGACTCACCAGTTTTGTGTTGTTCGAAACATCCAAAGCGCTCAAGCTGTTGTAATCACAGCAAAGACTCTCCAAAAGAGGCAATCCGGATACATCCAAAGTGCGGAGGAAATTGTGTTCGCAGTCAATCCATTTCAATTTGGCTGACCCGGCTGCATCCAAGGAGACAAGGCTGTTGGAACTGCAGACAAGCTCTTCCAAATTGGATAACCCGGACAGCTCTAATGTGTCAAGGCGGTTTCTGCTGCAGCGAAGCCGTTCCAGCTTCGATAGGCCGGATGCATCCAAAGTATCCAGGTGGTTGTCAGAGCAATCAAGATATGTCAAGTTCACATTGCGGGAGACATCCAACGCGCGAAGCTGGTTATTGCGGCAATCAAGCAATTCCAAGAGAGGCAGTCTGGATACGTCTAATACTGTGATGTTGTTTCTGTAACAGCGAAGCTCTTTCAGATGAGTTAATCCGGATACATCCAATGCTTCGAGACGATTGCTGTGGCAGATGAGCACCGTCAATGCAGTGTTTGCAGAAACGTCTAAGGTGCGCAGGCTATTGCCGCCGCAGTCCAGATCTTCCAACGAAATAAAATATTCGATGCCTGCCAAGCTGTTTAGATACCGATTGCTGACGTCAAGTGACCTTACATTTTTCACATCCGAAGGATAAATATCCCGAGTCGGTATATTCAGCTGGCGGCGAACCGCGTTTTCGAGGTTTATCTCGGGAAAACTGATCGGGGTTTCCGCAAACACCTCAAGCGGCAGCGCGCCGAGCACGCCCAGCGCCAGAACCATTGCCAACAGAATGCTTGTGAATTTTTTCAATTTCGTTCCCTCCGTTTTTTGTATTTCAACCCGAAACCTCATGTGCCAGCTTGCTTCTGTGGTAGGCCAGCTCGCTGAGCATCCGCTCGCGCTTTTCGCCTACGAGGTCGTAGAACAGAATCGGAATCAGCGAAATCAAACGCATGGGGATGGCGGAGGCCATCATCATGAACCAGATGCGGTTTTTGGTGGCGGCGCTCTGCTGCACAAATGCGCTGGTGGAGGATGTCTTGTAGCCCACCCAGGGCAGGGTGAGTGTCCCCAGCGAGCGAGAAATTGCGCCGGAGAATTTGCCCACAAAGGTCAGCACGGAAAAGCTGATGCCCTCGCTGCGCTGGCCGGTCGTCCACTCCATATAATCCACCGTTTCGCCAATCATTTCGGTGGGCACCACTGCATTGATGCCGCCGAGGATGGCGGGCAGCGCGTTGTTGAGCATCAGCAGCGGCACCATAAAGCTCAGCTGCGTGAAATGCTTCAGACCCGCAAGGTACACCATCAGGTTGACCGCGCTGCCGTAGAGCGTGGAGAAAACGATGATTTGCTTGTTGTTCATCCGTTTTTTGAAGAAGGGCACCAGCAGGTAGGCCACAAAGCCGATGATGGTGCTGGGTACGCCGATGAGAATCTGGATGGAGGCGTTTTGCAGCACGTCCACAAAATAATAGGTGCCGTAAATGCCGCCGATGCCCGCGAACGCACCGAGGACTTCCTTGAAGATAATCAGGCGCAGCGGCGGGTTTTTGACGATTTGCTCCATGCATTCCTTAAAGCTGGGTTCCTCGGTGTTCTGCACCACGCGCTCCTTGACGAAAATGCCGGACATTGCAAACAGCCCCATGCCCACGGTGGAGGCCAAAAGCGCAAAGGCGAAAAAGACATATTTCAGCTGGAGGACGCTCGCGGGCTTTGCCGCAATGTCAAACAGAATCGGCATAGCGATGCCGGGCAAACCGCTGACAATGCCGGAGAGAAAGCGCGCGGAGGTGATTGCGCGGGAGCGGTCGTCCGGGTTGGGGGAAATGGAGGCGGACATGCCCCAGAACGGCACATCGCCGATGGTGTAGAAGAACTCCCACAAAAAATAGGTTACGCACATATAGATGATTTTCGAGGGCGCGGTGTCGCTGTCCGCACGAACCACAAGCGGTGCCATAAACAGCGCCAGCGTGGTGACGGCCAGCGGCAGCGGAATGCCCAAAAGATAGGGACGCAGCTTGCCGTAGCGGGTGCGGGTTCTGTCCACCACGGAGCCCATGAGCGGGTCATTGATGGTGTCCCATATGCCCTCGATAAACAGCATGGCGGAGACATAGGTGGGATGTACATGAAATACATTGATGAAGAAATAGGTGATATACGAGGTCAAAAAGCTGTAACCCATACACTGCCCGCCGTTGGCAATGCCGTAAATGATGTTTTCCTTCAGCCCCACATAGCGGCGCGAGGTGCTGATTGCATTGGACATAAAAAACCATCTCCCCAAAGCTGTTTTTGTGAATAATATCAGTATAGCAGAAAGCAAGCCGCATTACAAGCGTCCCGCAAAAATTCGGCAATCCCTATTTTTCCCTTTACTTTATTGACTTATTATGATATCATAGTATCAGGGAACCACAATAAAAACAAAGGAGACTTTCAAAAATGAAAAAGAAATTGCTCGCAGTCCTGTCTCTTGCGCTGATTGCGGTGCTGGCCATTGGCCTTGCAGCCTGCACGGGTGACAAAGACGACCCCACCACCACCGCAGGCACCACTGCCGCGCCCAAAAAAGTCTTGACCGTTGGCTTTGACCCGACTTTCCCGCCCATGGGCTTTGAAGAGAACGGCAAAGAAGTTGGCTTTGACCTAGAGCTTGCCGCAGAAGTTGCCAAACGCTTGGGCTATGAATTCAAAACTTATCAGGTTACGGATTGGAAAGCACTGCAAACCTCCATGGATGCCGGCCTTTTCAACTGCGTTTGGAACGGCTTCACCCGCAACAGCGAGCGCGTTGCAGCCTTTGAAATGACCGAGGCTTACATGAAGAACAATATGGTCGTGGTTGTTAAGGCAGATTCCGCCGTGCAGAAGCTTGCGGATTTGGATGGCAAGCAGCTTGCCATCCAAAGCGGTTCCTCCGCAGAGGACGACATCAAGGCATACGAATTCACAGTAGACGGCAAGACGAAGAAATTCGCGGATTCCATCAAACTTGTGGGCAAGGACAACAATCTGGTTGCCCTGCAGGAGGTGGAAGCCGGTGCTGTGGCGGGCGCTGTCATTGACCGCATCGTCGCGGAATACCAAATGACGAAGAATGACGGGAAATACCGCCTGCTGGAGGACAACCTGACCGCCGAGGAATACGCAGTCGGCTTCAAAAAGGGCGACACCGCAACCCGCGACGCCGTGCAGGCGGAGCTGGACAAGATGATTGCCGATGGCACGTTCAAGACCATTTCCGAGAAGTGGTTCGGCAAGGATGTTTCCATAAAATAAAATTCCATAATAAGCATAACAAGGAATCCGAGAAAAAGTGGATCGCGCAAAGCCTTTTCTCGGATTCTTTCTGTCTATTACAACAGGGCGGAGGATTCTCATGACATTTTTCCTCGCATTTTCGAACGGCCTGTTTGCGGCGGCGGATGCGGCCGCAAATGCCGCACCGCGCCTGCTGAACAGCCTGGCGGAGCTCGCCGGTCAGCTGCTTCCCGGTTTTGGTGCAACGCTGCTGATTTTTGTGCTGACGCTGTTGATTTCACTGCCGCTCGGTTTGCTGACGGCGTTTGGGCGCATGTCCAAAATCAAGCTGATTCGTTACCCCGTGCAGGCGGTCATCTCCGTGCTGCGCGGCACACCGCTGATGCTGCAGCTGCTGGTAGTTTTCTTTGGACCTTACTGGATTTTGGGCATCCCGCTCAACGACTTTTTCCCTTATTCCATAGACATGGGCTTTTTTACGCTGGACTACCGCTTTGTGGCGGTTATCATCGGCTTTTCTGTCAACTACGCTGCCTATTTTGCCGAGATTTACCGCGGCGGAATTGAGGCCATTTCGCAGGGGCAGCATGAGGCGGGCGCGGTGCTGGGCTTCAGCAAGGCGCAGACCTTTGTGTATATCATCCTTCCGCAGGTGTTCCGCAACATTCTGCCAGGCATCACCAACGAGGTGGTCACGCTTGTGAAGGACACCTCCCTCGCCTATACCCTCTCCTTTGCGGAAATGTATATGACCGCAAGCAAAATCGCTTCTTACCGGGCGAATATGACACCGATTTTTGTTGCCGGACTGTTCTATTATACCACCAACTTCATCGTGCAGCTTGTGATGGGCAAAATGGAAAAACGTCTGGATTATTATAAGAGATAGGGGGTGCCGCAATGATTTTATTGGATATAAAGGACATCAAAAAGAGCTTCGGCGGGACGGAAATCCTGCACGGCATCTCTTTGCAGGTGCATTCCGGTGAGGTGCTCGCCGTCATCGGCCCCTCCGGCTCCGGGAAGTCCACCCTCCTGCGCTGCGCAACGCTGCTCGAGCGCGTGGATTCGGGCAACATCCGCTATTTGGACAAGCCCATGGTCACCACCGATGCGGACGGGCACGCCGTCTACGCCAAAAAGAAGGAACTGCAAGCGCTGCACGCGCATTTCGGCCTCGTGTTCCAGAGCTTTTTCCTCTTCCCGCATCTTTCAGTGCGGCAAAACATCACAGGGGCACTGCTGCATGTGCGCAAAGTCAAAAAAGCAGATGCAAACGCCATTGCCGAGGAGCTGCTGCGCAAGGTGGGGCTTGCCGAAAAGGCGGATGCCTACCCCGGCCAGCTCTCCGGTGGGCAGCAGCAGCGCGTGAGCATCGCCCGCGCCCTCGCCCTTAAGCCGGATGTCCTCTTCTTTGACGAGCCTACCAGCGCGCTCGACCCCGAATTGACCGGCGAAATCCTCAAGGTCATTCAAGCGCTCGCGGACGAGAAAATGACCATGGTCATCGTCACCCATGAAATGAATTTCGCCCGCATGGCGGCCAACCGCGTTATCTTCATGGATGCAGGCGCAATCATCGAGCAGGGCGAAACCAAAGCGGTATTCACCAACCCGCAGTCCGAGCGGACGAAGGAGTTTTTGCGGGATTGGAGCAGGTAGGATTTTGCCTGTTTCGTCCCAAATATCATACAACTTTTGGGATGAGCTTCCCTGCGTCATCCCTGAGGAAACAACCCAAAAGCACCCGAAACAATCCGTTTCGGGTGCTTTTTTGAATACAAAACGCTATACCAACCTTGCCACCGCGTCCCCTCTGCTGCCAGGCAAAAAGTCCACGGGCGGGATTTCTATCATGGTGTAGCAGCCGGGGGTCTGGCGCAGGACGGCGCGGACGGAGGCAACCAAAATCTGGGCGGTGAGGGCAGGGTTGTTGATGCTCATCTTAAATTGGAAGTTCTGGTTGCTTGCGATACCGGACGCGCCCTTGCGCTCGAGCAGCACACCGTGGCCGGTGTCCATCACGTCCTTCACGCTTTTTACGAGGTTGACGTGGGTTTCGTCGTGGGCGAAATAGTCATCCGCCTTGATGTGCGCGGCGACCTCGTCCAGCGCATAGCCCTCCTCCAGCTCCACATACACCATGCGGCGGTGCAGGCCCGTGCCGATGGGGATGGTCACGGAAAGCGCGTCCTTCACACCTTTGATGGCCTTGACGGCAACCGTATGCCCCATGCTCATGCCGGGGCCGAAGTTGGTGTAGGTGATGCCCTGGGGTGCCATCGCCTCCAGCAGGCAGCGGATGACGGAATCCGAGCCGGGGTCCCAGCCGGCGGCGGTGACGGCAGCCGTGCCGCTCGCTCGCGCAACGGAATTCAGCTCGCCCCACACCTCCGGGATGCGGCTGTGGATGTCGAAGCTGTCCACGGTGCAGATGCCCTTGGCGAGCAGCTCCTGCGCGAGGCCGGGCACGGAGCGGCTGGGCGTTGCGAGAATCACGGCCTGCACGCCGGGCAGCTCGTCCAGGGATGCTACAATCGGCTGACCGCCCACAGTCTTTTGCCCCGCGCGCGAGGGATTCACCACGCCGCAAAGCGCCATATCCGGGGCGCAAAGCAGTGCGTTCACTGCCTCCTTGCCCACATTGCCATAGCCATAAACTGCTGCCTTTGTCATATCATCACAAGCCTTTCCAAATCGTTCTGTTAATAGAATAACACGATTTTCGCATTTGCTCAAGAAAAAAAGCATTGACAAATGAAATATCATTGTGTTACACTAAGCTCCTATTTATCTTTCGGGATTTTTTAGAGAATTTACCAACAGGAGAGAACGCAATGCAATTCGGCAGACGAACTCATCAGCATGAAACGTTTGTGTACGGGTATTATCCGCCACAGGCTTTCATTCTGTTTGCGTCTTTCCGAGGCTGAATTTTTTTCGGAAACAAACGGTTGAAAGCGACAGCGCTTTTGACCGTTTTATTTTTTTAGGAGATGATGGTATGAATGTTGAAATTCGCAAAGCCTTGCCGCAGGATTACGCGGCGGGGGTTCGCCGCCTGAGCGAACAAATCGCCGCGCAGCATCTGGCGGGGCGGCCGCAAACCTTCCGCGCCGACCGAAAGCATTATGAGGAAGCGGATTTCTTGCAGCTACTGACGCAAGAGGACAGACCCATTTTTGTTGCCGCAGACGACAGCGCGCGCGTTGTGGGCTATGCCTTCTGTATTCTGCAGCGGCTGGAGAATCACCCAGCATTGCGGGACTGCACCTTTTTGCATGTGGATGACCTGTGCGTGGACGAGGCCTGCCGCCGCCAAGGCATCGGGCGAAAGCTGCTGGACACCGCCTCCGCCCACGCGAAGGAAAACCGCGCGTCCTACATCGATTTGAATGTATGGGATTTCAACGAGGATGCCATCCGCTTTTATGAGCGCTGCGGATTTTCGGGCAGAATGCGCCGCATGGAACGCGGCATAGATTGAGGAGGAAGTTTGCGCCTTTCGGGTTTGAAAAACCCGAATTTCGGCAAGCCGAAACCGGCACAAAATCCACGTACTACTGAAGGGATGGTCATAAAAATGGAAATCAACATCAGAAGGGCACAGCTGCGGGACTGCGCCGATTTGCAGCGTCTGCTGCTGCAAATTGACAATCAACATGCGCAGAGCCGCCCGGATTTGTTTCGGCAGGACGCGGTGAAGTATGACGAAAGCGCCTGTCTGCGGATATTGGCGGACGAAAAGCGCCCTGTCTTTGTGGCGGCGGACGCAGGGGAGCGCGTATGCGGCTACGCCTTTTGCGAGGTGCTGCAATACAAAAATCATGCCGTCCTGCGCGATTGCCGGACGCTTTATCTGGACGATTTGTGCGTGGATGAAAGCTGCCGCCGTCAGGGCATCGGGGAAAAGCTGATGGCAGCGGTGATGGCCTACGCGCGGGAAAACGGCGCGTATAATGTGGATTTGAACGTCTGGGAATTCAACGAAAACGCCATTCGCTTTTATGAAAAAAACGGCTTTACTACCCAACGCAGAAAGATGGAGGTCATCCTATGAATCAGGATTTGCACGACTTTGCGGATGTGGCGGAAAATTATGACCTTTACCTGGAAGCATTCGGGTCAACGGATGCGGATTTTGTGCCGTTCTATCTCTCGCTGGCGGCGGAATACGGGCAGGGCGGTATGTTGGACATTGCCTACGGCACGGGTGCCGTTGCCCTGCCGCTGGCAAAAGCGGGCTATGACGTGCAGGCAACCGACCTTTCCGAGGCCATGCTGACGCAAACCCGCCAAAAGCTGGCGGCGGCGGGTTTGCGCGTCCCTTGCTTTGCCGCGAATATGACGGAGCTGCGCTGTGACCGTCGCTTCTCCCTCGCCATTATCGCGCGCAGCGGCTTTATGCATCTGCCCGACCCGCAGCAGCAGCGCGCGGCGCTGTGCGCCATTCGGGATTGCTTAACCTCCGGCGGCATTCTGACCCTGAACAGCTTCGAACCCGACCCGCGCATTCAGGCCGTCCAGATGCAGACCTCGCCGCAGGATTATACCCTGCGCAGCGAATACACCAACCTCGCAGGGCAGCGCGAGCGCATCTACAACGCCATCGGCTATGACCCGCAGACGCAGCTGATGCAAGGGAACTGGCGCTTTGATACGCTGGATACGCAGGGCGAAACCATCGCCTCCCGTGTGCGCCCGCTCACCATGCGCCAGACCTATCGGCAAGAATTGGCGTATCTGCTGGAGCTTTGCGGGTTCTCGGTGCATGCGGTTTACGGCGATTACCGCAGGGGCGCGCCGAGCGGAAACGGCCAATTGATTTGGCTCGCCCAAAAGGAAGGAGAAACATCATGAACGAAAAAACGCAAATCCGCCCACTGCAAGCTGCGGAGTATTCCGCCGCCTGCAAGGTGATTCGCGCGAGCTTTGCCACGGCTGCGGTGGAGCTGGGGCTGACGCGCGAGAATTGTCCCACGCACACGAGCTTTCTGCGCCTGCCGCGTCTGCGGCGGGACATCAAAAACGGCGCTGCCCCTTTCGGCTATTTTCACGGCAAAAGGCTGCTGGGTTACGTCTCTCTGACTCCGGCAGGGAACGGCGCTTTCGTGCTGAATCACCTCGCCGTCCTGCCCGAATTCCGCCATTGCGGCATCGGCAAGGAGCTGCTGGACTTCTGCAAGGCGGAAACGGCGCGGCGCGGCGGCGAACGAATCGAGCTTAGCCTGATTGAAGAAAATGCGCGCCTGAAGCAGTGGTACACACAAAACGGCTTTGTGCACACCGGCACACAGCAGGTGGCGCATTTGCCGTTTACTGTGGGGACAATGCACTTCCTTCTGCGGTAACATACCCGACTTCTTCACGAAGCCCTGCAACATAATCCATAGAAACCGCCAAAACTCTGTAAATGCGCGCCAGAATATCCACACTCGGCAGGCGACCGCATTCGTAATACGCATAGGTGCTGCGCTCTATGCCGATTTTTTCGGCGAGCTGCCGCTGCGTAAGCCCTTTTGCCTTGCGCAAGATTGCCAAGCGTTCAGCGATTCGCGTTTCCTTGCACACATCGGTTCCTCCGTTCATGATATCTTAAAAGCCTCCCTCATTGTAACACTATTTGCAAAAATACGCAAGTGCGTATACGTTACTGCGTGTTTTTTGTTATCGTGTTTGCTGAGGTGAACTTTTCATGAACATCAAACAAGCCGTTGCGGCACGCTTTTTGGAATTATGCACCACCGCAACCATCCGTCCGAATGAGCTGGCGACGCTTTCCGGCATAACGCCCTCCACGGTTTACAGTATGCTGGATGCTTCTCGCGGGGATGTGCGCATTTCTACCATTAAGAAGCTCTGTGATGGGCTGGAAATTAGCATCCCGGACTTTTTTGACGCGGAGATTTTTCGCGCATTGGAGCAGGAAATGGAATAGCGCCGAAAACCATTACGCTCCGGCTTGACCTTTCTTCGGTCAAGCCGGAGCGCTTTTTGGATGTGTCCCGTACGGTGCCGCTGCCGTTTGCACATCACCTCCTTTGCAGGCATTATTTATATCAACATCACAGTGAGCCGCGCATACCAGAACGAATCGGTATGGAGGGGTACGACCTACTGCGATTGTTTTTGTTCACCCAGCGTCAGCGAAAAGGTTTGCCGCTCGTCATCGCGCAGCACGGTGATTTGCAGGGTGTCTCCGACCGCCGCGCCGACCGTCAGCGCATCAAAATCCGCTTGATTCGCAACGTTTTCGCCATTCACCGCCAGAATGATGTCTCCGCTTTGGAAGGCGCTGTGCGTGGATTTGGCGATATACAGCCCCAGCTTGTTCACGCGGTAGGACATGGCGGTGTGCGCGTCCTGGATATCCACCAGCGTCAGCCCTGTGTCAATGCGTCCGGTGACGTAGCCGTATTCTATCAGCTGCTCCACTACCTTTTTCGCGGTATCCACCGGAATGGCAAAGCCCAAGCCTTCTATCTCGGAGCCTGCAGACTTGGCGTTGACAATGCCCACCAGCTCACCATTCAGGTTAAACAGCCCGCCGCCGGAATTGCCGGCGTTGATGGCGGTGCTCGTTTGCAAAAGGGACATACTTTCTCCGTTGACGGTGATTTCTCGGTCCAGTGCGGAGATGATGCCCTGCGTGACTGTGCCGCCCAGCTCGCCCAGCGGATTGCCGATGGCAACGGCGGTTTCACCCACCACAAGGCTGGCGGAGTTGCCCATCACGGCGGGCTGCAAGCCCGTTTTGTTGATTTTGAGGACGGCCAAATCCGTTTTTTCGTCCGCACCCACCAGACTCGCCTCATGCGCCGTGCCGTCCGAAAGGCGCACCGTGACGCTGCGCGCACCTGCAATCACGTGGTTGTTGGTGACGATAAAGCCGTCCGTGGTCAGCACCACGCCGCTGCCTGCGCCCTGGGTCACATATTGCCCCAAAAAGCCGCCTCGCGTCACGCTCTCGGTGGTGATTTCCACCACGGAATCCTTGGCAGTCGCCGCCACGTCCGCTACGGTCAGGCCGCTGCCGTCCGCCGTGCTTTCCG
>JGI994J12354_10005498_pt1 | contig 10881 bp, 10 predicted proteins | sample IntmicLarv3ML3BL_FD_12354 | JGI IMG/M metagenome (IMG submission 12354)
AGGTCTTGAGCCGGAGAAAGGGATTAATGCAATAGCTGTAGCGGCGGAAGCCATAAGCAAAATGCGTATCGGCCGCATTGATGCTGAAACAACTTCAAATATCGGCCGTATTGAAGGCGGCGGCGCAACAAATGTGGTAACGGATGAAGTGTATTTTACAGCTGAAATCCGCGCCCACGAACCGGCCCGCCTTGCAGAAGAGCTTTCTTATATGGAAAAATGCTGTAATGAAGCGGCGGAAGCTAAAGGCGCAAGCTGTACCTTCCACAGTGAGAAGTCATATCCCTCATTTTCGCTGGATATGGAAAGCACCTTGTTCGCCATGACTGTGAAAGCCCATGAAGATGCAGGAGTTAAGCCTGAGCCTATGATTATCGGCGGCGGAAGCGACGCTAATATTCTGGCGGGTTACGGCTATCGCAGCGCAATAATAAGCCTCGGCATAACTGATGCCCATACAGTTAATGAGTCCCTCGATATAGAAGAATGCCGCAAGGCCGCTGTTGTATGCTCTAATTTAATGAAGCTGTAGGGCAGGTTTAAATTTTGTGAAATTAAGCGAAAAAATAAATGCAAAGCAGGTATGGCGCAAAAATGCTATGCCTGCTTTTATTTTTATTAGAATACAGAAAATATTACAATAGTTTTTATTATGTAAGGTTTCCGTAAAAAAAGAGTTACAATTAATAGGAACTGTTTTATAATTTAAAAGAAGCGGGCTACGGGCCGCTTGATTAATTTTAAAATAAGTCAGGAGAATATGATGCTGCTTGCTCTAAGTTTTGCAACCGAAGCCGATAAGCATAAGTTCAGCTTAATTTATGAAAAATATAAGCGCTTGCTTCTGAAAAAATCCTATGAAATACTCGGCGACAATGCCCTTGCCGAAGATGCGGTGAGTGAAGCGTTTCTCAGGGTATATAGAAACTTACATAAAATAGATGATCCAAATTCGCCTATGACAGCCTCTTTTCTTGTTGTCATAGTTAAAAACGTATCCCTTACAATGCTGAAAAAAAACAGCAAAAACTTAGTTGATGATATAGATGAAGGCGAGTATAAGGACAGCTTTTCACTGGAGGCAAGTGTTATTAATAAAGAAAATATGAGGGCTGTAAAGCGTATTGTTGAAAAGCTGCCGGATAGCTTAAGAGAGCCGTTTCTGCTGGCATATGGAAATGATTTGCCCCATAAAGATATAGCCAGATTTCTGAATGTCAATGAAAATGCAGTCACTGTAAGAATACACAGAGCTAAAAAGAAAATTGCCGAAATGCTTAGAGAGGAGGGGTGGGCATGAGAGATAATGACAATATAAATAATGATGAAAATTTATCGGATGAAGAGTTTTTTAAAGCCATGGCCCAGCTCTATTCGGAGCAGGAAGGCTTGGAATTGCTTCAAGAAGCGGAAAATTTAAATAACGCAGGCGTCCCGACGAGACAGCTTGACCGAAAAGTCAAAAAAATTACCCTGGGCAATAGTACAAAACGCGTTGTTTACCGCAGAAGTTTGACTGCGGCCGCGGCGTGTATAGCGCTTGTATTTACAATATATGGGTTGCAGCATATGGCTCCGAGCAATTCAGCTTCAAATGCCCCTGCTGCACCTATGGCAGCAGCTCCTGCTACTTCAATGGCTCCGGCTGCACCGCAAGCTGCTCCTTCTGCCGCGCCGGCAGCACCTGCGCAACATTATGAGCTTGTTAATCTTGATAAGCCGGTTGTAACCGAGGCTTCTTTTGTATCAACAAAGCTGCCTGAGGGCTATAGCCTTAGAAGTATGGCGTTTGACTACGGTGAAACCATTTTCTATGTTGAAAATGAAAATAATAACAATATAGTACTCTCAATAGTTAGAAGCGACGGGGTTTTTGAAAACGATATGTATCAAAGTGTTGAAATAAATAATACCGAGGCTTATGCAATTTTAACTACGGATTATTGCCTGCTGGAATTTGAAGCAGAAGGGCTTAAATACAGGCTTACCAGCCCATACGGTTATGCCGATTTAATAGAAATTTCAAAAAAATTCATATAATTTTCAAAATTTATGTAAGGTTTTGTGTTTGTCTGGGTTTTATAGGTAAGTGAGTAGTCATAAGAGAGCATGGGACAGATGGTTTTGCCGGAATCAATTTTGCAAAACGGGCAGAGCTTTTTAATCCGGCTTCCGGCGCTATCTGATGACTAAAACCACAGACAAACTAAAGGAGTGAATAAAATGAAAAAATTCATGGCATTATTATTAGCAACGGTATTTACCGTTTCAATCGCAGGCTGTAGCTCCAGTGCACCGCAGGCACTTACTGATGACGGCCAAGCAACCGGAGATAAGACTATGTTTTTCGAGCGGGAAAACAGTGGTGGCCAAAGCCCTAACGTGGATTTTGCCGCACCTGCATACAGGGAGCCGTCTGCAACAACCGCGCCCGCTGCTCCGCAGGCTCCTGCCGCATCTACGGCACCTGCTCCGGCAGCATCAACAGCGCCACAAGCTCCGGCTCAAACACCACCTGTAGCGAAAGATAGCTATGGAGATACTACATCTTCGCAAAACCGTAATACAGCAGGTGAAGACTATCTCCAAATATATGAAAACCAGAGCGTTGATGTATCCAACAATTCCATGCTGACTTTCGGCTTGAAGGTTGATACGGCTTCCTATACAAATGTGCGCCGCTATATTGAGAGCAATCAGCTTCCCCCGGCGGACGCTGTTAAGGTGGAAGAGCTTATTAACTATTTCAGCTACGATACGGCTATGCCGGAGGGCAACCATCCCTTTACCATATATACAGAGCTTGGCCGCTCGCCCTTTGATTCAAATAAGCATCTCGCCTTTGTCCGCGTAAAGGCCAGAGATATTGATAAAGAAAATTTGCCTGATTCCAATTTGACCTTCCTCATTGACACATCAGGCTCAATGAACTCTTATGACAAATTGCCGCTTTTGAAATCGGCTTTCAGAATACTTGTTGAAACCCTTGACGAAGATGATGTTGTATCCATAGTTACGTATGCCGGAAGTTCAAAAGTTGTGCTTGACTCCGTAAGCTGTGACAGGAAAGATGTAATAATTGATGCTATTGAAAACTTAAGCGCAGGGGGAAGCACAGCCGGGGCGGACGGCATTAAAACTGCTTATAAGCTGGCTGAGAAGAATTTTATGCAAGGCGGTAACAACCGCATTATCATTGCCTCCGACGGGGATTTCAATGTGGGCATATCAAATCTTACTGAGTTGAATGAGCTTATTTCCAAAAAGAGAGAAAGCGGTGTATACTTAAGCGTTTTAGGCTTCGGTACAGGCAATATCCGCGATGATATTATGGAAACTCTCGCCAAAAACGGCAACGGTAACTACAGCTATATAGATTCCACCCGCGCCGCGCAAAAGGTGCTTGTGGATGAAGCAACTTCAAACCTCTTTTCCATAGCAGATGATGTAAAAGCTCAGGTGGAGTTTAATCCTGCCCTTGTGAGCAGCTATAGGCTACTCGGCTATGAGAACCGTATGCTGGAAAATAAGGATTTCACCGATGATAAAAAGGATTCCGGCGAAATTGGGGTAGGGACAGATGTTGTAATCATGTTTGAGCTGGAGCTCGGTGCTCAATCATCGGGGCTGAAATATCAGTCCTCCGATGTGGCAATACCTGCTACAGGTGAATACGGTGATGAATACTTTGAAGTTAGAATACGCTACAAAAACCCGGGAGAAAGCAAATCCATAGAAATGACGGGAGCTGTTAAAATCGACAGGCTCTTTGATTCAAACTCTTCAGATTTCGATTTTGCTGCAAGCGTAGCCGCCTATGGAGCTTTGCTCAGAGGCTCGGAGTATGCAAGATATGTAAGCCTTGATGATGTTATTTATATGGCGAAAAATTCTATAGGCTACGATACTAAAGGCTATAGGGCAGATTTTGTTAAATTGATTGAAAAAAGCAAGGCACTGGGGCTTAGGTAGGTCTGAATATATACGGTTCTAAGTGTTCGTATATGTGTGTACAGCAAATATGTTTAAGTCGTAAGGGGATTTATATATGAAAAAGTTTGCAATTTTTGCGCTTTGCATATTATGCAGCATACCCATTGCATTGCCTGTGGTAAAAGACGGCATAGCCAAACTGAAATTAAAAGAGGAGGATAGGATTTTGTATTCTTCCGACAAGGGCATTGTGCTGGGTGATGTAAGATACAAATTCCAAGGACTGAAAGAAGGCGAATTTAGACTAGGCGAATATAGGGAATTTTACTCATACACCATTGAAGAGGAGCTTGAAGATATTGTAATTGCCAAAACTCCTAAAGAAGCTGCTGAGTTGGGCAGAGAACATATACGGTATGTGGGGTGGTTGGAGGGAAGCGGCACTTGTTTCCTTTTAGTGCGATACTGCTCGGAAACAGATTCATGGGTTTTATTCATAGAAAAAGATGACCCAGTGCCTTCGCCCGGGGGACTTCCGACTATTCTGGTAATTAATCGTAAAACCGGCAGTATGGTGAAGTATAATACACCATATGTATAGAGGAAGCGAATTGCATTTGCCCGCAAAAGCCCTCGTTTCTGGAACTTCACATATATAAAGCCAAATAACAGCCGGAGAATATTCTCCGGCTGTTATATTTTTAAACTTATTTAAATTTTTATTTTGCTAAATCCTACAAACCGCACCATTCTTTCAAATACTGCTCTTTTGTCATGGTAGGCACATAGTTAGCTTTAACATGCTTGCCTTTTTCGGCGCCGTCAGCAAGAAGGTCGATAGCCATGCAGGCCATAATTTTGGCGGCTTTAATAACAGCGAGGTCTGGGTCTGCAATTTCATAATTTTTGCCGTGGCCTACGCCTTTGGCTCCGCCTACATACATATGAACGCCCGGCATAATATTCTGCACATCGGAAGCATCGGAGGAAACCCCGGGGCCGTCCCTATGGCAGTTTTCTTCGCCGAGGATAAGTTTAAGATTGTCATAAGTAACATCTTGCAGGGCATCATTTGGATAAGGCACCATGTAGCCCGGAAGGTTGTTGATTATACATTCGGCTCCCACAGCCATAGCGCCTGCTTGGAGTGCTCTGTCAACTTTTGCGCTTGCGGCGAAAATAGCTTCTGTGTTATTGCCCCTAACATAAGTTTCAATGCGCACATCAGCAGGGATAACATTAACAAGATCTCCGCCTTTTGTGATAATTGGATGAACTCTTATGTTGTCTTTATCCTGGAAGGTTTCTCTGTTGGCATCAATGGCCATGAGGCCGATTTTAGCCGCTTGAAGGGCATTTACGCCTTGATGAGGATTAGCCGCATGGGATTCTTTACCTATGTATTGAACCATTTTGCCAACGAAGCCTTTGCCGACAGGGCCGCCTGCATTGCCTTTGCTCCAGCCGTCAGGATCGCCTTCGTTTTCTGTTATACTTGTGTGCTGCATAACCATAATGTCAACATCATCCATAAGGCCAAGTTTAATAAATTCCTGTTTGCCGCCGAAAAGAGAAATTTTGCCTTCATCAATAAGGCTTTGGCGGTATGCCAGCTCAACAAATTCTTCAGAAGGCACGTGCATAAGGGTTACTGTACCGTCAAGATTTTCCATAACGCCGGCTGCTTTGAGACCGTAAGCTACGCCGATTACGGAAGCGGCTTGAGCATTATGCCCGCAGGCATGGGCAGCGCCCGTAACAGGATCGGCACATGGGTGATCGGCAACGAGAACAGAATCAAGCTCGCCCATAACGGCAACATTGATATTATTGCTCCTGCCTTTTAAAGGTGTAATTATACCTGTGATAGCATGGCCGTCAGTATATTCAAGACCCAGCTTGTCAAGATGTTCTTTAATCTTTCCGGCTGTCTTAAACTCCTTGTAGCCAAGTTCAGGTTCGTTGAATATGGATACGGCCAAATCTTTTATTGCTTGTGCATTTTCATCAATCGCCTTGCAAACTGCCATTTTCATTTCGTTTACATCCATAGCTATTCCACCCTTTTCTAAAATAATTTATATATCGCATGTGCCGTATGCTGTAGTGGGTTATAATGCAAGCATTAAACCATCAGCAATGCTTATATAAATTAATTGTACCACCCTGAAAAGGCGATAGCAATAAGCTGCATTAAAAAATACTTGCATGTTTAAAGCCGTTTTTGCAATATTCGGTTTTTATAATTTCATAAGGGGATTTTATTGCTTAGAATTAGCAGGCATAGAAAACCGGCAAAGCATATGCCGTACCGGTTGAAAATGAATTAATAGTTTGTTTCAAATTTAACCTATATATTTTTTCATATTTTTCAGCGCGCTTTTTTCAAGGCGGGAAACCTGTGCTTGGGAAATGCCTATTTCGTCCGCAACCTCCATTTGTGTTTTTCCTTCAAAAAACCTCAGATTCAAAATATGCTTTTCTCTTTCGTTCAGGCGTTTCATGGCTTCTGAAAGAGAAAGGTTTTCAATCCAGCTTATGTCGGTATTTTTGTTGTCTTTTACCTGATCCATTACGAAAATTGCATCGCCGCTGTCGTGATACACCGGCTCAAAAAGAGATATGGGGTCCTGTATGGCGTCGAGGGCGAACAAAACATCTTCTTTCGGCAATTCCAGCTCCTTGGCTATTTCTTCAATGGTAGGCTCTTTGGAGTTTGCATTTGTGAGCCGTTCTTTCACCTGAAGAGCTTTGTAAGCAGTATCCCGCAAGGATCGGGAGACTCGGATGCTGTTATTGTCCCGCAGGTAACGGCGTATTTCGCCTATAATCATAGGAGCGAACGTACATTGTCGAGAAAAAATGGTTAAAATATTAAGCGCCAATAAAATTAGCACTTACAAAAATATTATACTACAAACTTATTCACCTGTAAAGAACTTGTATTTAACAGATACTTTATTATCGGTAACTATAACTTTGTCAATGATATTACGAATTGTATTTTGCCTTTCCTTAAAATCCATTACACTCCAAACATCCTTAATATTTTTGAGCATTTCTTCTGTTTTTATTATTTGACTAGAAATCGTGCTATTCTCTTTTTCGGTTGCAATTTGGATACCTACTCTGTCCTTGTCATTCCTTGTTTTTTGAATTATTTCAAGTAGTTCTGCATTGCCGTTAGAACCATATAGGTCATAGAGCCTCTTTAACTTATCACTTAAAACTTTATCTTGATGCTCCAATAATTCTAAGGTAGATATTGATATTTTTTCTCTATCTTTTGATTCTAAGATTAAGTTCCAGTTCATATTAAGCAAGTCGTTGATTACGGTTTCTTCTATGTCATCAGCCCATAATTTTAAGTTGTCACAATTGGGGTCTTTAATCAGATATTTTTTGTTTGATTGTTGAGAATAGCATACAAGTTTTTTGCCTTTTTTTCCCCAACTTTGATAGTGCATTTTTGCTCCGCACTTGCCACAATATACTAATCCCTGTAAATAGTGGGCATTATCATAGGTGTAATTTATTGAACGCTTCGCGAACTGTTCCATTGCTTCATTGTATTTTTCTAGTGATACTATTGGCTCGTGCCTTCCTTGATATTCAATACCATTATAAACAATAACGCCAGTATTTGATTTCCTTAACAATATTTGCTGTGCAAGTCTATCATACTTTAGACCTATTATATCAGCGATTTTTTGAAGGGAAAAGCCTTGCAAATACAAATCATAAATTTGTTCAACTTTCAAAGCATCTTGGTTCTTAACCAAGGTTCCCAATTCCTTGTCATAATCATAGCCAAACGGTGTTTTTCCACCACCCGGCCAGTAACCTTTTTTTACTCGCTCTTGCATGCCCATTCGAGTGCGTTCACGAATTTGCTCTCGCTCAAGTTGTGCGAAGGCTGATATAATACCTAGCATGGCTCGACCTATAGGCGTACTGGTATCAAAATTCTCATTAATTGATGCAAATTGTGTACCATGAAGATTGAAAACATCTTCTATCAGATACAAGGTATCCTTTTGGCTTCTGGAAAGCCTGTCAAGTTTATACACAATAACTGTATGAACTTTTCCGGCTTTAACATCATCAATTAATTTTTGCATTTCTGGCCTAGCGATATTGCTGCCCGAAAAACCACCATCAATGTAAAAACTGTAGTCAGTAAATCCTTTAGTTTTGCAGTATGCCTCAAGCATTTCTGATTGCGCTTCAATTGAATAACCTTCTTCTGCTTGCGCATCAGTCGATACTCTAATATATAGTGCAGCAATTTCTTTTTTGTTCTCTTGTATCACCGACACCCTCCAATCTGATGATTGTATTTTGCAGATTCAGGATAGCATAGCATTAATGAAATTTCAACAATATTCGTATTATGAACATACATAAATATGATTATTCAGAATTATCGCTTTCAATTAAAGCCCTATTACGAGCTTTGATTATAATATCTGACAGAGCTTTGTCTTGAATAACTATGCTATAAATATCTGATTTGGAAATGGGTTCATCATTCAGGTATCTTGTTATAATTAGTTCGGACATTCGATACCAACTCCTTTTTTGTTTTCATTGGGAATTATTGACATTTAGTACAGCTTGTATACAGGATATTTCAATAAAGTCTTTGGCTTTCTTCTTATTTAATTAAGTTTAGGGAATAGGAGATTGTTTTATCATTAAAGATCTGTACGCATGAAAAATCATGCGCACAGAATTTAACGATAAACTCGTATCACTAAATATAAATCCATAAAATTCTCTGTCGGTTTCCTATTGAGAAGGATTTCGACTACTACCTACCAAACACATTACCGGGGAATATCGCAATCCCGCATTGTCCTAACCCGACCCTCAAAGGCGTTTTAACTTGTATTCTCAACTGAATTTAAAGCTATAGCACTGGTTTTTTCTGTGGTTATGTTTCAGCTATTAAACTTCGTTTCAAGGCGATACAGTGTATCAATTAAATAATAGGTAGTTATGCTAATTAATAATTAGCAAACTATCGGTTATCCTTGTATCTGCTTGGTGTAGGTATGAAGTTGTCATTGTGCGCTATTATCAAAAGAATTTTGGAGGGTAAAAAAATACCTCTCATATATATAGTACAGAAATAAGGGTTTTGAGAGTGTGCTAAAAATAGAAATTTTTAATTTTTTTAATTGCGCTCGTTATAGATTGGCGTATTGATATTTCACGAACTCCCTCTAATTCTGCAATTTCCCTGAATGTTAGACCTCCATAGAAATAAAGATTTAACCTGTGAAGTTGTTTTTCAGTTAGGGACATTAAAGCGGTTCTGAGGAGCTGTATATCGATATTGTGTATAACAGTATGCTCTAAGTAATACTTGTCCGTATGAAGTGATTGTTCTGCAAAATCCTCTCCACGAGCTATTTTGTCAATATGACGTGAGTCACTGGTACGTTGTTTAATATCCTCACGCTTGAAATCGCTATAAAGTGAATCTAAAAGCACTTTCATCTCAATAGTGACTTCTATATGGGTTGAATTTTCTGCTGCTCTATATTTTTTATGGTAACTGGTTATATCAATTTGTATGTATTTTTCCATGGTTTACTCCTATTCAAAGTTATTTGAGAATTTATCAGATAAACTTGAATATGGAGGCGCGCGAATATTATCGTATGAAATTTTCTTTGATACGATAATATTCGCTAAATAGCAATATAGTATGATTAAAAAGCCCAACTCTCTAAATTATATTGTGGGAAGAATATAATCGTGAATAAGGGCTATTTGGTAAATAATGGTTATTTTATCGGTTTTGTCGAAAAAAAGATTAGTAGATAAAAAATAAATTAGAGATAGCAATAAATTACTATTAGACGTTAGATAAGATTTTATCTTACCTAAAAGAAGGATATACATGAACTGTAGTTAATTAAAAACAGTCTGTAGATTATCAGTTGCCATATAATAACAGCCTGTAGTTAGTTATGTCGTTTTATTGATTATTGTAAAATTATTTTGAGTAATATTTATATTGCTCACGGTAGAGGTTATCAATAAGGCGGTGAAAGCAATGATGGAAAATATTAATGAAAAAGAATACTTAATTGAAGTTGGCGAACGATTAAGGCAACAGAGAATACTGGAAAAAGTTAGTCAAGAACAGATTGCTGCTAAGATAGGTATATCAAAAACACAATATAGTAAGATAGAGAGAGGACTTGCGAATACCTCTATAGCTACACTTGTAAAAATAGTTTCAGCATTTGACAATTTGAGTTTTGATTATTTGCTGGCAAATAATAATTATGCTGAAAATGAATGTATTAATATTTTGAAAAATATTATAGAAAATGCTCCGCCGGATGAGATAAATAGAATAAAGGAACATCTTTTGTTAACTGAACGCTTAATAAAACAAATGCACAACAGATAAAAATTACTTGCATTAAGGAGGATTTGAGTGGGGCTCAACGAGGAGATGACTGACTTTATAACAGAGTTATATTTAAAATATAATGAGAAACTGTGCATAGTTGCGGGAAAAAGATTAGGCGATGAAACTGTTGCACAAGACATTGTAGATGAAACTTTTGAAATAGCGATACTTAAAGTAGATAGTCTGTATACACATCCAAATAAATTGGCTTGGCTTTATAAAGTTCTTGATTTTACAATTAGGAAATATTTTGCAGCCAATACATATCGAAAAACCTCTTTAGATAATCAAGGAAAAAGAATCACAGAATATAAGTATATTCAATCAGTCCCCATTGAAGATTTTATTAATAAGCTAAGTATTGAAGAAGATTTTTATGATGGGAATGTTTTTGATAATTATCAATCTATTTTGTCAGAGAAAGAAATCAAATATTTAATATATAAGTTTGAATACGGCTTGGATACGGCGGAGATTTCAAGGCTGCTGGGAACAACTAATACTGGGACAACATC
>JGI994J12354_10005499_pt1 | contig 10879 bp, 19 predicted proteins | sample IntmicLarv3ML3BL_FD_12354 | JGI IMG/M metagenome (IMG submission 12354)
GTAATCATCGGCTCAATCGCCAACGTCATCCCGGGAACAAGCCTCGCTCCGCGCCCTGCCACTCCGAAATTCGGAACTTCAGGACTTTCGTGAAGTGCCTTGCCAACTCCGTGCCCGACATACTGCTTGATAACTCCGAACCCGTGCTCACGAGCCTTCGCCTCAACAGCGGCACTTATATCGCCCACCCGATTGCCTTTAATCGCTGCCGCAAACCCTGCATAAAAGCTTTGTTTGGTAACGTCAATAAGCTCTCGAGCATTGTCGCTTATCTTTCCGACCGCAAAGGTCGCCGCATTGTCGCCGTGATAGCCGTCAAAATAGGCTCCCACATCGACCGACACAATATCACCGTCTTTCAAAATTTCTTTCTTCGACGGGATACCGTGAATAACCGTATCATTTACCGAAATACATGTGCTTGCAGGAAAACCGTTATAGTTTAAAAAACTCGGCTTAGCGCCCTGCTCTACAATGTATCGATGAACTATCTCATTAATATATGCCGTGTCCACTCCCGCCTTGCAGTTTTCTCCCGCAAGTTTCAGAGCTTCAGCAGCTATCGTACAAGCGGCTGACATCTGCTTAATTTGCGCCGCATTCTTTATGGTAATCAACCCTGTACTACCGCAAGAGTAAGTCTGGTAGTATCCGCAACTTCTTCCTGTCCGATAACTTTAACAAGCTTGCCTGTTTCAGTGTAGTAATCCACAAGCGGAGCAGTCTGCTCTTCATAAACAGCAAGTCTTGATTTCACAGTTTCAGGGCTATCGTCCTTGCGGATTATCAAAGCCTGTCCGCATATGTCGCAAACTCCTTCAACTTTCGGAGCTTTATAAAGAGTGTGGAACGAAGCTCCGCAACTCTCACAAACTCGACGTCCGGTAAGACGTGCTTCAATCTTCTCAAACGGAACATAAATTTCGATAACTTTGTCGATTTTAACTCCCATAGCGTCCAAAGCTTTCGCCTGCGGCACTGTGCGCGGAAATCCGTCAAGCACGAACCCGCCTTTTGCATCGTCTTTATCAAGACGATCTTTGATTATCTCAATAACAACCTCGTCAGGAACAAGATCGCCCGCATCCATAAACGACTTAGCTTTAAGACCAAGCTCAGTTTCGTTTTTAAGGTTCTCGCGGATTATGTTACCCGTAGAAATCGCAGGAATACCCAAAGCTTCTACAATGTTCTCTGCCTGAGTTCCCTTGCCCGACCCGGGCGCGCCTAACAAAATAAGGTTCATATTTGCCTTTCGAAATATATCAAATCAAAAATGCCCGTCGGGGCTGCCCGACCCTATTCAAGAAAGCCTTTGTGTGTACGCATTGTCGTCTGCGACTCTAACGAGCGCATAGTTTCAATTGCAACACCCACGATGATAAGCGCCGACGTTCCGCCCAAAGCAAGCTGAATTCCTGTGAACTGCTGTACAATAATCGGCAAAATCGCCATAGCACCAAGGAACAAAGCTCCCGCCAAAGTAATTCTGCTTATAAGAGCATGCAGATAATCCGATGTGCTCTTACCCGGACGAATTCCGGGGATAGCGCCGTTACTGCGGCGAAGGTTGTTCGAAATCTCTATCGGATTATACTGGATAGCAACATAGAAATAGTTGAACCCGATAATCAGCAAGAAGTAGAATATAGCGTAGAACCAGTTGTCATAATCGAAAGCGTGAACAATGCCATACCAAATCGGATTATTGATTTTGTCTACATTCACAAACTGATTGATAAGAGTCGGAATAGAAAGAAGCGAGCTTGCGAAGATAATCGGCATAACACCGCTCATATTAAGCTTAATCGGAATATGGCTGTTTTGCCCACCATACATCTTTCGCCCAACCACTCGCTTAGAGTATGTTACCGGCACACGACGTTCTGCCGTTGACATGATAGTAACAAAAACGATAATAGCAAGGAATATGATTACGATAATCGGAACAATAACATAGTCCTTATATTCTGTAAAGCGAACCCAAAGGTAAACTGCCGCTTCAGGAAGACGGCTTATAATACCGCCGAAAAGGAGGATAGAAATACCGTTTCCTATACCTTTATCGGTAATACGCTCGCCCATCCACACGATAAGTGCTGTTCCCGCAACGAAGGCAACTACAATGACAACCATTGAGAACCAACCCTCGGCGGTATTCAAATACGGATGGAACAACGCTGTAACGCCGTTATTGCTGTGGCTTTTCAAAACGAAGTAATAACCAATCGACTGTACAAGAGCAAGCCCGATTGAGATATACCGCGTAATCCTTCCAATGGTTTTTCTTCCCTCTTCCCCTTCTTTCTGAAGACGTTCAAGAGCAGGAATCGCCACGGTCAAAAGCTGAATAATAATAGTAGCATTAATATACGGAGTGATAGACATCGCGAAAATCGTTGCCTGACTTAACGCTCCGCCAGTGATAACATTGATATAACCAAGATATCCCTCAGTACCGCCCATCAAACCCGGAAGACCCTCAAGGTTTACAAAAGGAACGGGAATCGCCGCCCCGATACGGAAGATAATAAGGATTAAAAGAGTATAGAGCAGCTTCTTGCGAAGCTCCCCGGCTCTGAAAATGTTAGCAAGCGTAGACTTAACAGAAGCGCCGCTTGTAAAATTAGATTTAGCTTTTGCCATACTCTGACTTCCCTGTTATAATTTAGAAAACATTGAAGAATTTTTAGTTCTCTTTAATCGCTGACTTGTCTGCGATTTCCACTGCCGTACCGCCCGCAGCCTCAATCGCCGCTTTGGCAGTAGCGCTGAACTTGTGCGCTTTAACGTTGATAGCTTTGTCAATCTTGCCGTTAGCAAGAATCTTTATCGGAAGCTTGTTGTCGCTGATTTTACCTGCGTTATAAAGAGTCGCAAGATCAACAGTCGAGCCTGCCTCGAAAAGGTTCAAGATATCAAGAGATACAACAGTGTATTCTGTGCGGAAGATATTGTTAAATCCGCGCTTAGGAATACGGCGAACCAAAGGCATCTGACCGCCTTCAAATCCGGCGCGAACACCGCCGCCGCTTCTTGCGTTTTGCCCTTTATGTCCTTTGCCCGAGGTCTTGCCCCAACCGCTTCCGTGTCCGCGACCAACGCGTTTAACGCGATGTGTTGAGCCCTCTGCAGGCTTTAATTCGTGTAAATTCATCTTATGTTTCTCCGAATATTTAAACGCCGTCTTATTCCGTAACGGCAATTACGTGCTTGATTTTGTTGACTTTTCCCGTTGTAGCGTCATTCACCGGCTGAGTAACAACATCGCCGATTTTTTTAAGACCCAAAGAATGCGCAGTGGCAATCTGGTCTTTTTTACGTCCGATAAGGCTTTTAACAAGCTTTATTGTAACGGTAGTTGGTTTCTTTTTTGGTGGCATGATAGGTATTTCCTAACTGTGGATTTTTTCAATACTCAAGGAACGTTCGCTCCGTAAGACTTATTTATAGACCTGCTCTACACTTATACCGCGCGCGGTAGCAACAGCCTGAGCATCACGCATAGACGTAAGCCCTTGCATAGTGGCTTTCACAACGTTGATCGGATTGTTTGAACGAAGAGATTTTGTACGGATATTTTTAATTCCCGCAACCTCGACAACAGCACGAACAGCACCGCCGGCGATAACTCCTGTACCTTCCGGAGCAGGTTTCAAAAGAACACTTCCGGCGCCGAATTTACCCACAATTTCATGAGGGATTGATGTGCCCTTAAGCGCAATTTTCACCATATTCTTTTTTGCGTCTTCGATACCCTTACGGATAGAATCAGGAACCTCGCCCGACTTACCGCAACCGATACCTACTCTGCCTTTGCCGTCGCCGACAACAACAAGTGCCGCAAATTTAAAGATACGTCCGCCCTTAACCGTTTTTGATACACGGTTAATAGCAACTACTTTTTCTTGCAAATCAAGCTCTGCCGCATCGCCTCTGGTATTACGGCGATTATCTCTTTTTCTTTCTTCTGCCATTGTAATTTCCTAAAATGGATTAAAGTTTCGTAATTATATTATTGGCTGTTTCTTAGAAGTTAAGTCCGCCTTCACGCGCACCCTCTGCCAAAGCAGCAACGCGTCCGTGGAAGATATAACCGCCTCTGTCGAACACAACATCTTTGATGCCCTTAGCAGCAGCAGCTTTCGCAATCGCTTCGCCGACTTTCTTCGCAGCTTCAGCATTACCTGTTGCTCCGCTAAAACCTTTGTCAAGCGTGCTTGCCGCCGCCAAAGTAGTCTTAGATTTGTCGTCGATTATCTGAGCATAAATGTGAACATTACTGCGGAATACGTTAAGTCTTGGAGTTTCAGCAGTACCGCTGATTTTACCGCGAACACGTGTGTGTCTTCTGACACGCGCAATGTTTCTGTCTGGTTTCTTAATCATTGTTTTACCTCTAATTAGCCGGTGATTTCCGGCGCGGCTACGCCGCATATATTACTGTGAATTTGCTTGTTGGCTTATTTCTTAGCGCTCTTACCGGCTTTACCTTCTTTACGAACAATATGCTCGTCAATGTACTTAACACCTTTGCCTTTGTACGGTTCCGGAGGACGCTTAGCGCGAACTTCAGCAGCAAACTGTCCGACCTTCTGCTTATCCGCTCCGTTGATAGTAACTTTGTTACCCTCAACATCGATTTTAATACCATCGATTTCAGGAACGATAACCTGATGCGAATAACCAAGGTTAAGCACAAGATTACTTCCCTGTTTCGCCGCACGATAACCAACGCCGTTGATTTCAAGAATTTTCTTGAACCCGTCGTTCACGCCAATAACCATGTTATTGATAAGAGTGCGTGTAAGTCCGTGCAAAGCACGATGGTCTTTTTGGTCGCTCGGACGCTCTACAGTTATTGTAGAACCGTCAACTGTAACCTTCATTGAAGGGTGCAAATCACGTTCAAGTGTTCCGCCCTTGCCCTTAACGGTAATGTGCGCACCGTCAAGCTTAACGTCAACCCCTGCCGGGATTGTTATAGGAGCTCTGCCAATTCGGGACATCTTTTTATCCTCTGTTCAATCGAATGAAATAATACTTTAATTAATAAGTCGGCTTACCAAATAAATGCCAACACTTCACCGCCAACTTTGTTCTTTCTTGCGTGCTTGTCAGTCAAAAGACCTTTGCTCGTTGAAAGAATGGCGATACCTAAACCTTTCATAACGCGAGGCATATCCTCAACACCGCTATAAATTCTAAGACCCGGCTTTGATACACGGCGCAACCCTTTGATGATAGGCTGTTTCTCGCTGTTGTATTTAAGAGTGATACGAATAGAACCCTGATAGTTCTCGTCGATAATCTCGTAAGATTTGATAAATCCTTCGTCAAGGAGGATTTTCGCAATTGCTTTTTTAGTGTTGCTTGCGGGAACATCCACAGTCGGATGTTTCGCCATGTTCGCATTACGAATGCGAGTAAGCATATCTGCGATTGTATCTGTAACTTGCATTATATATACCTTTCGTTTTACACTTGCTATCTCAACTGATAGTAGTTTGTTGGGGAGGCCCCAAGGCCATTTCGCGGACTTCGTCCGCCATGCTGACTATAAACTCTGCGAACAACCGCCTGCTGTGTCAACTTATATTTGCGGAAAGCCATTCCGCCGTAGGCGAAACCGCCCGCCCGTGCTACGGGCTACCAAGAAGCTTTTTTCACGCCAGGAATGTACCCGCCGTAAGCCAATTCACGGAAGCAGATACGGCAGACACCGTATTTGCGAAGATATCCGTGAGGACGTCCGCATATTTTACAGCGACTGTATTCACGAGTTGAATACTTACTTCCACGCTGTTGCTTGTTAATCATTGCTTTTTTAGCCATAATTCTTCTCTCTAAAGTTCTCTAAAATAAGAAATATTTAATTGCCCGACCGGCTCGGTCTACTTCGCGAACGGAGCGCCGAACAAAGTCAAAAGCTCTTTCGCCTCATCGTCTGTCTTTGCAGTAGTAACAAAACAGATGTCCATACCGCGCACAGCGTCGATTTTATCATACTCAATTTCAGGGAAAATGAGCTGCTCGCGGATACCGAAGTTGTAGTTTCCGCGACCGTCAAAACTGTTCGGATTGATACCGTGAAAATCTCTAACACGTGGAAGTGAAACGTTGAAAAGACGGTCAACAAACTCGTACATTTTCTCGCCTCTAAGCGTAACTTTTGCTCCGATATTCATTCCCTCACGAAGCTTAAAGTTCGCAACAGATTTTTTTGCTTTACAAACGATACCGTTTTGCCCCGTAATAAGAGCAAGCTGAGCCAAAATCTGGTCGATAACCTTTGCATTATCTCTCGCTTCACCTGCGCCAACGTTTATAACGACCTTTTCAAGAGCAGGAACCTGCATTATAGATTTGTATCCGAACTTTTTGAAAAGAGCAGGAGTAATTTCGTTTTTGTATGTGTCTTTAAGTCTTGACATTGTATATTTTCCTTTGAATTTTGTGCGTATCGGCTCGGCTGAGTGCGACAATGTAGCGGCACGCGCCCTACGACACGGTAATCAAATAGTAATTGTCTTAATTAAAAAGTGGCTGCGCACTTTTTGCATTTTCTAAGCTTTTTGCCGTCAACTACTTCATGAGCAATACGAGTTGCTTTTCCGCATTTCGGGCATACAACCTGAAGCTTGTCAACGAAAATAGGGCTTTCTACTTTTTCAATGCCGCCCTTTTCGCCCATCTGACGAGGCTTAATGTGCTTTGTGGCAATCATAACTCCCTCAACGAGAGCTTTGCGTTCTTTAACAGAAACCTCAATAACGGTTCCCTCTTTGCCGCGGTCTTTACCGGCAAGAACCTTTACCTTATCGCCTGTTTTAATGTGTAATGTGTTCATAAGAATTTACGAGTTTTGAGTAAATATTTTAACAAATAGCGGGTTGCTTAAAGTACTTTACAGCACTTCTCGGAGCATCGCCCCCTTCGTACTAAAGTACTTCAGGCGCGAGGGAAAGAATTTTCAAGTATTCTTTTTCTCTAAGCTCACGGGCAACCGGCCCAAAGATACGAGTTCCGCGCGGAGTTTTATCATCTTTAATGATAACCGCTGCGTTCTCGCCGAAACGAATGTATGTTCCGTCAGCACGGCGTGTAGCCTTAACACTGCGAACAACTACCGCACGAACGACATCACCTTTTTTGACCATGCCGCCGGGGCTTGCTTTTTTAACGCTCGCGACAACAACATCGCCAATCCGAGCATATCTTCTGCGAGTTCCGCCTAAAACACGGATAACGCAAAGTTCTTTTGCTCCTGTGTTGTCAGCAGACTTCATGTATGATTGCATTTGAAGCATTGCTTATCTCTCCTTTGTGGATACGTTACAATCTGTGTTGTAAGAGGTATCATCTTGTACGACTACCGCGTTATACGCAGAGCGCCGATTTATTTTGCTTTCTCAACGATTGCAGACACACGCCAGCATTTGCCTTTGCTCAACTTACGTGTTTCTGTGATTTCAACGCGGTCGCCGATATTGCACTCATTTGTTTCGTCATGAGCCTTAAACTTTTTGTTGTGCTTAACGATTTTACCGTAAAGAGGGTGCTTAACGTTGTCTTGAATAAGAACAACAACCGTCTTGTCCATTTTATCAGACACAACTTTGCCGATACGGACTTTTCTGTGATTACGAACTAACTCTGCCATTTATCTTTGCTCCTTTTTGGCAAGCTCTGCCTCTTTTTTGATGGTGATTATACGAGCGATATCTTTTTTAACCGCACGAATACGCGCAGGGTTTTCAAGCTGGTTTACCGCCTGCTGAAAGCGAAGGTTGAAAAGCTCTTGCTTCAAATCGGCAAGTGTCTTATCAATATCTTTCGCCTTTAAGGCTCTGATTTCGGATGGTTTCATTATTTCGCTACCTCCGTATCTGCTTTAGTAACAAATTTACATTTTATAGGAAGCTTATGCATAGCAAGACGCATAGCCTCACGCGCTGTTTCTTCGGGAACCCCCGCAATTTCAAACATTACGCGACCCGGTTTAACAACCGCTACCCAGTACTCGGGTGAACCTTTACCTGAACCCATGCGTGTTTCCGCAGGTTTTTCAGTAATCGGTTTGTCAGGGAAGATTTTGATCCAAACCTGTCCGCCACGCTTGATATAACGTGTCATAGCGATACGAGCGGCCTCGATTTGATTGCTTGTAATCCAAGCTGGCTGAAGTGCCACAAGACCAAATTCACCATGCGAAACTGTGGTTCCGCGCTGTGCCTTGCCCTTGATAACACCGCGATGAGTGCGGCGGTATTTAACTCTCTTTGGTAATAACATAATTCAGTTTATTGATGTATTCCACGCATTTTTAGTTAACGCGCTTAATAACACATATGGTTTAATTACTCTTTAATCTCTACAGCAGCGGCGACCTTTGCTTTGTCAACTGCCTCTGCTTTGTTCACAGTGTTGCCACTGCGCGGACCTAAACGGTCTGCACCGGGACGACCACCCGGACGTCTGCGCGGACGATCATCTCTGCCGCCTGCTTTCGGAGCACGCTCCGGTATACCTTTGGACAAGCCTTTTTCAAGAACTTCGCCTTTGTATATCCAAACTTTGATTCCGATTTTGCCGTATGTCGTGTTCGCTTCAGCAAAACCATAATCGATGTCAGCACGGAGTGTCTGCAGGGGAATAGTTCCCTCGTGATAGTTCTCACTTCTCGCGATTTCCGCACCGCCAAGACGGCCGGATACGTTGATTTTAATACCTTTAGCACCAAGTTTCATTGTGCGCTGAATGCTCTGCTTCATAGCACGTCTGAAAGATGCACGGCGTTCAAGCTGTCCTGCGATAGCCTCTGCTACAAGAACCGAGTTCATGTCAGGCGACTTGATTTCAGCGATAGCAAGGTGAACAGGAAGCGAGGAAAGTTTTGCAACTTTCTCTTTAAGCTTTTCGATTTCAGCACCGTTTTTACCGATAACTAAACCGGGTTTGGCGCAGTGGATTGTCACCCTAAGCCCGCTTGCGTTTCTCTCAATCTCTACCTTAGAAATGCCGGCAGGGAATAAGAATTTTTTAAGATATTTGCGGATGTTGTAGTCTTCTACAAGAGTATCGCCAAAATCTTTTTTTGAAGCGAACCACCGGCTATCCCAGTCTTTGATAATACCAACACGTAAGCCGTGGGGATTTACTTTTTGACCCATAAATAGAACCTTTTGGAAATAAGAATTAAAGTTTAAGAATGTTTACTTTTCAGCTACCGCAAGCGTAATGTGCGATGACCTTTTCAAGATGTGATGCGCGCGACCTTTCGAAACAGGTCTTATGCGCTTAAGTGTCGGTCCCGGCGCAACAAAGCACTCGGAAACAACCAAGTTCTCACGATCAAGAGAAAAGTTATGCTCAGCATTGGCGATAGCACTGTTTAACAGTTTGCCGACCGGCTCACACGCCGCTTTGGGAGTGTATTTCAAAATCGCCTGAGCTTGTTTGATATCTTTGCCGCGGATTTGATCCAAAACTATCTGAACCTTGCGCGGTGATATGCGTATAAATTTTGCGTATGCAAATGCTTTCATGATAATAAAATATTGTTATAATTGATTAATAGTCGGGAGCCCGACGGGCATTTTCGGCTACGCCACCCAACCTTCAAACTGTAAGAATTTAGTTGCCGTTGTTGCTGGTCTTGCTTCCTGCGTGCCCTCTAAACGTACGTGTCGGAGCAAATTCGCCGAGCTTGTGTCCGACCATATCTTCAGTAACGTATACAGGAACATGTTTTCTGCCGTCATGAACAGCAAAAGTGTGTCCGACAAAGTCAGGGAAGATAGTGCTGGCACGTGACCAGGTTTTCAATACTTTCTTTTCGCCTGCCTCGTTCATCTGAAGAACTCGTTTAAGAAGTTCCGGAGCAACGAAAGGCGGTTTTTTTAAGCTTCTACTCATAATTTAGCCGGGCAGCCCCGGCGGGCATTATGCGCCTGCGGCGCGTGGTTTAATAAAAATTCGTGGGTTTACTTATCGTTTCTGCGTTTTACAATAAACTTATCAGTACGATGATGTTTCTTACGTGTTTTGTAACCCAATGTAGGTTTACCCCAAGGAGTAACAGGTCCTGAACGACCGATAGGTGATTTACCCTCACCACCGCCGTGCGGATGGTCATTCGGGTTCATAACACTACCGCGAACGGTCGGGCGAAAACCTTTATGACGCGTGCGTCCTGCTTTACCGATGTTTACGTTCTCGTGGTCGATGTTACTTGCCTGTCCGATAGTTGCATAGCAACTTACAGGAACGTTTCTAAGTTCGCCGCTGGGAAGACGGATAAGAGCCAACGCGCCCTCTTTCGCCATAAGCTGCGCCATATTTCCGGCGCTTCTTACAAGCTGTCCGCCCTTACCGGGGTTCATCTCAATATTAAAGATAACAGTACCAAGAGGAATTGCAGAAAGCGGAAGAGCGTTTCCCGGCTTAATGTCTGCGCCTTCACCTGCCAAAACAGTATCGCCTACTTTAAGTCCGTTCGGAGCAACGATGTAACGTTTCTCACCATCCTCGTACTGAAGAAGAGCGATGAACGCGCTTCTGTTAGGATCATATTCAAGTGTTGCAACAGTCGCAGGAATACCCCTCTTATCGCGTTTGAAATCGATAATTCTGTATTTCTGACGGTTACCGCCGCCGCGGTGACGAACTGTGATACGTCCGTAGCTGTTGCGGCCGCTGTGTTTGCTCTTCTTTTCAAGCAAGCTTTTCTCGGGGTCTACTTTGGAAAGTACTGAATAATCAGTAACTGACATTCCGCGACGCCCGGGAGTAGTAGGTTTGTAAAATTTAATAGCCATAATAATGTAGTTTGTAAATTATTTACTGCATGCTATCGAAGAACTCGATACCTTTACTT
>JGI994J12354_10005500_pt1 | contig 10879 bp, 12 predicted proteins | sample IntmicLarv3ML3BL_FD_12354 | JGI IMG/M metagenome (IMG submission 12354)
GCCTCCAATCGTAGAATAGGAATACGATTGGAGGTTTTACCATGTCAGGGAAAAAGGGGATGCATCATTACAGCAAAGAACTCAAAGAAAAAGTGCGTGCAGAAAATCGTGCAGGCGTAAGTCAGATGGAACTTGGCAGAAAATACGGAATAAGCGGATACGCAATTCAAAGCTGGTGCGAAATGCGTCCGGAGGTGGAATTGCGTCAGGCAAGCCCCCTTCCCAAAGGCCGCCCTCGCAAAAACGCAGAAACAATGGAACAAGAAATAAACCGGCTAAGAATGGAAAATGAGCTGTTGCGAAATTTTCTCTTAGTCGTTGGAAAGCTGTGAAGACGCGTGCGAAATACAAAATCATCGGCCAGTATGCCGGGAAGTACCCCGTTGCAGAGCTGTGTCAATTCTTCAATGTCAATACATCAAGCCGTGGCCGTATTCACAGATACCGATATATACAGCTTTGGCTGAAAACTTCTTTTCCATACTCAAAACAGAGTGTATCAACAGGCAAAATATTCATACTTTCGAGCCGGCACAACAACTCATTGATGATTACATTCATTTCTACAATTTCGAGCGGTTTCAATTAAAATACCGTCTGACTCCTCTTGAAAAAAGAAGTCAGACGGCCTGATTCTCTCCTGTTCTACGATTTGCTTTTTATTTCTTTGTCTGCTTTCCTTGGGGCAGAACATTAGAAGCGGCTTTTCTGTTATTTCAGCACCCACCAGGCCAGCAGCAGCTGGGCGGCCAACATGGCCGGCACCCCTAAAAAGAAGGCCGGCTTACGGATTTTGTGCCGGAAGGCCGACATGCCGATGAGCAGGCCAACACTCCCGCCCAGGGCGGCCAGCCAGAGGAGGATGGCCTCGGGGATGCGCCAGCGGTCGCGTCGGGCCTTCCATTTATCGGCTCCGCACAGGATGAAAGCAAGCAGATTGATGGCGGCCAGATGGGCCGCTAGTGCATAAAAATACCATGCCATAGCGCTACTTTTCCAGCACGCAGGCCACCATTTTGACAGCGGCCTCCTTGATACCGGGAATCTTGCAGAAGGGCGCAAGGGGCCGGCGCAGCGGCTCCTCCAGATAGTAGACGGGCGTCAGCGCCATCTTCTTCAAAATCCGCTCAAAGCGCTTGATGGTCATGTGATTGATGTAGGAAAAATACTCAGCGCCATCGGGAGTTTTCGCGATGCGAAACTCGATGCGGGCGGCGGCATCGGGCTGGTGGGCCACGGCGGCACGATAGCCCTCGCACAATGTGCGCTCGGAGAAAAAGAGGTGCACCCAGGGTATGTAGATGGCATCACTCAGGTGCGCACCGAAGGGGTGGTGATAGGGCGGGAAGTTGATGAAAGCCCGGCCTCCGGGTTTGAGCACCCGCAGCAGCTCCCGCAGCACGCCCTCGGGCTCGTCCACATGCTCCATGGCATCGTTGACGATGACGGTATCCACCGAATTGTCCTCCAAGGGCAGCGCGGCGGCGTCGGCGCAAATGAAGCGGAAGCGGTCACTCAACCCCAGCTGCTCAGCCAGCCCCTCGGCATCGATGCGATATTTCTCCAGAATTTCGATGCCGACGACCATCTCGGCCCCGCAGTTGGCGTAAAAGAGCGACTTCCCTGCCGCCCCACAGCCGATATCCAGGACGGTTTTCCCCGCGAACATCTCGTCCACCGTGTAGCGCCGTAGGAAAAAGGCAATGGTGTTCTGCCCTTTCTCGTACTGCCACTGGGCGTAGGTTTTCTCCCCGGCGTTTTGCAGATTGAAGGGGTGCACCGGCGCTTTGAACATCCGGTTGAGGGCGAGCAGAGCCTTTACAGCAAAACGCATGGGTGTCACCTCGTGGATTATTTGGGGGCGTTACGAGATAGTATAGCCTATTTGGAAGGATTTTTCAAGGCGCGGGCCGCCCAATCCAGCCTACGATGCCATTCTTTTTGGCCAGCCAGCGCGTATCGAGCTCGGCCACCAGCCGGACGCGCTCCTCGGCCGTGGCCTCGAGGAAATAATCGGTACCCAGGCCGACGCCGCACCAGCGCTCGCCCTCCCGCCAGAGGGTGGCAGTGGGAATCCAAAGCTCGCGCCCCGATGCCGCATGACGCACCCATGTGAGATCGCCCGCGTCCCGCAGACGCTCGACATATCGGTCAAGCCAGGTGATGTTGAGGCCGCCCGAGGCTGCCTGGTCACGGGGCACAACAAAGTCTGCCAGCCCATCCACGGCCTCGAAGGAAAAGCGGCCCTGCGCCATGATGAAGGCGTTGAGCTGGCCCGATTTTTGCACCACATTGCCGCCGTCGATGGCGATGATGCGCTGGGCGGCGTTGACGATGGGGTTTTGGCAGGCAACCTCGTGGCAGTAATTGTTCACCGGCCAATGGCCGGTGAGCACCCACTTGTCGAACTTGAGGCCCTGCTCCATAAAGGCGTCAGTCTTGGCGCAGCCGGCCAAATCCTGGGCGTGAAGCGACCCTTCTCGCAGGCCGGCGTGGACGAAAATGTAGTCCTCGGCCTCGATGATGATGGGCAGGGCGTCGAGCCACGCTGCGTCCCGATTGGTGGCACCAGGAACATAGCGCTCAATGGCGAAATCGCAGTTGCCGCGTAGCACGAAGACACTGGGGGTTTTCGACAGTTCGATGATATATCGCAGTGTGGGCAGCGGCTGCGAACCCTTGAGGTAGAGGTCTCCCAGCAGCACCAGGGCATCGGTGCCAGGGGTATAGTTCACCTTAGCCAACAAGGCCTTGAGCAGCTCAAGCTCGCCGTGGATGTCCGAGATGGCGATGACGCGAGAATAGTCCTTAAGGGCGATGGTTTGGACGGTGGCAGTCATGGGGTGTCCTCCGCTAATGAGTTTGAGGCCTAATTTGTAAAAAGAATAATGAACGCTATTTTATCGGGTGGCCATTGCGGCTCTGCGGGCCGCAATGGCCACCCAAAAAACCAAAAAGGACAAGAAGCCGCACCGAAGGGTGCGGCTTCTGCCTACATTGTATCTTATTTCAAATTATTCTTCAAGGTCTCGAGGCTGGCTTTCAGCTCGGCGGGCAGCTTGTCGCCCAAAGTGGCGTAGAAGGCATCGATGTTCTTGACGTCCTCGCGCCAGATTTCCTTATCGATGGAGAGGATTTCGCTGAGCTCCTCGGCCCCGAAGCGCTTACCGGGAGCGTACTCATAGTCAATGCCCGCGATGTCGATGTTCTCGGCCTTGGGGATAAAGCCGATGGCGCTCTCCTGAGCATCCACCATGCCCTCGCAGCGATTGAGAATCCACTGGATGACTCGGAAGTTGTCGCCAAAGCCCGGCCAGATGAAGTTGCCGTTCTCGTCCTGCCGGAACCAGTTGACATTGAAGATTTTGGGCGGGTGTGCGACCTTTTTGCCCATATCCAACCAGTGCTGGAAATAATCGCCGGCGTGATAGCCGATGAAGGGCCGCATGGCCATGGGGTCGATGCGCACGACGCCGACCGCGCCGGTGGCGGCCGCTGTCGTCTCGGAGGCCATCACCGAGCCGACAAAGACACCGTGATCCCAATCCCTCGACTGATAGACCAGGGGGGCCGTCTTGGCCCGGCGTCCGCCGAAGATGAAGGCCGAGATGGGCACACCCGCGGGGTCCTCCCAGTTATCTGCAATGCAGGGGCAGTTTGCGGCGGGGGCGGTAAAGCGGGAGTTGGGGTGGGCCCCCTTCTCGCCCGAGGCGGGGTCCCACGGCTCGCCCTTCCAGTTGAGGGCGTCCGCAGGGGGATTTTTGTCCATGCCCTCCCACCAGACGGTGCCGTCGGGCTTCAAAACCACATTGGTGAAAATGGTGCCCTTGGAGGTGGCGGCCAGGGCGTTGGGGTTGGATTTGGGGCCGGTGCCCGGGGCGACGCCGAAGAAGCCGGCCTCAGGGTTGATGGCCCACAGGCGGCCGTCTTGCCCTGGGCGAATCCAGGCGATGTCGTCGCCCAGAGTCCACACCTTGTAGCCCTTGGCGCGGTAACCCTCGGGGGGGATCATCATGGCCAGATTGGTCTTGCCGCAGGCCGAGGGGAAGGCGGCGGCCACATAACGCTTGTTGCCCTCGGGGTCCTCAACGCCCAAGATGAGCATATGCTCGGCCATCCAGCCCTCCTGCGCGCCCTGATAGGAGGCGATGCGCAGGGCGAAGCACTTTTTGCCCAGCAGCACATTGCCACCGTAACCCGAGTTGACCGACCAGATGGCATTGTCCTCGGGGAAGTGCATGATATAGCGATGCTCCTGGCTCAGCTCACACTTGCCGTGCATGCCGCGAACGAAGTCCGTGCTGTCACCCAGCACGTCCAGGACGCTCTGGCCGATGCGGGTCATGATGTCCATGCTGACAACCACATAGATGGAGTCGGTAATCTCGATGCCCACCTTGGAGAAGGGCGAGCCCACCGGGCCCATGGAGAAGGGGATGACATACATTGTGCGGCCCTTCATGGTGCCCTTGAGGATGTCCTTGGCCATGGTATAGGCCGCTTGAGGCTCCATCCAGTTGTTGGTGGGGCCGCAGTCGGATTCATTCCGCGAGCAGATGAAGGTACGATCCTCCACACGGGCCACATCGTTGAGGGCCGAGCGGTGATAGTAACAGCCGGGCAGCTTTTCCTGGTCGAGCTTGATGAGCTCGCCGGTGGCCATGGCCTCCTGGCGCAGCAAATCGAGCTGCAATGCGCTGCCATCAATCCATACAACCTTGTCGGGGGTGGTCAGGGCCTCGGCCTCGGCCACAAATTGGAGCACTTTCTGGTTGGTCGTGAGTGTCTGCACAGACATTTCATTTCCTCCATCATCGATAACTGTGGTATGTCGGTTAGGTTTATCCCCCCTATTGTAACAAGTGGTTCACCAAAATGCAACGAAAACGCCCAAATCATTTTGGGCGTTTTCTACAATTAAATTGACAGTTTTTCGGCAATTTGCGCAAATTCTGAGAGGTTCAGGGTTTCCCCCCGAGCATTGGCCGAAAGCCCGCACGAAAGCAACAAATTTTCAAGCTCTGTTTTGGTCATTTTCCCCTGCATGGCGGCAGTCAGGCAGTTGAGCAGTGTCTTACGCCGCTGAGAGAAGGCCGCCTTGATAACGAAGAAGAGCTTCGCAGGGTCGGTCTCTACCGGCGGGGCCGGCAGGCGCTCCAAACGCACCACGGCGGAATCGACATTGGGGGCCGGGATGAAGCAATCCCGTGGGACATCGAGAATGAGGCGCGGCACGGTGTGGTAGTTGAGATAGACCGTGAAAGCCCCATAATCGGACGTGCCCGGCGCGGCGCACATGCGGCGTGCCACCTCCCGCTGCACCATGACGGTGATGCTTTGAAAGCAGCCGCTGTCGATGAGGGCGGCCACCGCCGGGGTGGTGATGTAGTAGGGCAGATTGGCCGCGGCGTGTAAGACCATGCGAGAAGAATCTGCGGATTCTTCTCGATTTGGTTCATTCGGAAGATTTTCCGGCGAGTGAATCGCCGGAAAATCATTGATTGCGGGAGTTTTTAAAGGCAAGTACGCGCCCGGGAAGTGCTGGCGGCACAGGGCCGGGATGTCGGTTTTGAGGATGTCGCCCTCCACCAGCGTGAAGTTATCGAAGCCGCCCATCGTTTCGGCCAGGACGGGGGGCAGACGTCGGTCGAGCTCGACGGCCACCACCTTCCGCGCCCGCTGGCACAGCTCGACGGTCAAGGTACCGATGCCGGGGCCGACCTCCAGAACACCGCAGCCCGGCGTCAGCCCCGCGCCCTCGGCGATGGCGGGCGGGATGTCGGGGTCGCACAGAAAATTCTGGCCCAGGGCCTTGGAGAATCGGAAGCCGTGGCGGCCCAGCAGCCCCTTGATGGTGCCCATATCGGTGAGGTTCATGTGGTACTTCCTTTCTCGTGCGCAATATGGTATGATGGGGGATAATCAATGAGGGTTTTGGGGGACAACAACGGGGGTCTTAGGGGGTTGGTTCACGGCCCACAGGGCCGTGAACCAACCCCCTAAGAAATCACGTTCAATAAACCTCTTACAAATGTCCTTAATGCCCTTTTTAAAAGACTATCCCATTATACACCATCAGGAGGCCACTGTGAACATCAAAGCGATATTTCTCGATTTAGACAACACCCTGCTGCGCAGCGACAAAAGCGTCCACAATTACACCATCTCGGTGCTTGGCCGCTGCCGCCGGAAGGGCATCAAGGTGGCCTTCGCCACGGCGCGCTCTCACCACACGGCGGCGGCGGTCAACGATTTTATGGCGTGGGACGGCGGGGTATACTTCAGCGGCAGCGCCGTGCAGGCCGAGGGCCGCGAGATTGCCGCCGCCCGTATGGATGCTCAGGAGGTCTCGCGCATCGCCCGAGAAATCGCCGCCCGCTGGCCGGGGATTCAGCTGGGCGTCGAGGTGGACGGCCACTTCCACGCCAACTACGCGGCCCCCGAAATCATCACTTGCGGCAAGTTAGTTGCCAGCGATTTTTCGGTGTTGCCTACGGATGCCGACAATCTGGTCATCGGCACTTGGGATTGGGCCGGGCCCCCAGTGCCCGAGGCCGCTTGGGCGGCCATCAAGGCCATGCTTCCGGACGATTGGTGGATGCACCGAGAGCGCAACGGCATGGGCATCATCGCGAGCCGCGCCGCCACCAAGAGCGCCGGGGTGGTGGCCCTCATGAGCCACTGGGGCATCCCCCTGCTCTATGCCGCCGCCTTTGGGGATGATATGAGCGACATTTCCATGATCGAGTCTGTCGGCTGGGGTGGGGCTGTGGAAAACGCACTCCCCGAGGTCAAGGCCGTGGCCGATTTCGTGTGCGGCAGCAACGACGCCGACGGCGTCGCACAATGGTTGGAGGAGAACCTATTATGATGATTAAAGCCGTCTTTATGGATTTAGACAACACGTTGCTGCGCAGCGACAAGGGTGTCAGCGACTACACCGTCTCGGTGCTCCGGCGCTGCCGGGAGCAAGGCATCAAGGTGGCCTTCGCCACAGCGCGCCCCCGGCGGGCCATCGACAGAATCTCACCCACCGGGGGCATCGATGGCACTCTGGCCGCCATTCCTCGGGACGGCCTGGTCTATCACGGCGGCGTGGCCGTCGAGGCCGACGGGGCGCTCATCGCCCGCAACGGCATCGAGACCGCAACTGCTAAGGCCCTCATCGACGCTTTGCTAACCTGCTGGCCGAACGCCGCCCTCTTCCTGGAGGTGGCCGAAACGCTGCACTGCAACTTCGACGCCGGGCGCATCTGGCACGGCATCGACTACATAAAGACCGACTTTTCGGCCATGCCCGAAGGGCCCATCGACAAGCTACTGGTCGGCCTCCCCTCAAACGGCACCGTGGGCCTGCCGGCTGACATGGCCGAAGCCCTGCCGGGGCTGATGCCGGAGGGCCTCACCGTGACGCCCGAGCGGGGCGGCATCGCCATCATCACGAACGAGGCCGCCACCAAGCGCGCCGGGGTAGTCAGCCTCATGAACCACTGGGGCATTCCTCTGCTCTACGCCGCCGCATTCGGCGATGACATGAGCGATGTTTCCATGCTCGAGTCGGTCGGCTGGGGCGTCGCCGTGGCGAACGCACTCCCCCAGGTCAAGGCCATCGCCGATAGGGTGTGCGGCAGCAATGATGCCGATGGCGTGGCCCGGTGGCTGGAGCAAAATGCCTTATAACCGCAGGGCTCCGCCCCGCACCTCGCAACTTTTGAAAAAAGTTTGAACAAAAACTTTATAAAATCATGGTACACATGATTTTTGGAATTTATTTTTTCAGAAATTGTGCGCAGCGCAATTTCCAAAAGATTTTGGGATTCCAAAGGGTATTTTTTCAAAAAATACCCTTTGGCTGCCGGAGGCGGCCTATTCGTACTTAAAGAACCCTTCCCCGCTCTTGCGGCCCAGCTTGCCGGCACGCACCATCTTGCGCAGCACGGGGTTGGGCCGGTATTTGCTGTCTCCGGTCTCGTGGAAGAGCACTTCCATGCTGGCCAGCACCACATCGAGGCCGATGAGGTCGCCCAGGGCCAGGGGCCCCATGGGCTGGTTGGCCCCCAGCTTCATGGCGGTGTCGATGTCCTCGGCGCTGGCCACGCCCTCCTCAAGGACGCACACGGCCTCGTTAATCATGGGGATGAGGATACGGTTGACCACAAACCCGGCGCTCTCCTCCACCCGGATGGGCACCTTGCCGATGCGCCGGGCCGATTCCATAACGCGCTCAATGATCTGCTCACTGGTGTGCACGCCGCCGATGACCTCGACCAGCTTCATGACCGCCGCCGGGTTGAAGAAATGCATGCCCACCAGGCGGGAGGGATCCTTGAGCACCATGGCCATCTCGGTGATGCTCAGGGTCGAGGTGTTGGTGGCAAAGATGACACCGTCGTTCATGATCTCTTCCATTTTGACGAAGAGGTCTTTTTTTGCCTGCATATTTTCGTAGATGGCCTCGATGAGGATGATGGCGTCCTTGCCGACGGCATAGTCCGACGGGATGACGTTTGAGAGGATTTTTTCGGCGTATTCCGGGGTGACGGAGCCCCGCTTGACGCGCTTTTGCAGGGATTTTTCCAGGGCGGCCTTGCCCTTTTCGGCGTATTTGACCTCGCGGTCACACAAAATCACCTTACAGGCGGCGGTGGCGAAGACCTCGGCCATGGACCATCCCATGACGCCTGCACCGACAATGCACACCGTGTTGGTCTCGTTGGGGTAAAACATATTTTTCCCTCCATAGGATTGTTAAAAAATAGTAAAAACGCGGCACAGCGCTGGCGAAAAAGTGCACAGCCCGCTAAACCAAGTATTGCCGGCCCGAAGGCCGGCAATACTTCTGAAATAAGTTGTGAGTTTTTGTGCAAATTGTCGAAAACTAACGCGCTTTTCGCACAAGGCGAACGAAAAGCCATAGTTGCTTCGCAACTATCTCTTTGAGAACTGAGGCGCACGACGGGCGGCCTTAAGGCCGTACTTCTTACGCTCCTTCATGCGGCTGTCGCGGGTGAGGAAGCCGGCCTTTTTGAGGGCGGCACGATACTCGGGATCGGCCAGCAGAAGAGCGCGGGCGACGCCGAAACGGATAGCACCGGCCTGGCCGGTGAAGCCGCCGCCCTGCACCTTGATGTCCACATCAAACTTCTCGGTGAGACCGAGGAGTTCCAGGGGCTGGCGGACGATGTACTTGAGGGTAGCAAGGCCGAAGTAATTATCAATGCTGCGGTTGTTGATGGTGATGACGCCGCTGCCGCCGGGCAGAAGCTTAACGCGGGCCACCGAGCTCTTGCGGCGGCCGGTGCCGTAAAAATATGCCTTCTTAGGTGTATACATGCGTGCTGCCTCCCCTTACTTGCCAGCCCACAGCTCAGGCTGCTGGGCTTCGTTCTCATGTACCGCGCCGGCATAAATCTTCGCGCGGATCAGGCTCTTGCGGCCGATGCTGTTCTTGGGCAGCATGCCCTTGATGGCCAGCTTCATCGCCAGCTGAGGCCGCTCGGCCATGAGTTTTTTGTACTGGGTCTCCTTGAGACCGCCGACATAGCCCGAGTGGGTGCGATAATACTTATCGGTCAGCTTTTTACCGGTGAGAACAGCCTTCTCGGCGTTGATGACGATGACGAAATCACCACAATCGACATGAGGGGTGTACTCGACCTTGTGCTTGCCGCGCAGCAGCGCGGCGGCCTGGGCGGCCACACGGCCCATAGGCTTGCCGGCGGCATCCAGAATGTACCATTTGCGTTCCATGGTCTCGTTTTTAGCCATAAAAGTGGACATGGTTGGTTGCTCCTTCTATTTGATTATCAAAACATACGCTTTAGGTGTCTATTTTGAAGCTCTGTTAGTGTATCATAAGGCCTATCCGCCTGTCAACCACTTTTTTGAAGAAAATTGATTTACGCAGCCCCACCTTCCAATATCGCCTGATATCACCCCATAGCTTCTGTTTTCTTCGATGCATTTTCACTTTTTCGCGGTTGCGCCGGAGGTTGATTTCGGGTAGAATTGGGAGAGATTTTGAGAAGAGGTGCTGATAATGCGCAAAATGCTCTCGCTGATACGGGCCTGTGTTGACCGCTACGCCATGATTGCCCCGGGAGACAAAATCGTGGTGGGGGTCTCGGGAGGTAAGGATTCGCTGACCCTTCTGATGGCCCTGGCCGAGCTGCGACGCTTTTATCCCCGCCCCTTCGAGCTTGAGGCCGTCACCCTGGCCATGGGCTTTGAGGGCATGGATTTCACCCCGGTGGCCGAGCTGTGCCGGCGGCTTGAGGTGCCCTATACCGTGCGTGAGACCAACATCAAGCAGGTGGTTTTCGATATTCGCCAGGAGAAAAACCCCTGCTCGCTGTGCGCCAAGCTGCGGCGCGGGGCCCTCAACCGGGCAGCAACCGAGCTGGGGGCCAACAAGGTGGCCCTGGGCCATCATCAGGATGACGCGGTGGAGACCTTCATGCTCTCGCTGCTCTACGAGGGCGGCATCCGCTGCTTCCAGCCGACCACCTTCCTGGACCGTACCGGCGTAACTCAGATTCGGCCACTCCTATTTATAAAGGAGCGTCAAATCCGCAATTTTGCCGTCCGCCAGACTCTCCCCGTGGTGCACAACCCCTGTCCCGCCGACAAGCACACCAAGCGGCAGGAGGTCAAGGATTTGCTTTTGGAGCTCGAAGCCCGCTACCCCAACCTGCGGGAGAACATTTTCGGCGGGCTGCAAGGGTCAGATCTGAAGGGGTGGAAGGTTGAGCTGTAAGGCATGACGACCTCGGTATGCCGCGCCCCTGCCTTTGCAGGGGCGATTCACGAATCGTCGACCGCCCTCCGGACAAAAGGGCATTTACAGTAAATTTTGGGGGAGGGGATGCGCCGCAGGCGC
>JGI994J12354_10005501_pt1 | contig 10879 bp, 8 predicted proteins | sample IntmicLarv3ML3BL_FD_12354 | JGI IMG/M metagenome (IMG submission 12354)
CAGGCAAAAATGTTTACAGAGCTTTTTCCAGAAGCGACAACCGTAGGGATTTTATACTGTTCCGCAGAAGCAAATTCGGTATATCAAGCAGATACGATTGAGGAGTATTTAACGGTAGCTGGCTATACATGTAAGCGCTACACATTTGCTGATTCTAATGATATTGCATCAGTAGCAACAACAGCAGCAGCCGAGTGCGAAGTCCTATATGTGCCAACAGATAATACAGCGGCTTCCAATACCGAGATTATTAATAATATCTGTGAGCCAGCAGGAGTTCCAATTATTGCTGGTGAGGCGGCACTTTGTCAGGGCTGTGGTGTGGCAACAATGTCTATTAGCTACTATGATATCGGATACAAAGCAGGTGAAATGGCATGTAAAATTTTAGTAGATGGTGAGGATATTACAACAATGGAGATTGCAGGGGCAACCGATTTAACGAAGCAGTATGTAGCAAGCCGTGCCGAAAAATTAGGAATTACCATGCCAGAGGATTATGAGGCATTACCAGAGGAATAAAATCAAGGCTCTCCTTTACTTTGCTGTAAGAATTTGATATCATAAATGCAAAGGAATAGGGAAACAAGAGGAGAGTATAATGTCAAATGAATGTGAGGTGTCAGTCATTATCCCCGTGTATAATGCCGAGCGGTATTTACGGGAATGCTTAGATAGTATTGTGGGACAGACATTAAGGGAAATTGAAATCATTTGTGTAAATGATGGTTCAACCGATAGTTCGGTGGAAATTATCGAAGAATATATCCGAAGGGATAGTAGAATAGCCATTCTCCATCAGGAGAATGGCTATGCTGGCATAGCAAGAAACAATGGTATGAAACATAGTTGTGGTAAATATTTGGTGTTTTGGGACGCTGATGACATTTTTGAAGCAGAAGCCTTAGAAAAGCTGTACGAGCAGTGCGAAACAGACCAAGCAGATATTTGTGTTTGTGAGGCGGTTCGCTTTCGTAGCGAGGAGCCAGAGCTTTTGTTGCGAGATGTGCTTTATCTAAAGGAAAAACATATTCCAGAGGGGTGTCCTTTTTCGATAGCGGATATTCCAGCATCTATCTTTAATTTTACGACAAATGTACCATGGAACAAAATGTACCGCCGCCGCTTTGTTGAGGAACATCAGATTCTTTTTGAAAATCGTGAACGGGCGAACGACCAGTATTTTGTGATGTTAGCACTTGCCTATGCGAAAGCCATTACGGTGGTTAGGGAGCATTTGATTCGATATCGCATTAATAATGAAGCCAGCTTGACTGGAACACTGTCAGGAACACCCTTGTGTATCTATGAAGCACTCTTGAATGCGAAAGAAGCATTGGCAGAAAAAGAACTTTTTGTTAATGAACAAGTGCAGCAAAGTATGGCAAACCGTGCGATTAGTTCCTTACTTTTTGGCATGGAGAAGCAAACCAGCACGGCGGCTTTTTGTGAAATTTATCAAACATTAAAAAATGGTGGCTTAGAGAAGTTCTTTGTTACCGATAAAGGGGCAGATTACTTCTATACGATTGGCGGATATCGGAAGTATCAGGCAATGATGGCGGGCGACGAGCTTGCATATTTGCTTACTGAGGGGCAATTTATGACCGAGTTTAATTCGGACTTAAAATATGCTCGGCGACAATCTAGGATATTAAATAAGAAACTTAAAAAAGAAATAAAGGAATTAACAAAAGAATTAACATATATTAAGGAACGAGCATGGTATAAGGCAATTGTAAGAATGGCAGAGTTCAAAAATCGTCTGCTAGGAAAAGAGAAGAAGTAGGAGGAATGTTATGTATTATAAGCAGTATGGTGATACCGATATGAAAGTATCCGCAATTGGAATGGGCTGTATGCGTTATGAAGAAGAAGATGTGACGGCTGGGAATTATGAAAAATGTGCACAAACGGCACTTTATGCTCATGAAAAGGGAATTAATTATTTTGACACAGCACCTTTTTATTGTCAAGATAAGAGCGAGGAAATCACAGGTATCGCATTATCACAGTTACCACGGGATAGTTATTATGTATCCTCGAAAGTAAATCTTGGTACACTTGATAATAAGACAACAGCAGATGATTTTAGACGTCGCTTAGAATTATCCCTAAAAAGGCTTCAGGTAGACTATCTTGATTTTTATCATATGTGGTGTATTTTAAATATGGATAGCTTTGAAGAACACTGCGATTTGCTGTATCGTTTTTTTGAAGCTGCTAAAAGAGACGGTTTGATTCGCAATATTGTTTTTTCTTCTCATATGCAGGGAAATCAATTAGAAGAGGCCGTTGCAGCTGATAAGTTTAAAGGAATGTTATTAGGCTATAATGCACTGAATTATCGTTTCCGTCAAAGTGGTATTGAAGCAGCATATCAAAAGGGCATGGGCGTTGTGGTTATGAATCCTTTGGGGGGAGGATTGATTCCGCAAAATCCAAAAAAATTTCAGTATTTGACAGAGGGTACAAACCTTTCTGTAGCACAGGCAGCCTTACGCTTTGTAGCCGCTCATAAGGAAATTACGATTACCTTAGCAGGAGTTACCACAAAGGAGCATGTTGATGATGCCTGTCTAGCAGTTGAAAATTTGGTAGAACGTCCAGCAAGAGAAATTTGTAAGGCATATGAAGAAAAGGGAACAGCAATCAATGACTTATGCACTGGCTGCAGTTACTGTGATAAATGTCCAAAGGGTATTCCCGTTCCTAAATTCATGGACGCCTACAATATGAAACTATTTGGTAATGATATGGTGGATCGTTTAAATGGACATTGGCGGTTAAAGCCAGAGCAAGCAGCAGACTGTATTGCTTGTGGAAAGTGCGAAAAATTATGTACACAGCATCTACCAATTGTCAAACGGTTAGATGAAATCGCCGCAGTCTGTCAATAATTACATTTTGATTACATCTCGGTGAATATTTTGATGGTACTTCTGTTATATACTAAATTATGTAATAGAAAATATGTGGGAGCAAGGGGATAAATATATGGGGGAGAAAACATTGTTGATCTATCAGCAGCTACTTCGGCAAGAGGGCTTATTCGTGATAGGAAAAACGGAAGAAGCATCAGTGATTAAAATAAATCATCTGACATGCAATTCGAAAGAGGTAAGTAAGGGAACACTATTTTTGTGTAAAGGTGCGGCATTTAAAGAAGAATATCTGCGAGAAGCAATCAGCAGGGGAGCGGTTGCCTATATTAGCGAAGAAGAGTATGGGGCAGGACAAAATATGCCGCATATAATAGTATCTAGTATGCGTAAAGCAATGCCATTGTTAGCAAGAGCTTTTACGGGAAATCCAGATGAGGCACTAAAACTTGTTGGCATTACAGGAACCAAAGGAAAAACAACAACGACGTATTACATCAAGGCGATTCTTGATGAATATCTTCATAGGCAAAAGGAACAATTAGCGGGGATACTCTCAAGTATTCATGTTTATGATGGTCAAGAGTGTAAAGAATCAACGCTTACAACACCAGAACCAGTAGAATTATTTCAATATTTAAAAAATGCCAAGGAGGCAGGACTTACGCATTTGACAATGGAGATTTCCAGCCAAGGTTTAAAATATTATCGTGTTAGGAAATTACAATTTGAAGTGGGAGTATTTCTAAATATTGCGGAAGACCACATTAGTCCGATCGAGCATGAGGATTTTGAAGATTATTTTAGTGCAAAGTTATCGCTGTTTAAGCAAACGCAAACAGCATGTATCAATATAGATGCTGACTATGCACAGCGAATTTTACGGGCAGCAAAAGTTGCTAAACGGATTATCACGTTTGGGACAAGCGGCAACCCCGACATCAAAGCGTACAATATCAGAACACATCGTGGGCGACCATGTTTCTCTGTATATGGTGAGGGGCTAGAGGGGGACTTTATCCTAGCCATGCGAGGGCTTTTTAATGTTGAAAATGCCTTAGCAGCAATTGCGGCAACTCATGCCATGGGTATTCCCAAAGAATGTATGATGATGGGTTTAGCAAAAGCAAAAGTACCAGGACGAATGGAACAGTATGGAAGTGAAGATGGCTTGGTGACAGCGATTGTTGATTATGCACACAACCGTTTGAGCTTTGAAAAAGTATTTGAATCTGTCCTAACAGAACATCAAGGGGAGCGTATTATTACTATTTTTGGTTGTCCAGGCGACAAAGCATTTAATAGACGTAGAGACTTAGGTTTATTAGCTGGATTATATTCAGATAAGCTATACCTAGTGCCAGATGATCCAGGGACAGAAGCACCTGAGGAAATTGCACGAGAGATTGGTCGATATGCCGAAGTCGTCGGTTGTCCATATGAGTATCGAAATAAGCGAGGCGAGGCGATTTATGAAGCGATTGCCGCTGCTAGTGCCGCTGCCAGTGAGGGGCGAAAGACCTTGATTTTAGTTCTTGGAAAAGGTAATGAAACACGCCAGAAATGCGGACAGGTCGTATATGAGTGTCTAGCGGACGGAGAGTATGTCAGTAAAGGTTTAAAGGAATATGAAAAAATCGTTTATCAAGAACGAAAAGTAATGTGATAGTCTAAGGCTCATCAGTTCTCATAATTATCTTGACCTTTTTATAATTGCTTTAATAATTTACAAATGCTCTGCAGGAACGCACCTCGTGCGACCACCTCGGGCGGAGAGTTTCGAGGTCGAAACTCTTTCTTATCCCCGAGGATATGATAGACTATCAGGTAAGGGGGGCGAAGAGTGAATGAATTTCTTGATAGAAATTATTCACTCCCAAAGTTTATGATGGAGCTATAAACTTGAATTGCAGTGAAAGCCTCCGCAAAAAAAGCTCCAGCATGGGGAAAAATGAAGAATAAAATTTTAGTAATTGAAGATGATACCGCAATTTCAGAATTGATATGTATGAATTTAACGGTGGCAGGATATGAGGTCCTGCCTATTTTTGATGGAAATAATGTAGTGTCTATTGTGGAGAATAATAATAGTTGGGATTTGGCATTATTAGATGTTATGCTGCCAGGTCGAGATGGATTTGAATTAATAGAAGTAATGAAAGAACAGCGTATTCCTGTCATTTATCTGACAGCAATGAATGATGTTGGCTCGAAAATCAAGGGCTTGCGGGCAGGTGCAGAGGATTATATTGTGAAACCGTTTGAAGTGTTAGAGCTTTTGGTACGTGTAGAAAAGGTTCTTGAACGAACAGGAAAGCAGTTGCGAATGATTGAAGTAGGTGGTCTTGCAATTGATTTAAATAGTCATCAAGTACGCCGTGGAGAACAGCAGATTAGTTTAAAGCCATTGGAGTTTGATTTATTGGTATTACTGGCAAAGAATAAAAATATTGCGTTTACAAGAGAACAGCTATTAGAACAAGTGTGGGGAGTCGACTTTCTAGGCGAGACAAGAACAATAGATGTACATATTGGACAGCTTCGCAAAAAGCTTAATTTTGGGGGAGTTATAAAAACAATTCCCAAATTGGGTTATCGGTTGGAGGACAACGAATGAGAATGTGGATGAAAATCGCATTACTAGCGGTGGTGACAACGTTAGTAGCGACGGGAATCTTTGGCGGCATTGTGATTTATCAAACGTCGGTTCATAATTTAAATCAGACAATTGTGGCACACGAACATCAGATGCAGGCGACCTTACACATTTTAGGCAGAGAATTAGAAGACAGTGCATTTCAGGGGTATAGTGAAACGACACAAAAATCATTTTTCCAGTTTATCTTACGCCGCTATGCAACAGCAGATTATATTCTGCTTCAAAATGGTGAGGAAATATGCAATTTGACGGACTTTGAAGTAGTAGATAGCGATATGAATCGGTGGAATAGTGAGGAAATAAGTTATATTGTGCAGCGAACGGGTGAACAGCATATTTTGGTTATGGGTAAGATTTTTTTGGTAGAGGGAACGGAGCCATATGCATTGTTGATGGTCAGAAATGTTTCAGGAATTTATGATGATTTAAGGCAGTTACTCTTATTATTAGTTGGAATCTATGCGAGCGTTGCAGTTGTTTCGGTAAATATTATATTTTGGATTACGAGATGGCTGTTAAAGCCACTGATGGAATTACAGCGAACGGCAGCAGCCTTTAGTAATGGGGATTTTGACAGGCGAGTACGGGTGAAGAAAGTAGATGAGGTGGGACAAGTCGGCTTGGCGTTTAATCAAATGGCGGGTCATATTGAAGCACAGGTAGAGGAATTAGCCGAGGTATCAGAGCGACGAAAACAATTACTTGGCAGCTTGACCCACGAACTAAAGACACCAATGACATCAATTATTGGTTATTCGGATACCTTATTGCACGTGAAGTTAAGTGATGAACAACGTAAAAAGGCCATACAGCATATTAATTCGGAGTGTAAGAGATTAGAGCGTTTAGCGGGTAAAATGATGAACCTCATTGGGCTTTATGATAATAATAGTATTCAATTTGAGGTTTTTTCAGTGAAAAAGCTGTTGGAGCGTGTCGAGGATTTAGAACGTTATCATTTGCAAGAAGCAAAGATGCAGCTAGTAACAAGCTGTACAATGGATACCTTGTTAATGGATACAGACTTGATGGAGAGTTTATTAGTAAATCTGATTGATAATGCGATTAAGGCTTCCAAAGCGGGCGATACAATTGATATTATTGCAGCAGGTAACCAGATTACAGTGCGTGACCAAGGAAAGGGCATTGATGTGATAGAAATACCGAAAATTACCGAGGCCTTTTATATGGTTGATAAGTCAAGGAGCCGTAAAAGCGGTGGAGTTGGGTTAGGGTTAGCACTCTGTCAGCAGATTGCGGAATTGCATCAGGCAAGATTAGAGATTGATAGTAGCTTAGGTGAAGGGACATTTGTTCGGATTATTTTTGATGTAAGGAGAGAGCAATGAGGGATAAAAGGATAAAATATCTAGCATTAATTGCCGTAGCAAGTATGGCGCTTAGCGGTTGTCAAAGGCAAACAGAGAATCCAATTGTAGTTCCTAAAACAAAAGCATCAACAGAACATGACGTAGTAAATGTCGGAGAGAACCATACGCTTTTCGAACAGGTGCAATCACCAGCAGAATTAAAGAAAACGCTAACATCAAGTGATGGAAGAGTGATTGTGAATGTGGAAGCGACCGTTATTGTTCCAGAGGTGGAGGGAATCAAATTGAAAAAGGCGGTTAGCCGTGACTTTACACAGGCAGAGTTAGATAAACAAAAGGAAGTTTTGTTCCAAGGAGAAAACGTGGTCACCTTTATCAGTGAGTCTGAAAAGAAAGAGGCAGAGGGAATTACAGAGTCAATGGATTACGATGGCTCCACCGAAAAATCTTCCGAAGAGATATGGGAAACAAATGGTGAATCTGATAGTTATTCATCTGAGGAAAATTACGACTACATGGAGGGTGAGGTCATAATAGAAGAGGGGCATTTTCTCTATCGAATCATTCGGTGGGGAAATTTTTTCGAAACAGCTTTATTAAGGGCAGAAGAGGAAAGCCCGATGGCTATTACAGAGGAAGAGGAACTGTTGTTGCCGAATCTAAATACACCAGAAGCAGATTTAGCAGCAAAAGCGGAAAAAACAATGCAGGACCTAGGATATTCTGAATTAGCTATTTTTGGGAGTGAACCATGTATCATATATTCGAACAGGGAAGAGGGCGGTGAGTGGAAAGGGTATTCCTTTCATGCAACGAGAGTGATTGATGGAATTTCTGTTAATCATACACGAGATTTAGTGAGCTATATTGAGGAGACAGAAAATATAGGAATAAGTGATTGGCATCATGAACATCTTTCCTTGACCTATGATGACGGAGGATTACAGGAATTTCGTTGGATTAATCCACATGAAATTAGTAGTTTGTCAGAGGAGTATGTATTTCTATTACCATTTGCCGATATTCAAGATATCTTTGAAACGATGATTATGACAAAATATGACACCACTGCCATTGATGAGGAGGGGTATCAAAATTTAAAAATAGATGTTTATGAGGTACGATTAGGGTATACCCGTGTACGGGGCAGGGGTGAGTGGAAAGAGGGAATGTTGGTTCCAGTATGGGATTTTTATGGAAAGATAGCTTATGATTATCAGTCGTTGATAGACGATATGGATTACAAGTATAATGAGGATTATGCATATAATAGTATTCTGACGATTAATGCCATGGACGGTGCGATAGTGAATCGTAGTTTGGGGTATTAAGTAGGTATTTGAGTCGACATTTAGTCATGTAGGGGTCTAGCCCTTTAAGCCAAAATGTGATATGATAAATAGCAAAAAGGCAGATTAAGGAAAGGGACCTATAATAAAAAATGGAAATGGCAGGAGTGGTTTTTCATCAAGTCATCATTATGACATTATTAGTGATTGTTGGAATGGTGATGACAAGGGTAGGATTAATTACAGAAAAAGCAACAAGAGTATTTTGCAACTTATTATTGACAGTTGTCGTTCCTTGTTCGATTATTAAAGCATATGCACAACCCTTTTTAGCAGAGCGTATGCCGCAGTTAGGCTTATCGTTTTTATTAGCGATTGCGTTTCATTGTTTGGCAGTAGCAGTATCTAGAATATTAGTTAGAAAGAGAGAAACAGCCGCAGAGCGTATGCATTGCCTTGCAATTATCTATGCTAATTGTGGATTTATGGGTTTTCCTCTAATGGCAGCCGTTGGTGGAGAGGAGGCAACTTTCTTAGGTAGTGCCTTTGTTGCCGTTTTTAATATCTTTGTGTGGACAGAGGGGATTGTAACACTGACAGGAAAAAAGATTGGAATAAAAAAGGTTTTTCTGAATCCAGGCTGTATTGCCGTGAGCATTGGATTGTTCATTTATTTTATGCAGGTGAGTCTACCAGCACCAATCATAGATACAGTTGAGTATCTAGCACGTATGAATACACCACTAGCTATGGTTGCAGTGGGGGTATTCTTGAGTCAAGTGCCTTTTGGGAAATTGCTTAAGGACGGTCGAGTGATTTTTATATCGCTCGTCAAGACGATATTTATCCCAGTAGCATTTGTTGTATTACTTTGGGCACTGGGGGTGCCAAACTGGTTCGAGGGAGCTAGAGAGGTTTGTATTGCGATTACTATTTGTGCTTCATGCCCAGTGGCGGGAACTGCAATTTTGGTACCAGCAGCATTTGGCTTAGATGGTAGTGAGGGGGTAAAGCTATTAGCAGTATCAACAGTAATTTCAATCATAACATTACCATTAATGGGATATATTATGTCGGTAATGTTATAAATAAAGGAGGGTTAACATGATAAAAGTAGGTATTATTGGGGCGGGTAATATTTCACAGAAGATGGCAGAAACGATTAATCAAATGGACGGTGTTATGTTGTGGTCAGTGGCAGCAAGAGAACTTTCTAGAGCACAGGAGTTTGCTAGTGTATATCAAATTCCTAAAGCATTTGGTTCGTATCAAGAGCTAGTGCAAGAGGAAGAAGTGGATTTAGTTTATGTTGCAACACCAAATTCACATCACTGTGAGGCGATGAAATTAGTATTAAACCATGGAAAACATGTGCTTTGTGAAAAATCGTTTACCGTAAATGCAGATGAGGCTAGAGAAGTAGTGGCATTAGCAAAGGCAAAGAACTTGTTACTGGCAGAGGCAATTTGGACTCGCTATATGCCATCAAGAATCATGGTCAACGAAATTATTGAAAGCGGAGTTATCGGTAAAGTGACCTCACTTGAGGCAAACTTAAATTACCCAATAGCACAAAAAGAGCGTATTTTAAAAGCGGAGCTTGGCGGTGGTGCATTACTGGATTTAGGAGTATACGTACTGAACTTTGCGGCAATGGTTTTTGGCAATCAGGTTAGTGATATCAATACTTCTTGTGTGAGATTTGATACAGGTATGGACGCAATGGACAGTATTACCTTACGCTTTGCTGGTGGGGAAATGGCAATTTTGCATGTCAGTGCCTTGTCAATAGCGAATAGAATAGGTGCAATCTACGGAGACAAGGGATATGTTGAAGTACGAAATATCAATAATATTGAAAAAATAACAGTTTATGATATAGAGCATAACGAGGTTGAGACCTATCTTCCGCCAAAACAAATTACAGGGTTTGAATATCAGGTGGAAAGTTGTATGCGAGCAATCAAGGCAGGAGAAATTGAATGCCCAGAAATGCCACATGATGAAATTATTCGGATCATGCAGTTAATGGACGATATTAGGGCAATGTGGGACTAGAAGAAACAAAAAGACTTGACATACTCTGTGCAACATACTATATTATGGATAGTATGTTATACAGAGTATTTTTATTTATTAGAAAATTGCTTTCCTAATAAGATTCGGGTGCCAAAAGCACCTTTTCTACAAAAACACTTTTCTTATAATAAAATTGTTGGGTTGAGAAGTTCAAAATCATATGTATTTTAACAATCATGCCCCACTTACCTGTTATATTTAAAGTATATTTTGGGAATAGATTTTTGTGCTTCGTTCCAAAGCTATAATATGACCTTTTGACACCCGAATCTGTATTAGTAATTACGCCAGATGAGACTACATGGTTGAAAAAAATTGAGCTTACTCATGATATGTAATGTTATTAGTGCTGGAAACAAGAAATCGGTATAGTGATATAAGTTTAGCAATGAGTATTATATTGGCAGACAGTCTACAGGATTGTCTGCTGTATCTATATTATCTGTATTGTCAATGAGTTCGAGAGAAAAAATAGTATAGAAAGATGCGGGATGAGGATATATAATAAATATATGGAATCAATTGATAATTATTAAGAAAGTGGGTGAAAAATGGATAGAAATAGGGGAGATATACTAATTTATTAAAATGAAAAAGGAAACACTAAGGTGGATGCATATTTTAGTGGCGATACAATAT
>JGI994J12354_10005502_pt1 | contig 10879 bp, 9 predicted proteins | sample IntmicLarv3ML3BL_FD_12354 | JGI IMG/M metagenome (IMG submission 12354)
ATTGGTCGTCTATACTCCTGCTGTGCCGGCTTCGCACGAAGAACTGGTGTTTTTCCGTAATAACGGATTTGAGGTACTGAAGCGTTCACAGGTGCTTGGGCTTATAACAAATTCGTCGCGTGGATTGTGTATTGCCGGAACGCATGGTAAGACAACAACATCCTCAATGGCGGCTCATATACTTAAACAGTCAAAGGTTGATTGCAACGCATTTCTTGGTGGTATACTGAAAAACTATAACAACAATCTTATGCTGTCCGACCGTAGCGACCTTACCGTAATAGAGGCTGACGAGTATGACCGTTCTTTTCATTATCTTACGCCGTATATGGCAGTTATTACGTCTGCCGACCCGGATCATCTTGATATATACGGTACGCCGCAGGCCTATCGTGAGAGCTTTGAAAAGTTTACATCTTTGATACGTTCGGGTGGTGCACTTATTATGAAAAAGGGAGCACCTGTTACTCCCGATTTGCAACCGGATGTACAGTTGTATACATATTCTGCAACAGATGAGACTGCCGACTTTCATGCAGAAAATATACGAATCGGTAATGGTGAGGTTTTCTTTGATTTTGTATCTCCGGAGCATCGTGTTGCAGATGTCCAACTTGGCGTTCCTATTGAGATAAATATAGAAAACGGAATTGCAGCAATGGCAGTTGCATTACTTAACGGTGTTACGGCAGATGAGATGCGTGTGGCAATGAAGTCGTTCGGAGGTGCGGAGCGTCGTTTCGATTTTAAGCTTAAGAAAAAGGATATTGTATACATCGACGATTATGCACATCATCCTCAGGAATTGCAAAGCAGTATACAGTCGGTAAAGGAGCTCTACAAAGGGCGAAAGGTAACCGGTATTTTTCAGCCGCATTTATATACGCGAACACGCGATTTTGTAGATGAATTTGCATCGTCGCTTTCGCTGCTTGATGAACTAATCCTACTTGACATTTATCCTGCACGTGAAGAGCCTATACCCGGTATTACTTCGCAGGTTGTTTTCGATAAGGTGGCTATCAACAACAAGACTCTTTGCAAAAAGGAGGAGCTTATGGACATTCTTGAAAAAGAAAAGTTTGATATACTAATGACTCTTGGTGCGGGTGATATAGATCGCTTTGTTGAACCTATACGAGAGATGTTGGACAAGAAATACACATAATAATGAAGAAGACACTGTACATCATTTTTGCAACATTGCTGGTAGCTTATCTTGTAGCTGCGGCATTCTTCTTTCCGGATAATAAAACAGAGGCATTATCTTGTAAAGAGGTTGAGATATTGATTACAGATAGCCTTGAGAAGCATTTTCTTAAGGAAAACGATGTTGTTGCTTATCTTAAGAAGGCAGGCCTTTATCCTTTGGACAAAGAAGACATAAATACTCACGATATTGAGGATGCTCTTTTGAAGAATGAGATAGTAGAAACTGCTGAGGTTATTCAAACAATTTCGGGTAATGTGAGAATTGTGATTTCGCAAAAAATGCCTATCTTGCGGGTGTTTAGCTCCGGGGGTAGCTATTATGTAGACAAATCGGGGCAGGTAATGCCCGTTGTTCCGGGGCAGGCTATTTATGTTCCGGTGGCAAGCGGGAATATCGAAAAAGCGTTTGCGACAACCGATTTATATAAATTTGCATTATTTTTGCAGAATAATGACTTCTGGAATAATCAGATAGATCAGATTTATGTAAGGCCTGATAAAGATGTGGAGCTTGTTCCCCGTGTAGGGAATCATCGTATTCTATTAGGCAGTTTGGATGAGCATGAAAAGAAACTTAAACACTTGCGCCTATTCTATGAACAGGTTATACCTAAAATGGGGTGGGAGAAATATAGTGTTATAAATTTGAAGTATAAGAATCAGATTGTATGCACAAAAAGTAAAAATACAGAGCCATGACGGATTATATTGTAGCTATTGATTTAGGAACATCCCATCTTACAGGGATTATTGGAAAGAAGAAAGCGGACGGGACTTTTTCTATCGTTGCGTGTGAGACCGAAAAACCTCAGTTATGTATACGCAGAGGTAATATTTATAATCTTAATGATACGGCTACCCGTGTCGGTAATCTTATAAAGAAGTTGGAACGCCACCTCGATGGCGGTTATATAGATAAGGTTTATATTGGTGTCGGAGGACAATCTCTCCGGACAATAGATCATGTGGAATCTAAAGATATTGAGGGTGGGGCAACCGTTTCCGATGAAGATATAAATGCTCTTAATAAGCAATGCGAAGAATATAAGCCGGACTTGCTTGATGTTCTCGGTATAGCTCCGGCAGTATATTACCTTGACGGTAATAAGGATACTAATCCTGTGGGTGTTCAGTGTAAACATTTCGAAGCTCATTATAAGCTTGTTGTTGGGCGCGAATCTATTCGCCGTGATATAAAGACCACTATAGGGAAATGTGCTGACAAAAAAGAAGTAGCGGGGATAATTATTTCTCCTCTTGCTTTGGCAGATGCAATGCTAAGTGAAGAAGAGAAAGATATGGGATGCGCTCTTGTTGATTTTGGTGCAGGGGTTACAACGGTATCTGTTTATAAAAACGGAGATCTGTTGCACATGTCTGTTATACCTTTGGGGGGTAATCTTATTACTCGTGATATTACGACGCTACAGTTGCCGGATGCTGAGGCCGAAAAGCTTAAGAAAGAGCGTGGATGTGTCGTATTGCAGAAAGAAGACGATGAAGCGGTTATCGGTATAGAAATGGATGGCATAGAGCGTGAAATACCGGTTAATGCTCTGAATACTATAATAGAAGCCCGTTCGAAAGAAATTATTGAGAATGTTTATGTGCGTATAAGTGATGTAATAGACATTAAGTCGCTGGGTTCAGGGATTGTTATTGCCGGATGTGCGGCCGATATGAATGGCTTGCCGGAATTTATGAAAGAAAAGTGTAAGGTGAAAGTACGCCACTCAGCTATACGTGGCGGATTGGTAAATGATAGTTCTGATAATATGCTGGGAAATCCTTTGTATATGGTTGCTATAAGCCTTATGCTTAAAGGCACTGAACAATGTGCTTCAATGCCTTCAATAACTCAGGAGTCTTCCGATTCGGAGACTACGGATTCAGGAGGGATTGGAACTACACCTCAGCAGCCCCCTAAGAGAACTAAAGATGATAGTCAGGGGAGCCTCTGGAAGCGTTTTAAAAAGGCTAGCGAAGATATATTTGGAGAAGAAGAAAGTTAATATAAAAAAACTAAAGATATGGATACTAATGTAGGTATGGATTTCGATTTTCAGACAGAATCGGATTCGGATAAAATCATAAAAGTGATCGGAATTGGCGGTGGCGGAGTGAACTCTGTGAATTACATGTATGGATGTGGTATTCATGATGTGAATTTTGCAGTTTGTAATACAGACAAGCAGTCCTTAAAGGGTGTAAATGTTCCTGTCAAAGTTGTGTTGGGGGAGGGATTAGGTGCTGGAGGAAAGCCAGAAAAGGCAGTCGAAGAATTTAATAAAAGTATTTCAGAGGTAGAAAAACTTCTTGATGATGGAACGAGAATGGTATTTATTGCTTCTGGAATGGGTGGAGGTACAGGATCTGGCGCGGGTCCTTTACTAGCTAAGATGTCAAAAAGTAAAGGTATTTTAACTGTAGGCATTGTTACTATCCCATTTAAGTTTGAAATGGTGCCGAGGATATCAACTGCTCTTGATGCTGTCGAAGAAATGAGTAAAAATGTAGATGCCTTGATTGTCATTAATAATGAAAAGCTTAAAACCTGCTATCCGGACTCTGATCTTGATGAAGCCTTTGAAGAGCCTAATGAGGTGTTGGCTATGGCTGTGAAAAGTATCGCGGAGATAATTACCTTAAGAGGGTTTATAAACTTAGATTTTAACGATGTAACATCTGCAATGAAAGATAGCGGTGTGGCGCTTGTTAGCTATGGCTTTGGTGCGGGAGAAAACAGGCTTGACAAAGCAATTCAGGAAGCTCTTCACTCTCCTTTGTTGAGTAATAGTGATATTTATGATGCAAAAAAGCTGCTTTTCTATATTTCGAGCAAAAAAAGCTCCCGTTTCAAAGTTCATGAGTTGAATGATTACATGGATAACTTTATGAGTCGATTTAGCGATCATATTAATATGAACTGGGGATACGGTAATGACGAGTCTTTGGCTTCAGATCAAGAGGTTAAATTTACGATTATTGCAACAGGCTTTGGCATTGATAGTGTCAAGGAAATAAGGGAGATGAAAGGTGAGAATGAAATTATTGACAAGCAGAATGAAGAAGAAGAGCGAAAGAAGAAACTTAAGCAGATAGAAAAGTTTTATGGAAAGGCATTTAATCTTAAAACAAAAGTAAACAGATTCTCGCAGTCGAGTATTGTTGTAATGACAATGGAAGAGATGGACGATGAGACTTTCATTCGCTATATGGAAGAGCACCCGACATATAACCGTATGCCTGAAGATGTAGCTAAAATACGTAAACCCGTTAAAAGCGCTGTGCACAAAGAGGAGCCGTTGAATGTTTCCTCCGGAAACAGTGGGGCTGGCGGCGGAGCTACTATTATTGAATTCTGATTCTAAAAACCTTAAATCTAAATACTGTATACAAAGATATGGAACTTAAAACACCTCTTTATGATTGCCATTTGGCGAGCGGAGGAACTATTGTTCCTTTTGCAGGATATATGCTTCCTGTGCAATATTCAACAGGTATTATTACTGAACATACCGCTGTGCGTACGGCGGCCGGACTTTTCGATGTTTCGCATATGGGCGAGGTTGTCTTCTCCGGTAAGGATGCTCTGAAAAACCTCAATTATATTCTAACAAATGACTTTACGTCTATGGTAGACGGACAGGTTCGCTACAGTGTAATGTGTAACGAGCAAGGAGGATGCGTCGATGACCTTATTGTTTACCGCCTTGATGAAGAGACGTATTGGGTTGTTGTGAATGCGGCAAACAGGCATAAAGACTATGAATGGATGAAAGCGCATGCGTTCGGCGACGTTACTGTTGAAGATATATCCGACAGTGTGGCGCAGCTTGCTTTGCAGGGGCCTTTGGCAAAGGAAATTATGCTTAAGCTTGTTTCCGACAGCGAGCTTCCTGATAAGTATTACTATTTCCGTAAAGACGTGCTGATTGACGGAATGAAGTGTATCGTTTCGCAGACCGGGTATACCGGAGAGGCCGGATATGAGATTTACCTCTCTAATGAGGATGCACCGAAGATGTGGAACCTGCTACTCGAAGCCGGCAAAGACAAAGGTCTGATACCATGCGGGCTTGGTGCACGCGACACTTTGCGCCTCGAAGCGGCAATGCCTCTTTATGGGCACGAGATGGACGACAACATCTCTCCATTGGAAGCGGGGCTCAACTTCGGCGTTAAGATGCAAAAGGAAGATTTTGTAGGAAAGAAAGCGCTCGAAGAAAGAGGCGAACCTAAGATAAAGCGCGTAGGGCTTAAGATAACAGGCCGTGGTATCGCCCGCGAACATCAGGATGTATACATTGGCGACAAACGTATCGGACAAACAACGTCAGGCACACACGCTCCGTTTCTGAAATACCCAATAGCGATGGCATATATTAATGCCGACGAGGCAGGCCAGCAGGTCGAGATAGATGTCCGCGGACGGCGTGTAGCGGCAGAGATTGTGGCGCTACCATTCTATAAAAGAGCGAGGAAGTAAATAAAACATTAAACTATATAGCAATGAACAATATACTTGAAAACTTGAATTATGCTAAGACCCATGAGTGGGCTGACTTTATAAACGAGACGACGGCGCGTATCGGAATCTCTGACTTTGCCCAGCAGGAGCTTGGCGACCTTGTTTTTGTAAACCTTCCCGAAGTGGGAGATGCGGTAACTGCCGGCGATGCCTTGGGGGATGTAGAATCCGTGAAGGCTGTGTCTGATATCATGTCGCCGGTTACGGGCGTGGTTTCGGCGGTCAATCAGGAAGTCCTCGAGCATCCTGAGATTATAAATGAAAGCCCTTATGACAGTTGGTTTATCGAAGTAAAGGATATTACAGACAAGTCCGACTTGATGACGGCTTCCGAATATAAGGACTTTTGTGAGAAGGAGGCGCATTAATGGGTAGTTATATTCCGGTTAACACGTCGGAGCGCGAACAGATGCTTCAGGTTATAGGGCTGAAGACTGTTGAGGAATTGTTTTCGCAAATACCCGACGGGATAAAAGTCGAACGGTTGCAGCTTCCGGATGGTATGTCCGAGCTTGAGACCGAGCGTTATATCAGCAATGTAGCAAATAAGAATACCCGCTTTAACACAATCTTCCGTGGCGCGGGAGCCTACAATCATTATATACCTTCCATAGTAAAGAGCATTACCGGCAAAGAGGAGTTCCTTACTGCTTACACACCTTATCAGGCGGAAATATCGCAGGGCATACTGCAATCTATATTTGAATATCAGACTATGATATGTAGGCTGACGGGAATGAGTGTGTCGAATGCTTCGGTCTACGATGGTGCTTCGGCAGCGGCGGAGTCTGTTGCTATGTGCGTTGAACGGAAGCGTACGAAGATGCTTGTCTCGGCAAGTGTAAATCCTATGACCTTGCGCACTATGCAGACGTATTGCTTTGGTTCCGGTGCGGAGCTTGTTGTTGTGCCCGAGAAGGATGGCGTTACCGATGTGGAAGCGTTGGAAGGTATGGTTGATGATACTACTGCCGGCTTTTATGTGCAGCAACCCAACTACTATGGTCTTATAGAAGATGCGGAAGCGTTGGGAGAGGTTGTTCATAAGGGAGGCGCAAAGTATGTGATGGGTGTTAATCCCATATCACTTGGTATAATGAAGACACCTGCCGAATGTGGTGCAGACGTAGCGGTGGGCGAAGGGCAACCGCTTGGTATGCCGCTTGCTTTTGGCGGGCCGTATCTTGGGTTTATGGCTTCTACTGCGGCTATGCAACGTAAACTGCCGGGACGTATTGTCGGTGAAACGACCGATGTTGACGGTCGCCGTGCGTTTGTTCTTACGCTTCAGGCACGCGAGCAGCATATACGCCGCGAGAAAGCTTCGTCGAACATTTGTTCCAATCAGGCGCTGTGTGCAATGACTGCGGCTGTTTATATGGCGGCGGTAGGGTCGGATGGGTTGCGTGAGGTGGCGACTCAGTGCATGTCAAAGGCACATTATGCTGCTTCGGAGATAAGCAAAATACCCGGCTTTGCACTTCGTTATAAGGGCGACTTCTTTCATGAGTTCGTTACCGAATGTTCAGGCGATGCGTACAAAGTGATGGCGGCACTCGAAGAGAAAGGAATACTTGGTGGATATATCGTTGATGGCGGTATACTGTGGTGCGTAACCGAGATGAATACCAAAGAGGATATTGACAGCTTGATAAATCAATTGAAGGCTATAAACAATCAAACATGAAGCTACTATTTGAAATAAGCAAAGAAGGGCACAGATGCGANTTACTTCCTGCGCTTGATGTGCCGGAGGTTTGTTTGCAGGCTAAGGACAGGAGGGGGATTCCTCTTGCGCTTCCGCAGTTGGCGGAGACGGAGATAAGCCGTCATTATACAAGCCTTGCAAAGCGTACCTTTGGCGTGAACAGCGGATTCTACCCGCTCGGTTCTTGCACGATGAAATATAACCCGCGTATTAACGAAGATATGGCGGCGCTTTCGGGTTTCACGTCTGTACACCCNTTGCAGCCGGAGCATACTGTTCAGGGATGCCTTGAGGTATTGTCGGAGGCGGAGAAGGCTTTGTGTGAGATAACGGGGATGGATGCTGTTACGTTTCAGCCTGCGGCGGGAGCGCATGGCGAGCTTGTGGGAGTGTTTCTTATGAAGGCTTATCATGAGTCGCGCGGAGATGCGAAGCGTACGAAGATTATTGTTCCCGATGCGGCGCATGGCACGAACCCTGCTTCTGCAACGATGGCGGGCTATACGGTGGTTAATATACCATCGAATGCCGACGGTTGCGTTGATGTAGATAAGCTGCGCGAGGCGGTGGGAGAGGATACTGCCGGACTTATGCTCACGAACCCCAACACGCTTGGGATATTCGACAAGAATATTCTCGAGATAACGAAGATTGTGCACGATGCGGGTGGCTTGAACTATTACGATGGTGCGAACCTTAACGCAGTGATGGGCATTGTACGCCCCGGCGACATGGGCTTTGACGTGATACATCTGAATATACATAAGACCTTTTCCACACCTCACGGGGGTGGTGGCCCGGGCTCAGGCCCTGTGGGTTGTAAGGCATTCCTTAGTGAGTTTCTGCCCGTTTATCAAACGGTGGGAGAGGAAGGGAAGTTCAGCATGTCTTCGCCCGGGAAGTCTATCGGAAGCGTGAAGGCGTTTTATGGAAACTTCCTTGTTGTTGTGAAGGCGCTTACATATATAAAGACACTCGGCGCGGAAGGTATACGCAATGCGGCGGTTCATGCGGTATTGAATGCTAACTATATGCAAAAAAGATTGTCGGAATACTATGACGTGGCGTACGACGGGCTATGTATGCATGAGTTCGTACTTACGCTTCAGAACATTAAGGAGAAGACGGGCGTTAGTGCGCTTGATGTGGCAAAGGCTTTGCTGGAAAACGGTATGCATCCGCCTACGATGTACTTCCCGCTTATTGTGCATGAGGCGTTGATGATTGAGCCGACAGAGACGGAGTCGAAGGAAACGATGGACGAAGCTATAGCCGTATTTAAGAAGATATACGACGAGATACACTCCAATCCCGAGCAACTACACAGTATGCCGCTGACTACTCCTGTTCGCCGTCTCGACGAGGTGGGCGCAGCACGTAACCCCAAACTAACGTTTTTTAATGATTAATGATTAATTAACCACTAATCATTAACCACTAATCATTAATCACTAATCACTAACAACTAATCACTATAAAAAGATGAATTTATCTTATATCTTATCAAACCAAACTGTTCCATATAAGAATATCGCTATGGAGGAGTACCTTCTGTTGAATGTAGAGAAGGGAGAATGTATACTTTATTTGTGGCAAAACAGGAGGACTGTTGTCATAGGTGTGAACCAGAATCCGTGGAAGGAATGCCATGTGAAGGAGCTCGAGGAAGATGAAGGCTTTTTGGCGCGGCGACTGTCGGGCGGAGGAGCTGTGTTTCATGACCTCGGCAACTTGAACTTTACCTTCCTCGTGCGTGAGGAGGACTATAATCTCGAGAAGCAGCTTGAGGTGATAATACGTGCGATGGCTAAGTTTGGCATACACGCCGAGAGGTCGGGGCGCAATGATATACTCACCGATGGGAAGAAGTTCTCGGGCAATGCCTTTTATAACTCCCGCGGACATTGCTATCATCATGGCACGTTGCTCGTAGATGTGGATATGGCGAATCTTTCGAGATACCTTAACGTATCGTATGCCAAGTTGCAATCCAAAGGCGTTGACTCTGTTCGTTCGCGCGTTATAAACCTTAAGGAACTTGCTCCCGAGATGACGATCGAAACGTTAGAGAAGGCTCTCGTTGAGGCATTCGGCGAAGTCTACGGAGGTGTGCCTGAGCGGTTGTCCGAACAGCGTTTGAACCACGAAGAGCTCGAACGGGGGGCGGAAAGGTTTGCTTCGTGGGAGTGGCGACTGGGGCGCAAGTTACCGTTCACGGCAGAGTATAATAACCGTTTTGAGTGGGGCGATTTGACGCTGCAATTCTGCGTCGAAGGCGGCGTGATAGAGGATGCCGTTGCATACTCGGACGGGATGGAGACGGGTTTCATCAACGCTATGGGCGGCGCGCTGAAGGGTGTTCTCTTCTCATCTTCGGAGATAAACAAAAGGATACGGCTATTGGCTGAGTCCGAATCCGTGAGCGATGCGACGTTGACGGATATTATGAACTTCGTGCAGGAAAATAACTTCTAATCATATATGCAAAAAGATAATGCAGCATTGGTCTGCTTCTCCGGCGGACAGGATTCTACAACGTGCCTCTATTGGGCAAAGGAACGTTTTGAACATGTTGAGGCCGTAGTCTTCAAGTACGGACAGCGGCATGCAAACGAGGTCGAAATCGCGGAGAAGATAGCCTCCGATGCCGGCGTGCCGCTTCGCATGCTCGACCTCTCCCTATTGTCGCAACTCTCGCCAAATTCACTAACGGACACTACAATCGTCATGGACCAAGAGAAGCCGGCCGATAGCTATCCCAACACGTTCGTACCCGGCCGCAATATGCTCTTCCTTACATTCGCCGCCGTAGTGGCACGCAGCCACGGAATATACAACATAGTAACGGGCGTCTCCGAAGCCGACTACAGCGGCTATCCCGACTGCCGCGACACATTTATCCGCTCGCTCAACGTAACGCTAAACCTCGCAATGGACGAACAATTCGTAGTGCACACCCCATTGATGCACTGCGACAAAAGCAAAGTCTGGGCACTATCCGACAAGCTGGGCGTATTCGACCTCGTCCGCACGCAAACCCTCACCTGCTACAACGGCATCCCCGCCGACGGCTGCGGCCACTGCCCCGCCTGCAAACTACGCCAAGCCGGCTTAGAAAAGTACCTCTCAGAAAAATAAAAAGAAAGAAAGAGGGTTTCCCAAAATCCAATTTATCCATCAGTTTTCTACTTTGGAACTGTCGGTTTCAAAGTACGGAACTGTCGGTTTCAAAGTGCGGAACTGTCGGTTTCAAAGTACGGAACTGTCGGTTTCAAAGTACGGAACTGTCAGTTCCAAAGTATGGAACTATCAGTTTCAAAGTATGGAACTGTTAGTTTCAAAGTATGAAACTATCAGTTTCAAAGTAATGGAACTATTAGTTCCAAAGTAATGAAACTATCAGTTTCAAAGTAATGGAACTATCAGTT
>JGI994J12354_10005503_pt1 | contig 10878 bp, 11 predicted proteins | sample IntmicLarv3ML3BL_FD_12354 | JGI IMG/M metagenome (IMG submission 12354)
GCATGGCTGGAGCTGCCGGAGTGTTCCGCCGCCGCTGTAATTGCGGCGCTGAACGGCGGCGAATGCCGGTTCGGGCTGGAATAGAGAGGTATGGACAAAATGATACATGAAACATCACGGTTGGTTTTGCGTCCATGGTCAGAAACCGATGCGGAAAGCTTATATGAACACGCCAAAAATGTTAATATAGGTCCGGCGGCTGGCTGGCCCATCCACACAAGCGTGGAAAACAGCGCAGAAATCATCCGCGGCGTTCTTTCCGCAGATGAAAACTATGCAGTAACACTCAAAAATGAAAATAAAGCTATTGGCAGCATTGGTCTGATGATTGGAGCCAAAAGTAACATGAATATCGGCGAAAACGAAGCCGAAATCGGATACTGGATTGGCGAACCGTATTGGGGTCAGGGACTGATACCGGAAGCGGTGCGGGAATTGATGCATTATGCATTCGGCGCTCTTTCCATGACAACGCTTTGGTGCGGATATTTTGATGGTAATGAAAAATCAAAGCGTGCACAGGAAAAATGCGGTTTCAAATTTCATCATACCGAAAATAACGTGAAGTGGCAAATCACAAACGAGATAAAAACAATTCATATAACCTGTATACATAGAGATGAGTGGAACAATTTTGCCTGTGGCTCAACCTCAAAGAAAGGCGCGGTATAAACATGGAAACCATCACCGAAATATATCATAACTTGCTCACACTCAGCATATATCGACGGGTCATAACCTGTCCGGTTACCTCCAGATTGACTGCGTTATTGCGGGCGGCGGCTCAGGGTGAGCAGGACACGGCGGCCTCCGCGTGGGGCGAGCTTATAGGCTATTTATCCGAACGTGGAGACACTACCGGATTGCTTTCGGCGGTGCTGGGTGAAATTCGCACAGATGAAAACCCATTTTCTCTCGCTGCCGCTGCCGGAATCGCACGCACGCCGGAGGTTGACGAGTTGGCGGCACGTGATTTGAGCCTGCTCTATCGTGCCGCGTCGGTCGAATTAGCCGTGCCGGTCCGCGCTGTTCCAAAATTAAATATGCGTCCGGCAGAGAAGCCGTTTGACCGTCCGTGGGAGCAGTGTTTGTCACATCTTGCTGATTTTCACTGTACGCACGGTGTGGGACTTTTTGTCGATGATTACGCTCTTGTGTGGGAAAATGAGGAGCTTCACCCCGTATCACATCCTGACCCGATTCGACTGTCCGACCTCAAAGAATATGCATATCAGCATGGTGTCGCGGATGAAAATACCCGTGCATTTTTGCAAGGCGCGTCCTGTAATAATATTTTGCTGTACGGCGACCGCGGCACGGGAAAATCCTCCACCGTCAAGGCGTTGCTCAACGAGTATGCACATAAGGGATTGCGGATGATTGAGCTTCACAAGCGGGATTTGAACGACCTCCCCCGCTTGACGGAATATCTTGCCGCTATTCCGATGCGGTTCATTTTATTTATTGATGACCTGTCATTTGTCGGCGGCGAAAACGATTTTGCCGCATTGAAGGCGGTGCTGGAAGGCGGGCTTGCCGCCCGTCCGGACAACGTGCTTATGTACGCCACCTCCAACCGCCGCCACCTGCTGCGCGAAAGCTTCAGCGACCGCGGGCATGACGACGTACACCACGCCGACACGGTACAGGAAGCCGTGTCATTGTCCGACCGTTTTGGCATTTGCCTGACCTTTTTGATTCCGGACAAACAGCGATTTTTGCGAATTGTCGAGCAAATTGCGTCAGATGAAGGCATTGACATGCCGGTGACAAAACTGCTTGCCGAGGCCGAAAGATGGGCAATGGAGCGTGGTGCACGGTCGCCGAGATTTGCCCGCCAGTTTATCACCGACTTGAAAGCAAAGATGATATAAACGGGGCTGTTTAACGGCGCGCACTCCGACAATAATTACCAGTACTATCGAAAAACATAAATGAGGTTGTGCACTATGTTTCGCTTAAAAAGATGTTTGATTTTATCAGTTGTTATAATAATCACGCTGTCCTTGGCCGGGTGTAATTTTAAACCCTCCGTCTCGGAGCAAACAGATTTTCCCATCAACATAAACGGCGTGGAAATCGCGGCACAGCCCTTACGGATAGCGGTGCTGTCGCCATCTCTTGCCGAGATTGTGGAAGATCTTGGATATGGTGCGGTGCTGTGCGGACGAACCGACGAATGTGACCGCGGATTGGTTGCGGAGCTGCCATCAGCAGGCAGCAGTATTGCCCCGAACGCGGGGATTGTTGCGCGGTGGATACCGGATTTGGTGATAACGTCAAGCGAACCGGCAGAGGAATTCAGCGCTGCACTGCACAACTCCGGCATACCGCTTCTGATAATTCCGCCGGTCGAAAACTATTCGGAGCTTGGCGGACTGTATCGAACAGTCGGACAAGTGCTTGCGGGAAAAATCGCCGGAGAAACAGCGGGAAACGCGCTGATGAACGAGCTTGGCCGCAGATTGGACATACACCGTATGCAAACCGCATCGCAATCGGAAAAGCCGGTAATTTTATACGCTGCCGATGCATTTGGGCATGTTGCCACCGGCGATACAATAGCGCATATGATTATTGAATCCGCCGGTGGGGTCAACGCGGCCGCAAACGACACACAGTGGGCAATGACGACAGAAAACCTGGAATCGGCACAGATTATCTTATGCCCCGCGCATTTGGTGGAGCAAATTAAAACAAAATTCGCCGATGCGCCTGCTGTTATATCTGGTAAGGTATACGGTGTGGATTACCGTGATTTTGAACGGCAGGGAATGTGCATTTCCGACGCCGCCGAATATGTAATGTCGATACTGTATCCGCCCGAAAGTCCGGCAGACACCGAACCAACGGAAGAATATAGTCAATCAACTTAGAAAACATCTCAGAAAATGCAGATAAAAGCTTTGATATATGCGGTTTTATTTGTATTTGATGAGCTTGTTTTCAAATTAATTGACTATAATAATCCTTCCCCGTTTATATGACAAAACGACAAATTCTCCAATCGTAGGCACCTACGATTGGAGAATTTTTTCAGCATTTTATTTTTTGATTGATTACACAATCAGTTCTCAAGTCACTTTTGCGCCGGAAAGGTCACACCAGTATCAATGTCATAAAGAGACTCGAAGCTTGATGCGTCATAAATTACGGAAAACCAAATCATTGCCTTGCCATCATATGAAGCAATCCCATATGTACTGTTTCCCATTGAGTTTTCTATGTATCGAAACAACACTTTGCCAAATTCTCCATCGTTATCTAATAAGCGTATCTCGATTTCATGTTCCTCATCATCAGACGCATTCCATTCTTTTGCGGAAGTATATGTCTTACACAAGAGCTGGTCTTTCACTGAATAAAGCCCAAGGATATTTGTGTTTTCTCGCAGCAGCTCCCGCTCTGTCCCATCCGCTTTCACACGATACAAATCGGTAACCATAAACTCATTTGTTGTGCCATACTGCAAATAATACACAAACTCCCCTGCTGTGACCGAATCCGATATATGCGTTTCTTCGTCCGGCATGTCAACCAATTCTTCTATTGCGATTTGCGGCACTTCATCAAAATATTCCACAAAACTCATTTCATCATATGTTTTTTGCTGAACGCTGTTCTTCCCGTCAAAAACATAAAAATCACTTACGCTTGAATTATCGCCTTGACGTTTCTCCAGCACCGCACCGCTATCTGGCGTGCTAATCCAATAGCTGCTCCAATTATCAATAGAAAAAGGTCTCCCATCCTTGAAAATCTGCGAGGTTTTACGGGTAGTTAATTGCATACATTCAATGTTTACAAAATTAGAACCTTCGCTATTTACAATCACATACGGAATCAGCAACGAATCACTCGCGGGATTGTACCATGGAGCAGGACTCATGCTATCCTTACCCACTTTGATAACTTCCGCTTCCCAGCTTTCCATAGCAATACGAAATGTGACGCATGTCCGGTTTTCTAAATCCCCCTCATATCCATATTCATCGCGTACTATTTCATAATATTCCCAAAGATTAACAAAAAGCCAATCTTCGGTAATGCCGCAAATTTCCGCGTTTGTCAACCGAATTCCATCGTAATTTTCCGGCAGCGGGATTTTCTCTTGCTGGCCGAGATTATCAATCGGCGCGCGCACTATTCCCACACCATCTTTACTGTAATAATGTGTCGGAGTTTTTGCAAAACCGTATAAAATTTCATAACCCGTTGGCAGTGCATCCTCCACAGGCGGCTGCGTTTCCGCCGTCGGCTGCGTGGCCGAAGCTGTCGGTTGGTCAGAGCTTTCCCCCGGCGGATGTTCATTATTACAACCGGAGAGCACAAGCAAACTCGCCATTACCAAAATTAACAACAATTTCAAATGTTTCATGAGTTATTATACCACCTTTTTTATTAATACGCACCACATCAATTTCCCAATACCCTGCCCGCCGGAAAGGCCACACCGGTGCCAGTGTCATAAAGAAACTCGAAGCTTGATAAGCTATAAATTCTGTAAAATCGAAGCATTGCCTTACCATCATAAGATACTACCCCATAGGCGCTGTTTCCCATTGAGTTTTCTATGTATCGGAACAACACTTTACCAAATTCTCCATCATTATCCAATAAGCATATCTCGATTTCATGTTCCTCATCATCAGACGCATTCCATTCTTTCGGGGAAGTATATGTCACACACAAAAGCTGGTCTTTCACAGAATAAAGCCCAAGGATATTCGTATTTTCTCTCAACAACTCTTGCTCTGTCCCATCTTTTTTTATACGGTATAAATCGGTAATCCTCCACTCATTTGTCGTGCTATATTGCAAATAATACAAAAAATCCCCTGCTGTAACCGAATCCCATATACGCGTTTCTTCATCCGGCATGATAACAAGCTCCTCTATTGCGGTTTGCGGCACTTCATCAAAATATTCCACAAAACTCATTTCATCATACGTTTTTAGCTGAACCTTATTCTGCCGGTCAAAAACATAAAAATCACTTGTCCCTGGATTATCTCCTTGAACCTCTCCCAACGCCGCGCCATCCGGCGTATTAATCCAACAACTGGCCCAATTATTGCTAGACAGTGGCTTTCCGTCCAAAAAAACCTGCGAGGTTTTTCGGGTAGTCAACGGCATATATTCGAAATTAATAATACCGAATACATCCTCGTCGTTTTTTACTGTAACTGTATACGGAATCAGCAACGAATCACTCGCGGGATTGTACCATGGAGCAGGACTCACGATATTCTTACCCACTCTGACAACTTCCGCTTCCCAGCTTTCCATAGCGATACGAAATGTGATGCATGTCCGATTCCTCCAATCCCCATCTTCACGCTCATATCCAAATTCATCGCGTATTATTTCATAATATTCCCAAAGATTAACAAAAAGCCCATCTTCGGTAATGCCGCAAATTTCCGCATTTGTCAACCGAATTCCATCGTAATTTTCCGGCAACGGGATTTTCTCTTGCTGGCCGAGATTATCAATCGGTGCGCGCACCATTCCCACACCGTCTTTGCTGTAATAATGTGTCGGCGTTTTTGCGAAACCATTAAGAATTTCATAACCCGTTGGCAACACATCCACCACAGGCGGCTGTGTTTCCGCCGTCGGCTGCGTGGCCGGAGTTGTCGGTTGGTCAGAGCTGTCTCCCGGCGTATGTTCATTACAACCGGAGAGCACAAGCAAACTCGCCATTACCAAAATTAACAACAATTTCAAATGTTTCATGAGTTATTATACCACCTTTTTAAAAATTAATGATTTATGCAGTGATAACAAACGCGTCAATAATCCTCTTCATCTGTTCAAAATCACGTTCAAAAATACCAATATTATAGCTTAATCCGTCATGTACAAACCACGCCCAAACATATTGGTCATAATTTGTTGTACACAGCACCGCTTTTTTAAAATTAACATACTCCTACTCAACCGGCCTCTAATGTTATCACGATTACCTGTGGACGGGCAAAAACCCGCGGCACCCTGCTCAAATATCCGGTGCCTCTGCTGACAAAAACCGGAGCGCCGTCTCGCGACTTCGCCCATCCCGACATGAACCGCTGGCCATAATCGGTAATGGATTTACGCATGGTTAATTCCGGCGCCCATACGCCAAAAAATGTGACCTGCCCGCCGTGAGTGTGCCCGCTTAAAATCAAATCGACAGCCGTCGTATCCTGTATCATGGTAATATCCGGGTTATGCGCGAGAAGCAGCACAAAATCATCAGCTTGTGCATTTTCCGTCGCCACAGCTATATCCGGATTGCGGTTCCAAAGGTCCTCAACTCCCGCCAAATAAAAATGCTCCCGGACATATACGCCGTCATTTGACAATGGATGAATGGAATATTGCTCCATCGCGGCAAACAAGTCTAAATAGTTATCGTGATTTCCCTCCACGCCGTATATGCCGTCAGTGGTAACCGTCTGCGACAGCTCTTCCATCGAGCGGGCAGGAGCACCCTCGCTTGACGGAAAGTCCCCGCCAAGAAGCAATAAATCCAGCTGCATCTGGTTCAGCTGCACCACCACCTCTTTGAGGTCTTGTCTCGTCATAGAGTGGGTATCGGTTATAAAAGCTATTTTATATCCGTCCATCCCGGCGGGCAGCTTTTCCGAATAAACCGATATATTTTTATATTCAATAATCTTATCCAAAGTCAGCGACGAAACAACATGAACCAAAACAACCGCAACCGCAAAAACCACAATAGCTATAAAAACTTTCCTTTTCCCGCTCATCACAAATATCCTCCTTTTTGATACCTTTAACAACTAACGGTTTCTATCTTCGAAACAATAAAGCCGCTATTTTTGTATAATGTAATAGCTTTTTGATTCCACTCGGCAACCCCGAGAGTTATAGGCGAAATGTTTTTTCCTTGCAATAAATTTATGGCAAACAAAAGCAGTTTTCTGCCATATCCCTGATTTTGGAAGCTTCGCGAAACAATCAAATCATCAATTTCATTTCCATAAATTGCAACAGAGCCAATCAATCTGCCTTCAACAACCAACAAATATATATCTTCTTTTTTTGCAAGAAGCTGTTCCAACGAATCGCAATCATTGTATGGCTCAAGACCTAACGCTTTGCGCATTTCGTAAAAGCATTCCTCGTAAATCGCCTTGTATTCCTCATAATATTTTTCTTCAAATTGGATAAGCACCATAGGTTTTGAATCAACAGGCGCACCGGCATATTCCATCATGTATGCAACCACATCCATATTCAAACACTCCCCCACCCTGTCATTCTGAGCCTGTGAAGAATCTTTTTTACAATGGCATTCAAGATCCTTCGTGTTGCTCAGGATGACGCTGAAATCAGCGCTATTTGTCAACTCCCCACACAATAGTATCGCTTTTTCGACAGATTTCGTATTTTTTTAGTATTATATACTCTTAGTATACATAATTCCCATCGTTGTCCAGCGCTCACATATTTGTATTTCTGTCATAACTGCATGACCTGATTCTTCAAAACGAAGAACCACCGGCAGACATTCAACATAAAATTCATTTTCAGTTTTCGGGGTGATTTTTCTGCATTTCCCGTTCGGGTCTATAATCGTGAAACCATCAACAGTAATTTTCAGATTTAGCTCTTCGTTTTTATAGCTACCATTCGGCGGTAAAAGCTCCGGACTTGATATGTTTTCAATTTCCAAAAATGCGAGCATACCGTTTTCATATTTCATCCAATCTGCCTGCGATATTTCAAAAGAAATCTTTCTGAAATCAACCGTTCTTTTATTTAAGACACACTAACACTTACAAAACCTTTGACAAAAAGTCAACCAATCTCGGATTTTTCGGTGTGGAGAAGAAGGTTTCCGGCGGGGCTTCCTCAACGATTTTACCCTCATCCATAAAAAGCACCTTGGTCGCCACTTCGCGCGCAAATCCCATTTCATGGGTAACCACAACCATCGTCATTCCCGCTTCCGCCAATTCCTTCATAAGTGTCAGCACCTCGCCCACCATCTCCGGGTCCAACGCCGACGTAGGCTCATCAAACAACATAACATCGGGGTTCATCGCAAGCGCCCGCAAAATAGCGATTCGCTGCTTTTGCCCGCCGGAAAGCATGTTCGGATATGTATCGCCCTTATCGGCAAGCCCTATGCGTTTGAGCAATTCGTCCGCTTTTTGATTTGCCTGCTCTTTGGACATAAGCCCCAATTTTGACGGTGCTATAGAAATGTTGCGTCTCACCGTCAAATGCGGGAACAAGTTGAAATGTTGAAACACCATTCCCATTTTTTCGCGAATTTTGTTAATCCTTTTGCCGGCATGAGTTATGTCCTCCCCCTCGAAAATAACCTCACCCGAGGTTGGCGGCTCCAAAAGGTTAAGGCAGCGCAAAAAAGTGCTTTTTCCCGAACCGCTCGGTCCCACAATAACGATTTTTTCGCCCTTGTTTACAGTGTAATCAATATCGCGCAACACATGATTTTCGCCGAAATATTTATTCAGGTTTTTGACTTCTATCACTCTTCGCCAACCTCCTTTCAGCCATTTTCAAGAGTTTTGTTATTCCTGATATCAAAATAAAGTACACAAGTGCAACGAAAAGCAACGAAAAAAACGGCTCTGCCGTGTTGGCACGAACGTTTTCGCCCGCCCGGGTTAGATCGCGCACCGAAATATATCCTGCGACAGACGTTTCTTTCAACAACATTACAAATTCGTTTCCCAAAGCGGGCAAAACATTTTTTATCGCTTGCGGAAGAACAATTAGAATCATTGTTCTTGCAGAGGAAAATCCAAGCGAGCGCCCCGCCTCTGTTTGCCCAATATCCACAGCGAGAATGCCCGCGCGAATAATTTCGGCAACATATGCGCCGGAATTAATCCCAAAAGAAATTGTGGCGACTATTACTCCGTTTTTAACATTTTGAAGTACAATAAAATACATTATCAAAAGCTGTACAACAACAGGTGTTCCGCGGAAAATCGCCAAATACGCTCCGCAAATCCAATTAAGAACCTTCAGCTTTTTTGTTTGCGTGTAATAAACTCTTATAGTGGCCACCAAAATGCCGAGAAGCACTCCGATTACCACCGCACCAAGCGCAATTATAATGGTATTTTTGAAGCCCTCCACAAACAGCAAATACCGGTCTTTCACAATAAAAGTGCTGTTGAACTGTTTTACCAACCAATCAACAATGTTTTGAAACCATTCCACGGTTTTCCTCCTGTTAAAAATTACTGTAAAAAAAGCAGGCAGACCTATCTCTACCTGCTTTTTTTAATCAATTGTATTATCAGCTCGCGGTGTAATCCTCTGCGAACTCGACCACCCATTGTTCGATTTTGCCCTGTTGCTTCAATTCGTTGATTACCTTATTAATTACCACCAACAAGTCTCCGTTTCCCTTGGCCACTGCCACGCCGTATTCCTCTTCGGCAATGGTGCCGTCTTTGTATTTCAGCTCAATTGCTTTCAAATTACTGTTGTTGGAAACGATATTTTTTGCAACATATTCATCCATCACAACCGCGTCAACACGGTTGCCGACATCCTGTGCGCCTTCCATCGCGCTTTTGTATTCCTTAATAACCGTATTCTTGCCGTAAAGAACGCCCTGTGTGCCTTCTTCTTCATCCCTGGCAAGCTCATCCTCCATCAGAAATTGACCGGTGTATCCCAAAGCAACGCCAACCGTTTTTTCCGCAAGATCCTCAAGGTATTCTATTTCAGAGTCTTTAGCCAAAATCAAATACTGCACAGACTTGATATACGGGTCGGAAAAATCCACGTTTTCCTTACGGTCATCTCTGATAGTTATACCGGAAATTCCGATATCACCCTTGCCGCTTTTCAACGACATTATAATCGAATCAAAGTCGGCAGAGCTTAAATCCGCTTCCGCGCCCAATTCTGCGGCGATTGCCTTTGCAATTTCCGCGTCAACGCCTGTGATTTTGCCGTTGCTTCCCATATACTCGAAAGGCGGGAAGTTAGGGTCCATATAAACCGACAGAACTTTTTTATCCTTAATAGAATCCAGCTTAGTCCCTGAACCGGTGTCAGACGAAGTGCACCCCGCGATTGCAAAAGCCATTATACCTACCAGTAACAATGCCAATAGTTTTTTCATTCGTAAACCCCTCCAAAAATTTTAATTCATGAAATAAATGTTTATATCAGTGTAACAGATTCCATTTTAAAAAGCAATAGTTTGGTTGTTAAAATAAGTGCAAAAGTATGTAAGTGCCTCCTATAGGCGGCACTCACGCAAAAAAATCGCCAACAATCAAGATTTTACCCTTGAAATTTTCGATTCTTGTGTTATACTATTGTCAGTCGTGGGGAGCCCGTAAATCGCGGCAGCCCGGTATAAGGTAAATCCAAATTTTTGACATGAAAGGTGTGGACACTATGAAGCATTTTGTTAATTCTGACAATTATTGTGTCTGCACCTTGCATTGAGCTTCAACTCACTCTTTTGCAAATGGTGGCAGTCCTGCTTGTTAGGGCTGCCTATTTTTGTAGTAAAAGAGGTCTGTATGAAAAATTCGGATTTGATAAATTTGCTCAAACTGTAACCCTTACCGGACAAACAGAACCGGTATACAGAAAAGTGCTTCAATAACCCATAAAAAACTTAATTCCAGCAAATGAACGCGAACCCTCGCCGAAAATATCGGTTTCAGGGTTCGCGTATTTTTATACCCAAATGGAAAAACGTATTCAATAATCAATCCGCAATGACGAAAAGAACTCCTTTTGTCCACTCCATTTTATAGTCAATTAACTTAGAAAACATCTCAGAAAAAGCACCCAGCCATTAGCTGAGTGCTTTTGAATAAATCACATAATCAGTATTTTCCTGTTTGTACCAATACCAAG
>JGI994J12354_10005504_pt1 | contig 10878 bp, 13 predicted proteins | sample IntmicLarv3ML3BL_FD_12354 | JGI IMG/M metagenome (IMG submission 12354)
GATATTTTTTACAGCTATATTATATGATTTAACAATGTTCGGATTCCCCCCTGTAACATTGCCCAATCGGAATTGTATGATACTATGCCAAGTTGTAAAAGTGTCCGTTCTCTCAGGTGCAGAGTTTTATACATTATTTTATCAGCATATATTTATGATAGATAGAAAATTGAGGTGGTAATATGGATGCAAAGTATAAAAATGATCCTGATCAAATCCATTTTATTGGTAATGCAATAGTAAAAATACATAAAGCAGAATCAGCTCCGGATTTAAGCAAGAAAAACTGGAAACATACAAATGATATTCTTAACAGAGAATTAAATAAAAAGGAGGTAACAGATGAACATAATGAAAGAATGTGATAAAAAAGAGTTTGCGGATAAATACTCGGTTTGTGCAAATGAGGTAGGCAATCAATTAAAAAAGGAATATCACCATATAAGCGATGCCTATCTTGAAATTGGTAGTTTGAGTGGTGAATTTAGAATAAGTTTTAATGATAGACCAACAATATTATCAATCCACTTTAATGAAATGAATCAGGAGTTTTTCAATAAAGCTAAAGAAAAAATAAATTATTTTTTGCATTCATAAATTAAAAATATTTGATTAATAAGCCTGCAATTCAGCAGTGCTTATTTTTTTTGACTCTATAATGGAACGCTTTTGGGCGATTCATTGTCAATGAAAAATTAGCAATTTTCTTCCTTAATTATATAGTCCTCATACAAGTTCAAATTGTTAGGGTATGTAACGTGTGTATTGCTTCTCTTTACATGCATCATAAACTTTCTCTGTTGTTATACAAACTGCTTCTCTTATATGTGAAAGCTCATCGCCACAAATAAGCCCTGGTAAAACTTTACTTTTTTCTCTCATATTATATATTTTTCCTCCATAACATTCAAACTAGTATTATATTATGCTGGTTAACAGCAGTTGGTGATTGCCAAAATCAAAAGTATACAGAAATAGTTATAGAAAGATACATCTACTCATATTTATAATTGGAGAAACTGAGAAAACAAGGTTAGACATGAAGAACACCAAAAGAAATCAATTTTTCATCACCAACACCTATATAAATAAAAATTCAAAAGATATGATATCAGCAGTCAATGAAAGACTTGCAAAAATAATTACATTAAAGAGCAAATACAGATTATGAATAGAGCGGCAATATATGTAAGGCTATCTGACGAGGATGATGGCAAGGGAAATAAATATGAAGAAAGTGAAAGTATACAGAATCAAAAATCGCTTCTAATCGACTATGCATTAAAAGAAAGCTGGGAGGTCTATAATATATATTGTGATGAAGACCTTAGCGGAGCAGGTACATACAGACCAGCTTTTGAAAAAATGATATTGGATGCGGAAGAAAACAAATTCGACATAATACTCTGCAAAACTCAATCACGTTTTTCAAGAGATTTAGAAATAATTGAAAAATATCTGCACAACAAATTTACAGAATGGAATATAAGGTTTGTAAGTGTTGTAGACAATGCAGATACACATATAAAAGGCAATAAAAAATCAAGACAGATAAACGGATTGATAAATGAATGGTTTCTTGAAGATTTATCTGACAACATACGTGCAGTTTTAAAAAATAAAAAAGAACGAGGACTTTATACAGGTTCGACATTTCCATTTGGATACAAGAAAGCGCAAGCAGATAAAAATAAGCTTGTCATTGATGAACCTGCGGCACAAGTAGTGCGAGAAATATTTGATAAATTTCTCATTGGATACAGTTATTATAAAATAGCAAATGAGTTGAACATAAGAAGGATACCAACACCATGGCAGTATAAAAAGGAGATATATGGTATTAAAATCAATGTAAAGGGTACCTCAAAGAAAATTTGGAGCAGAGATATAATAAGAAATATGATAAGAAATCCGGTGTATATCGGAACATTAGTACAAGGTAAAACGGAAACGATAAGCTATAAAAATTCAAAGAAACGCATTAAGGATAAAAAAGACTGGATAGTATCGGAAAAAAGACATGAGCCAATCATTGATATAGAAAAATGGCAGACGGTTCAAAAGAAATTGGAAACAAGAAGTCGAGTGGACAAAAACACAGGAGAGGTACACATATTCAGTGGGAAGGTTTTTTGTGAGGAATGCGGCAATATTTTTCATAAATGTAAATCCCATGATTATGAATATCTGCGTTGTAAAACAATCAATATGGATAAAAATTTTTGCAAAAATGTAAGCAGAATTAGAATTTCAGAACTAACGGAGATTATTTTGGCAGAATTGAACATTCTCATTCAAAGGTACAAGCAAGATAAAATACTTAAAGAGAAGATCAATATAACAAATAAATATGAAGATCAGATAGATTTTCTTGAACAGGAAATGGTTGTTTTATATAGAGAACTTGGTCTTAAAAAGGAGTTTTTGAAAAATTTATATAAGGATAAGATAAAAGGTGTACTGAGTGAAGAGGATTTTCTTCTTTTGAAAGAATGCTTTTATGAAGAAAGAGAGGTGCTTGAAGAAAATATAAAATTAAAGAGGGTACAACTTGAGGATATATGTAAGAAAACACAAACACTGCCTGATAAGGATGAACTTATTAGGCAGTATGGTAAACTTGAAATATTGGACAGAAATATGGTTGAAATGTTTATTAGCAGAATTGCGATAGGGGCTAAGGATGCAGATAAAGTACGTAAAATCGCAATTGATTGGCTAGTTTAAATTCTTCCGGCAGTACTCCATACAGGTGTGCTGTTTTCAATCCGTTTGAAAGAAGATACCTTTAAATTACACTTTGTAGATGTTCCATAACTTGCAGATATTACTGCTGTGAAAATAGCAATAAGTTCCTCTTCATTATCTGATGATACAGCTACAGGAATGATTTCAGTTGAAACACTCTCGTTTTTAGAATCGGAAACACGATTTTTTTTATTTCTCAGAAAACCCATGGTATTATCTCCTTAAAAAATCTTATACTATTATATAAACTATCATAAATTCATTGCTCAGTCAAACAAAAAAGTGAAAAAAATGTAAAAATTTTTCTTTACATATTTCCCAGTTTGTATTATAATCAAGGGAAATTTCGTCTTTTTATGATATTTGGAAAGGATTGTGCATTTATGGAAGCAAAGAGATCAAAAGGTAAAATAGTAATAGTGGGAGCGGGTTTTGTAGGAGCATCCACAGCATTTGCCATAGCGTCAAGCGGAATCGCATCAGAATTGGTATTGGTTGATGTGAATGTAGAGAAAGCGTATGGAGAAGCAATGGACTTGAATCATGGACTTGCATTCCTTTCACCATGTGCAATAGAAGCAGGAGATTACCCTGATGTTAAAGATGCAGATATAATCATTATAGCGGCAGGTTCTGGAAGAAAACCTGGTGAGACAAGACTTGACTTGGCAAAGAAAAACGCGAATATTATCAAATCAATTATTCCTAATATTATGCAATATTATAATGGTGGAGTTTTCTTGGTAATTTCAAATCCTGTTGATGTATTGACATATTTGATACAGAAAATGACAGGTTTGCCAGCATCAAAAGTAATTGGTTCAGGTACAGTTCTTGACAGTGCAAGATTTCGTTATTTAATGAGTTCTCATTGTAAATTAGATATAAGAAACGTACATGGCTATGTTCTTGGTGAACATGGAGATAGTGAAGTTTTAGTGTGGAGCCGTGTAAATCTTGCAGGAGAGAAAATCGAAGAATACTGTGATATTGACAGAGCCGTTATTGAAAAGGGTGTAAAAGAGGCAGGCGCAGAGATAATAAAGCGTAAAGGTGCAACATATTATGGAATAGCACTTTCTGTAACAAGGATTTGTGAGGCCATTTTGAAGAATCAAAGTTCAATCCTCACAGTTGGAAGTGTTGTTGATGGACCTTATGAAATAGTGGATTCATCAATAAGTTTGCCATGTGTGGTTGGGATAAATGGTATTGAAAGAGTTTTTGAAATCAAACTTTCACCATTAGAAGAAGAAGCGTTGAAGAATTCTGCTCTAAAAGTTAGAGAATCTATTGATTCTGTACTCTCGGATATGGTTCTCGACATTCAGGCAAAATAATTTCCGATTTGTAAATGGTTGTTATTATAATGGAAATTTTTCAAACCCGAAAACAAAAGTTGTTTTCGGGTTTTGAGTTTTAGTTAAAGGGGGGCATAAAAGTGACAGAAAAATTAAAGCGTCAATTTGAATTTCTTGTAGAAGCAGATAAGATGAAAAATATTTTAAGGCAAACTATGCTTATGGACAAGTCAAGACAGGAGACGGACGCAGAACATTCGTGGCATTTTGCTCTGATGGCATTAACCTTTTATGAATATGCGGCATCAGATAAAGTTGATATAAACAGGGTTATTAAAATGGCATTAGTACACGATTTGGTTGAAGTATATGCAGGTGATACCTTTGCATATGATTTAATAGGAAACCTTGACAAAGAGAAGAGAGAGAAAGAAGCGGCGGATAAACTTTTTTCATTGCTGCCAAAGAAACAGGAAGAAGAGTTCAGAGGCTTATGGGAAGAGTTTGATAAAGCAGAAACACCTGATGCATTATATGCTTCAGCAATAGATAGATTACAGCCGTTTTTGAGTAATTATAAAACAGATGGATATACATGGGTTAAATATGGAGTGCCTATTGATGATATATATAAGAGGGTAGCACCCGTTAAGGAAATTTTGCCGGAACTGTGGGGATTTGTAGAATTTGTAATAAAAGATTCATGTGAAAAAGGATATATTAAAAAATGAATAAATTATGTCCAATTTGCAAATAAGATTGATTGACTTTGGTATTAAGTGAGGTTAAAATGTAGTAAATATATGTATTAGGAGGATAAAAATGAGTTTTTGTAAAAATTGCGGTGTTCAAATGACCGATAATTCAAAATTCTGTGCCGCATGCGGTACAAGTGTAGAAACTGTTCAAACTGAACAGACAACTCAGGCAAATGGGGGTGCACAAACAACTCAGGGGCAAGTAAATCAAAATCAGACAAACCAGGGGTACACATATTCTAATAATCAGAATAACCAGGCAAATCAGGGTTATGCAAATGGACAGGCAAATCAGAATGCGTCAAATTTTGTAAATAATTTTACAAATACTGCTGACCATACAAATGAGTTTGAGGCTCAGGATGCTCAAGAAAATTCAGTAATGGCACTTCTTTCGTATATCGGAATTTTGTTTTTGATTCCGATATTTGCAGCACCGAATTCTAAATTTGCTAGATTCCATGCAAATCAGGGATTGGTTTTATGTTTGTTTGAACTGGCAGGCGGAATAGTGGTAGGTATTTTGACTGCTATATTGATGTGGATTCCTATTCTTGGATGGCTATTGACTGCACTAATAGGATTTGCGTTCGGAGCATCAGTAATTGTATTGGCGGTATTGGGTATCGTGAATGCAGTCAATAAAAAGGCAAAAGAACTTCCGATAATCGGAAAGATAAGTATTTTAAAATAATTTTTCGAGCATAATTAAAAGAATTATTTTGCGGGACGGTCCGATATAGGGGCTGTCCCGAATTTTAATTTATATCGCCTGTAAAATGAAGAATAATCGGTAAATCCGCTTGAAGCGAAGACCTGCATGACAGGCAAGCCGTTTTTTATCTCCTCACGTGATTTTAAAAGCCTTTTTATAATTGTGTATTCCCAAATAGTGGAACCAGTTGCTTTTTTAAATTTATTGTTCATATGAGATTTGCTTATGAAGAATTTATCTGAGAGTGTGTCAAGATTCCAATTTGATGAAGAAAGGTTTTGATTGATAAATTTAATTATTTCTCCTATTAACTTGTCGGAATGCGAAGGAATATTATCCTTATTTAAGTGAAATCCTTTATTAAGTTCTATGAGTATGGGTAAAAGGTGTGAAATTATATACAGCTTGTATGAGCAATCATCAAGGTTCTTGTAAAAATTATTTGTAAAGGTGTTGAAGCAAGGTGTAAGAAGCGCCTGATTGAGTTCGCCATAAGAATAGAAATTGTATTCTCCAAGACGGCGGTGGTTAAAAGCTGAAAGCAAACTAGCCGCATCAAAGCTGTTTAATATATATGAAGAAAAGTGTATTGCAATTCGTTCATAGGGTATAGATGAATCTATGCGAAGCTGATGTGTTTCTCCTGAACGCATAATCAATACACAGCCTGGAGATAGTTGATATTCATTTCCCTCAACAAAAAAGCTTCCTTTACCATCTATAAAATAATACAATTCATTCATGTCATGAGCATGTATTGAAAAATGCTCAGCACATGGTGTTTCATCATATGTGTGATGTACAAAAAGACCTTCTTGGCGGTGACTAAATAAAATATTCATACTGGAATTATATCATTTTAAACGATAAAAGCAATGTAAATCAACAATATTGTCAATAGAATTGTCAATATAACTGTGTTAAACTGATGATATCAAATTAAAAGAGGCATGAATATTGAAAAACGATTATTTATTATCAACAGAAGCTGGTATGGCTTTATATGAACAAGTAAAGGATTTGCCCATTATAGATTACCATTGTCATTTGTCTCCTAAGGAGATAGCAGAGGATAAAGTTTTTGATAATATAGGGCAAATGTGGCTTGAATATGATCATTATAAATGGCGCTTAATGCGTGCGGCAGGGATTGACGAGGAGTTTGTAACAGGGAATGCGCCATGGAAGGATAAATTTAAAGCCTTTGCTTCATGCATAGAATGGGCAGCAGGAAATCCCCTGTACCATTGGACACAAATGGAGTTAGCAAAATACTTTGGAATAAGGGAGTATTTAACTCCGTTTACGGCAGAAGATATTTGGAATAGAGCAAACAAAGTTATAGAAAAAGAAAAACTCTCTCCAAGGAAGCTTATAAGTAAATCAAAAGTGGAATATATTGCAACAACTGACGATATTGCCGATACACTCGAATATCACAAGGTATTTTTCAAAGAAAAAGCCGAAACGCATATAAGACCGAGTTTTAGAACGGATAAGCTTCTTCTTATAAAACAGAACTATAAAGAATATATCAATGTATTGTCCGAAATATCCGAAATGGAAATTACATGTTTTGATGAACTTTTAATTGCGGTGTGTAAAAGACTGGATTGCTTTGTGTTCCTGGGTTGTAAATTCACCGATATGGGAATAGAGTTCTTCCCAACAGAAGAAGGAAACTTTCAATTGGCGGCAAATACATTTGAAAGGGTATTAAATCAAAAGGAAATAAGTGACAGTGAATATAATGGATTTCTCGGATATATGCTAGTCTTTCTTGGCAAGGAATATGCAAAGAGAAATCTTGTCATGCAGTGGCATTTGGGAGTGAGACGTAACGCCAACAAGAGCATTTTTGAAAAATGCGGTGGCGATTCGGGGGTAGATTGCATAGGGAATGCAATAGAACCAAGCAGTGTAGTTAAAATATTAAATGCAATTGAGGAGTCAGGAGGATTGCCCAAAACGATAATTTATTCATTAAATCCTGTTATGAATCCTATGTTGACAACAGTTACAGGCAGTTTTAGAAATGTGGTTATGGGGCCGGCATGGTGGTTTTGTGATACACATCAGGGAATTATAAAGCAGCTTGAAATGGTTGCAGAGCTTGGATATTTGGGAAGATTTCCTGGAATGCTCACCGATTCAAGAAGCTTTTTGTCATATACTCGTCATGATTATTACAGGCGTATTTTATGCAGTCTTATAGGAAAATGGGTTGAAGAAGGGTTGTATTCAAAGAAGTCAGCAGTGGAACTTGTTAAAAAGCTTTGCTACAGCAATATAAGAAAGGCGGTTTTATGAAAAATATTGTGATAACTGGCGGAGGCGGGGTGCTTTGTTCGGTGTTTGCGAAAGCGCTTGCAGAGGAGGGGACAAATATTATCCTGCTTGATTTAAATTTGGAAGCCGCTGAAAGGACAGTGCTTGAGATTAATGAAATGGGAGGAAAGGCAAAAGCATATAAAGTAAGTGTTCTTGATAAAAATATGCTTGAAGCTGTGCATAAACAAGTTCTGGAGGAATTTGGACCCTGTGATATACTGATAAACGGAGCAGGAGGAAACAGCCCCAAATGTACAACTACAAAAGAATTTTTTGAAAGAGAAGATATTGAAAACGAATATATAAAGAGTTTCTTTGACCTTGATAAAAACGGATTTGATTTTGTGTTCAATCTTAATGTAACAGGAACATTGCTTCCGACACAGGTGTTTGCTGTGGATATGATTGGCAAACAAGGGAGTACTATAATTAATATTTCCTCAATGAATGCGTTTACTCCGCTTACTAAGATTCCGGCTTACAGTGCGGCGAAATCCGCAGTTTCAAACTTTACACAGTGGCTTGCTGTGTATTTTGCAAAACAGGGGATACGAGTAAATGCTATTGCACCGGGATTTTTTGTGACAAATCAAAACAGAGCATTGCTCTATGATGAAAATGGAAATGAGACGAAACGTACAGAGAAAATTTTGGCGGCAACTCCAATGGGGCGTTTTGGAGAACCGGAAGAACTTATAGGAACGCTTAAATGGCTTGCAGATTCGGAAAAATCAGGGTTTGTTACAGGGATTATAGTTCCTGTTGACGGAGGTTTTTCAGCATATTCGGGAGTGTGATTTTATGAAAAATGTTTTTAAATTGTGTGCATTTGCAGATGAAGCATCGACAGATTTAGCAGAACAGATAACTGCGTTAAAGGAAAACAATATTGATTTTCTGGAGATACGAAGTGTAAACGGCAAAAATATCTCTGATGTTACTGTTGATGAGGTGAAAGATATAAAGAAAGAACTTGATAACAGTGGTATTGCTGTTTGGTCTATAGGTTCTCCAAGCGGAAAGATAGATATATCGGAAAAATTCAAGCCGCATTTTGATAAATTTGTACATATGGCGGAGCTTGCTGAGATTTTAGGTGCATCAAGGTACAGGCTGTTTAGTTTCTACGGAATAAAAGGAAAGACACATGCAAGGGATGAGGTTATGGAGAGATTGCTCCGTTTTTCAGAGGCAGTTAAGGGGAGTAATATAGTTTTATGTCATGAAAATGAGAAGGATATTTATGGGGAATTGGCAAATGAATGTCTTGATATTCATAAAAGTCTGCCTGATATAAAGGCTGTATTCGACCCCGCAAATTTCATACAGGCGGGACAGCATGTTAAGGAGGCTTGGGATATTTTAAAGATATATACAGATTATCTTCATATTAAGGACGCAAAAGTAGATGGAACGGTGGTTCCGGCTGGAAAAGGCGAAGGTTATCTTGCAGAGATTATAAAGGATTTCAATGAAATTTCTTTATTGAAAAATAAAGTTCTTACTTTGGAACCACATTTAAAGGTGTTTGAGGGTCTGGCAGAACTTGAACATGATGAAAAGAGTGTTATAGATTCTTATGTATATAAGACACAGCGAGAGGCATTTGATGCGGCTGCCTTTGCGCTTAAAGAACTGTTATAGAATTGCCGCAGACCAAAAATGGAGGTTTGATTATGGAAAAAGTAAAACTTGGAGTTATAGGTGTTGGTAATATGGGTTCTGGTCATATAAATAATATAAAGAGCGGAAGGTGTCCGGAAATAGAGGTTGTGGCTGTTGCAGATATTAATCCTGAGCGTTTGAAGTGGGCAAGAACCAATCTGGACAGTAATGTTAAGTTGTTTGGCAGTGCAGAAGAGCTTATTGAATGTAAAGAACTTGATGCCGTTTTAATTGCAGTACCTCATTATGACCATCCTAAATATGCGATAGCGTGTTTCCAAAAGGGACTGCATACAATGGTTGAAAAACCTGCCGGAGTCTATACAAAGCAAGTTCGTGAAATGAATGAAGAGGCGGATAAGACAAATGTACTCTTTGGCATGATGTTTAACCAGCGCACAGACCATATTTATAGAAAAATGCGTGAAATTGTAAAGAGTGGTAAGTTAGGTAAGATAAGAAGAACAAATTGGATTATTACTGACTGGTACAGACCGCAAGCCTATTATAATTCGGGTACATGGCGTGCAACATGGAAAGGTGAAGGAGGCGGGGTGCTTTTGAATCAGTGTCCGCATAATCTTGACTTATGGCAATGGATATGCGGAATGCCTGTCAAGGCGTCTTCAAAAATGTATTTCGGCAAGTGGCATGACATTGAGGTTGAGGATGATGTCACCGCATATGTTGAGTATGAAAATGGCGCAACAGGTGTGTTTGTTACAACAACAGGGGATTACCCCGGAAGTAACCGTTTTGAGATTTCCTTGGAAAAAGGTAAACTTGTGGCGGAGGATGGAAAGTTGAAAATGTGGGAATTATCAGAATCGGAACCAGAGTTCTCAAAGAGAAATGAAGAGCATTTCGGGCATCCAGATTGTAAATATACAGAGGTTGAGACAGATGGACAATCGGAACAGCATGTTGGAGTTTTGAATGCTTTTGCTTCTGCAGTTTTAAGGGGAACTCCTCTTATAGCTGATGGCAGAGAGGGAATGTATGGTCTTACTCTGTCAAATGCCATCCATTTATCAGCATGGACAGGCAAAGATATTGAAATTCCGTTTGATGAGGATTTGTTTTATAATGAGCTAAGTAAACGGTTTTAATAGTTTAGTAGATAAATCAAGGGGCGTGTTGCAAGCTTGCAGCACGCTTTTTGTGTAGAGAACCACAGGCAGTTAGTGCAGGAATACAGAGCATTACAGGCGCATAAGAAACCCCAGCTATGCTGGGGGGATAGTTTATTGTTATATGCAAAATAAAAAGTTCGTAAAAGTGTACTTTTACGAACTGTAATTTACTATGCTTTCTTTGCCTAAAATTTAGTAAAAACCAAATAAAAAACTAGTTATTTCTC
>JGI994J12354_10005505_pt1 | contig 10878 bp, 10 predicted proteins | sample IntmicLarv3ML3BL_FD_12354 | JGI IMG/M metagenome (IMG submission 12354)
CAACTACACAAGCTCAACTAGGAGAATCCCTCTCATGAAGCACATCTTATCCCAGTTTGGTGTCAACAACGCCCAGTGCATCGAGCAAATCTATAAGAGTGCTTGGAACATTGACGATTGTTATATTCTCAAAAGCAACTCCGACCGCACCCGGCTTGAAAAAAGCCTCTTGCTCAGCGACTTGCTCTTGCAGCAAAACATCCCGGTACCAGAATATCTTCGCACGCCCGATGGCCAGGCTTATGTTCATGCCAATGGCGTATTTTTCGTTCTGATGAAAAAAATCAACGGCCACCACCTCAAGCCCTATGAAGGTTGTCCCGCCGAAAACGGCCGCTTGCTGGGCACCTTGTTGGCCGAATTGCACACCGCCTTGCAAAAAATCAGCGATCACGTTGACTGCCATGACGCTGACTACAACAAAGAGCTTGACGACTACATCCTCAAACACATCACTGCAAACGCCATCGAGGTGCCTGGGACGATTATCGATTTCTGCCGCGGTTTTGCTCCGCTTTACCACACACTTCCCCGCCAACTCATCCACCGCGATGTCCATACCGGCAACATGCTTTTTTCCGGCAAAGAACTTTCTGGCTACCTCGACTTTGACCTCAGTCAAAAAAATGCCCGCTTGCACGATCTTTGCTACCTCGGCGCCACCATGCTCGTGGGGAATTATCAGGATGAAACCCGCTTTGCCACATGGTGCGACATTTTCCGGGGCGTTCTGGCTGGGTACAACCAAGTCTGCGAACTAACCCAACATGAGCGCCAAGCCCTCCCCTATATGTTCGTCTTCATCGAACTAACCTTCACGGCCTTTTTCGCGCAAATCGCACAGCCAGACATCTCCGCCAGCTGCCTGGACATGACCAAGTGGCTGTTCGAGCACTGCGAGAAAATCGCGCGTTTGGGTAAACTGTAACCGCGTGGGGGCGATCCGTGATCGCTCAACCAATTCTATGTAAACGCCATCAATCTAGGCCTAATCTCTTCCACAGCCANATCAATAAAACGATCCATATCGCTTTTGTCGAAATAAGGGTATTCCCTATTCAAATCCCCCGAAAAACCTCGATAAAANTCGGTGATATACGCGATTTTCTTTTCGAAGGCCGTTGGCGAGAAATAATCCAGATACACATTCAGAAAGNATTCCACCCCCGCGAACATGGCAAAGGCGCGGAAGTTGGGATTCTCTTGCAAATACAAGTGGTCGACATCGTACATGTCCTTTTTGATCGTCCAGACAAAATCTGAATCCTTGGCAAACGCCTCTGCGTATTTTTCACGCAAGGGCAAATACACCTCGCGCGCCCACAGATAATCCGCCATCAAGTGCGCATAATAGCCCAAATAAAAGGCCTTTTCATCCGCTTGCACCGCACCGTCCAGATAGGCCGCGCGAAAGCGATCGGCGCGCTCCGCACGGGGAACGCCGCCGGCTTTCCAGTGCGACACGTCGGTCGACGGCGAAAACACGTTCCAATTGCCGTCCACAGGCTCCCCCGAGTCGGGCGCGATATTGCCGACGATGAATTCAACCCGCGGCAACGCCCCAATCGCATCCAGCAAGGCGTCCGCAATCCGCAAATGCGCCATCCAACTTGCCATATGGGGCGCCTCCTTTGTCGGGAATGATTCTTCCGGAAAACTGCAGGGGCTACCGTGACCGCCCTTGGTCGCCCGCAGTAGCCATCGCCTGCGAAACAAAATTCCCACCGTCATTGCGAACCCCGACCCGCAATCTCGCCAAACAAACCAACGCCCAGACTCCCCAGATTGCGGATCAAGTCCGCAATGACGGTGAGGATGTGGGGTTGTTTGGCGATAATCAGGTGGGGCGGCAGGATGCCGCCCCTACGACAGATGCACAGCTCATCATGCGAGCATCGGGGCGGGCGATCGGGGACGATCGTCCCTACTGATAGGAACAAATATATGTTAGGCGACATAGAGTGGGGGGGGCGATCAATCGACCGCCCCCTTACCTAAAGCCCTTATTTCTTCGCCTTAACAAACTGATATTTGCCGTTGAGATATTCCAGGAAGTTCAGCGCGTCGTCCAACTGCTCATCCGTGTGGTTGCACATCAGCGAGAAGCGCAGGCGGGCCAGGCGGCGTTGCACGGCCGGGTAGACGACGGGGTTGACGTAGATGCCGTGCTCGTGGCACTCGCGGCACATCTCGCGCACTTTCAGGTCGTCGCCCGTGATGATGGGAAAAATCGCCGTTTGGGCGTTGCCAAAGTCCACGCCCATGGCAATCAAGCCATCGCGGAAGCGGTTGATGTTGTGCCACAGGGCCTCTCGCAGTTGGGGCTCGTCCTGAATGACGTCCAGTGAGGCGCTGATCGAGGCCGTCGCCTGGGGCGTGATGGCCGTGGAGAACATATAACTGCGGGCATAATAGCGCAAGTAGTTGATGATGGCCTTGTTCGAGGCGATGAAGCCACCGACCGAGCCGATGGCCTTGGAGAAGGTGCCCGCCACCAGATCGACCTTGCCCTCAAGCCCAAAGTGCTCCGGGGTGCCGCGGCCATTGGCGCCGATAACACCCGTGGCGTGGGCCTCGTCGACCAGCACCAGGGCACCAGCGGCGTGGGCGCGATCGCAAATTTGATCCAGCGGCGCGATGTCACCGTCCATGGAATAGACGCCGTCGCAGATGACGATGATATTCTTGCTCTTTTTGGCGGCCTTGCCCAGGGCAAACTCCAGCGAGTCCATGTCGCTGTGGCGGAAGAACTCCAGCTGGGAGTTCTTGCAGCCGTCCAGCAACGAAGCGTGCACCAGCACGTCGCACACGGCGCAACCATTTTCGCCCAACAGGGCCTGTAGCGAGCCGCAGTTGGATCCAAAACCGTTGGAGAACAGAATGGCATCCTCGCAACCCTTAAACGCCGCGACCTTTTGCTCCAGCTCGATGTGCAGATCCAGCGTGCCGCCCAGCAGTGGCACCGAGCCCGCGCCCGAACCATATTTTTCCACCGCGGCAATGCCTGCCGCCTTGGTGCGTGGGTGCTGGGTCAGGTTCAGATAGTCGTTAGAGGCGAAGAAGGCCATCTCACGCGCCGCGCCGTCGGCGCCGACCATGGTAATGGTGGGTTTGCAGCCCGACAGCGACACCCGGCGGTAGTTGTTGTGGCCGCGGGCCTGCATGTCGACGACGACTTCCAAAAAATCTTCGGCCAACTGCTCGATGGGGCGGTCGCCGGTGTTGACATAGTCCGCCAGGCTTTTGGTACGTGAATCAATCATTTTTCGTCCTTCTTTCTATTCGTGGGCCAGCCGCATGGCCAGGCGGCTCCATTGGATAAGGTTTTGCGGGTCGCCGTTGATCGTCGAGATGTCCTTGAGCACCATCTCGCAAGCGCAGCTGTGGGCGCGGCAGATGCCCAAGATGTGGCGCAGTTCCTTTTCCACGCCCTCGGCATCAAAGCCCGCCACCGCCGCAGGATGGGGTTTGGCCGAGACCACCCACTTGCCGGCGATTTGGCTGCAAGCCCGCTCGTAATCAGCCCAGGGCGTGATGGAGATTTTGCGCAAGTTTGGGATCTGCGAGAGAATGTCGATCTTACGATCCAGCGGCTCGCAACACCCATAGTATACCAGCCCAAAGGGCTCCATGGCACGGATGGCGTATTGAATATCAAATTCGTCGTGCATCGCCGGCGAAACACAGGCCAAGATCTGCGCCAACGCCCGGCCCCAAATGCCCTTGGAATGGGGGTGCTCACGATCGGGATGCAGGTCGTCGCACAGGGCCGAGGCGCAGTGGCAATCAATGACATCGGTATCCCAGAGTTCCTGGGCGTTCATCTGCTCGACGGTGTCCAGGAAGATGTCGACCAGCCGCGCCACCGTCGCGTGCATGAACTCGGGGCGATCAAAGAGGTCCTCCATGATGTTGCCGTCGCCGCGCAAAAAAGAGATGTCGTCCCAAGGTTTGTGCCCCAGTCCATAGCCCGACGGCAGGCCGACAACCTGCACGGGCAGGATGTCGCCCACCATCTCCATGACGCGTTGGGCGCGGTCTTGGGTCGCCGCGGCGTCATAGGTCAGGGTTTGGTTGGTCAGTTTGGCCAGGGCCTCCTCTTTAGCCAATTGGTCGACAAAGGCTACTGCCTGCTTGCCCGACGAATGCTCATCCACCAGCTTTTCCACGCCAATGCTGGAAAAATCCACCTGTTTGCGCACCGAGACAAACCGCCGCAACACCAGGTCGGTATCCAGATTTTCCCAGTGCCATAGATTCCTGCGCAACCATTGCTCCATGCCTTGCCACCGGGGATCAGCGCACTGCAGGGCCAGGCTTGCGTCGTCAATCTCGTGCCAGGGGATCTCCTCAGCCAACACGATGGGCCGCTGGGCTTTGTTGTTGTTGACCGCCCGATGCAGCAGCTCGCGCTGAGCGTTTTTTGCGCCGTTGGCATACTCGGCATACCTCGCCGCCAACCCGCGCAAAATCTGTCTATCCGTCATGACTTCACCCGCTTATTTCGCGTCATCGCGATTGCGGCCCAGGAAGAACAACGCCAACGTGCCCGGCCCCGAGTGCGCGCCGATAGAGGGCCCTACATACCATTTGACGACCTTGATATTGGGGAAAGTCTCGCGGCAAGCGGCGATAACCATATCAGCCTCTTCACTGGCATCACCATGGGAGATAAAGACGGTTTGACTATCGGCATCAATACCGCGATTGGCCATAGCCTGCGCCAATTCGCGGATGGCGCGCTTGCGCATGGGCACCTTGTCGCGTACTAGCAGGCGTCCCTGGTTGTCGACATACATCACAGGCTTGATGTGCAACAATGAGCCCAGCAGCGCCGACGCCCCCGAAACCCGACCACCGCGTTTGAGGAAACCCAAGTCATCGACCGTAAAAATGTGGTTGATGCGCAGTTTGGCGTCCTCAGCATAAGCAACAGCCTCGTCAAAGCTCGCGCCCCGGGCCTTTTCCTGGGCGACCAGCCATACCAGCATGCCCTGGCCGAGCGAGGCGCACAGCGAGTCAATCACCGCCACCTTGGCCTGCCCATACTGCCCATTGAGGTCCTCAGCGGCCAAGCGAGCCGAGTTGACCGTGCCCGAGATGGCCCCGGACAACGTGATGGCGATGACGCTCTTGCCCTGCTCAAGCAAGGGGCGCAGGGCCTGGTCAAAGGCATCGGGGTTGGCCTGAGCCGTCACGGCCATCTCTCCTGCACGCAGGGCGGCGTAAAAGTCCTTGATGTCTGCTTCGCTCATCCAGGCACCATTATGGGTCTCTCCGCGCAGTTGGTGCGTGATCGAAACGATCTCCAGCCCCAGCTCCCGCGCCAAGTCCCCCGGAAGGTCGCACCCGGAGTCAGTCAGAATTACGTAATTGTTCATGTGGAACCTCCCGTGATAAAAATTCTATGCCCGCCAACAACGCGATTAGCCGATCTTCGTGCGGTTAAGCCCGTCGCTGCAAAACATAAACACGACGTCGTCAATGCCATGCAGAGCGGCGTACTTCTCCACGCCATCGCGGCGGAAGTCGATCAAACGATAGTCCAGATAGTGCACCTCGCCAAAGCTGGCGCTCAGGAACTGGACCATGCCATGGGCATAAGAGTCGACGGCCACCAGCACTTTGCTTCCATCAGTGATGGCGGGGTTGACAATCTTGACATAGGCCTGGTTGCCGGCCAAGTAATAGTCATAGGGGTCCATCGCCGGGTAATCGGCCTCCAGCGCTTCGGGAAAATACAGGCTGTCGGAGGTCTTGGCGCGGAGCGAGTCGTAGGTCGAGCTGCCATCGATGGTCACCTGCAGGGGCTGACCCGTCGGCACCCAGGTTTCCATGGTATCGGCCTGCACGTTGATGCCAAACGCTGTGTTGTAGTAAGCACCATAGAAGCCATCCGTGGCTTGGCCAATGGTAAAGGCCCGCTGATCCACCGCCGTGCGGCCCATGCCGGCCATCATGCTCTGATAGGCGTAATAAGCCCCCAGCGAGGTCCAGTGGTGGTCGGTGCGATAATAGATGTACTCATCGCGGTTGGCATACAGGGCTTCGTAAAGGTTGAGATAGGTCAAGTTCTCTCCCACCCCAGCCTTGGCCAACATATCCGGGAAGACGGTTTCGACCTCGTTGGGCACCGTAACATAGGAAGGCAAGCGATCATTGTACACCGTCGAGGAGGTCGGCACCAGGGCCAGGTAGTAGTTGCGCTCGCCCGTGGACGAAATTCGGTTGATAGCCGCCAAGTTGGCGTTGTAGTTGCTCACGACGGGCACACCCGCGTCGTTGACGGCATTTTGCATATAGCTGTAGTCGCTGTCAGGCAGCAGGCGGCCGTCGCTGCGGTAGACGGCACTGCCGCCCGCCTCAAAGCGATTGCGGCCCAACACAACGTCGCTGATGGTCTTGATGCGCATCCAAGTCACGCGCCCGGGGAATTGATCCTCGGCGTAGGTCTTGAAATATTCCATGAAGTTGTAGGGGCCATCGTTGCTGTTGACCTCCGCCAGCTCCTCGTCCGACAAGGCCTCGGTGCGCTTGGCAAAGATGGTCTCGAACGACACTTTGGGGAAATCCTGCAGATCCGCCCGCCGCTCGGCCGGGCTGCGATCCTTGGATGGCAAAATCAGGTAGCAGGAAAACAGCACGGCGCTGATGACGATGAACAAGATGCCCATCGTATAGTTCAATCCCTTGTTCGGCGGTACTTCGAAGATAGTTTCCTTGGATGCCATATGCTTGTCCCTCCTTTGATCAGAAACGGAAGTAGATGAACGGGTTGTAGGTGTTCGCCACCAAGTAGGCAATCGAGACAATCAAGATCAGCAGGTAGTAGCCGCTAGACAGGATGATACCGACGGGTTTGACCGACAGGCGCGCCACCTTTTGGTTGCCCAGCACCTTGTGCCACCAGGGCACCGCGGCGACGATCAACACCAACAGCAAACGCCAGTTGGTGGAGAAAATCCGCAAAAAGTCGTTATTATAGAAGGGCTGCCCTGCCAAACCGAACATCGACTTGAGGTAGGCGATGACCTCGGCAAAGTCCAGGAAGTTAAACATCACCCAGCCGATGACCACCAGCACAAAGCAATAAGTCCAAGATACGACCTTGCCAAAGACGCCGGGGATGGCCTCCAGCCACTTGCCCAGGAAGAGCTTTTCGATCGAGATTAACACGCCGAAGTAAACGCCCCACAGCAGGAAGTTCCAGGCCGCACCATGCCAAAAGCCCGTCAACAACCACACGACCATCAGGTTAAACACCAAACGGAACTTGGAGTTGACCCTCGAGCCGCCCATGGGGAAATAGACATAATCGCGGAACCAGGTGCCCAGCGTCATGTGCCAGCGCCGCCAAAACTCCGAGATCGAGCGAGAGACGTAGGGGTAATTAAAGTTCTCGGGGAAGTTAAAGCCCAGCATCTTGCCCATGCCGATGCCCATGTCCGAGTAACCAGAGAAGTCAAAGTAAATCTGCAGGGCAAAGGCCAGGATGCCCACCCAGGCCAGTGCCGCTGGCAGCTCACCGCCGTTGGCGCGGAAGATGTCCTGAATGCTGTTCCACAGCACGGCGACGGTGTTGGCCAGCAATACCTTTTTGCCCAGGCCCAGGATAAAGCGGCGGGTACCCTGGCCAAACAGCGTCATGTTGATCTCGCGCTTGGCCAGCTCGCGGGCAACGTCGGAATAGCGCACGATGGGCCCGGCGATCAGTTGCGGGAACATCGTGACAAAGGCACCGAAGTCGACGGGGTTGTACTGCACCTCGACATCACCACGATAGACGTCGATGGTGTAGCTCATGGCCTGGAAGGTATAGAAAGAAATGCCGATGGGCAGCACTAGGCTGGGGCTTGTGACGGCCAACCCCGTGATACTGTTGAAACCATCGACAAACAGGTTGGCGTACTTAAATACGCCCAGCATACCCAGGTTAATCGCCACCGAGATGAACAAGATGACATTGCGCCACCCCTTATTTTTGACCTTGGCAAAAAACAAACCCGAGACATAGTTGAGCATGATGGAGAAGCACATCAAAACGACATAGACAGGCTCGCCCCAAGAATAAAAAATCAGGCTCGAGAACAAAAGCGAGGCGTTTTTGAGTTTTCTGGGAACCACAAAATATAATGCCAAGGCAATTGGAAGGAAAAACACCAGGAACTCTGTGCTTGCAAAAACCATAAACCGTACCGCCCCTTGTTGCATTTTGCGCGAACTAAATCATTATAACACAACAATACAAAAAAACAAGCCCCGACAGGCGCTTAACGGCCTGACAGGACTTGCTTGAACGACGAAAAAAATTGCTTATTTGCCGTACTTGCCGTAGGTCTTGGCAATGTCGATCATGCGTTGGGCGCGGTCAAAGGAGGCGTTGGCGGGGTACTCACAGCCCGTCGCCAGCATAAAGCCGCCGCCCTGGGCCATGTTGTCGATATTACTGCGGCATTGTTGATCCCACTCCTCGTCGGTGCCAATCACAGCGTTGGCGGGCGTGACACAGCCGATCAGCGTCACCTTGTCTCCGTATTTTTCCTTGCACTCGGCAAAGTCTTTGCAGTCGTCCGGCGGGTACAGGAAGGAGATCGCCGCGGGTTGCAGGGTTTCGATCTGGGCGTCGAAATAGATCTTTTGTCCACAGTTGTGGATCATGGTCAGGCAGCCCTTTTGGCGCACGACCTCGGTCAGGCTGGGCACCAGCGTGCCCTCCATGTCCATCCACATGTCCTTGGACATGATCGATCCCGAGGCAAACAGCGTGTCGAACATGACCCCGGCAATACCCGTGTCGCACAGGGCCGCCGTGTATTCCTTAAGCGTCTCGTTAACCTCGTAAGCCGCGGCCTTGACGGCATCGGGATCGTCGTACAGATCCAGATACATATCCTGCTGTCCGCGCAGCATGGACAGTGTGCCCAGCGGTCCAAAGACAAAGGCGACGATGGGCAGCTCTTTGCCGAACTTGGCCACGAGCTTTTTGCACACCTCGATGTGCATCATCATGCGCTTGCAGGTGCGGTAGTCGACCTTCTTGATCTTGGCGTAGTCTTCAATGTCCTGAATGACGCAATTGTCGTAATCAGGGTGAGCCGCCTCGTTCTCGGGATAGATGATGGGCTGGCCCCAGGCGTCGGCCTCGACCGACAGGTCGATCAGCGTGACGATGCAGTCGATGTCAAACATCTCCGCCGTCTTGGCCAGGGCCTCAGCGCAGACATCGGCGTTGGTCGACCACTCGGCATACGACGCGCCCGTCAAATGGCGCGAAACCCCCGACAAAATCGGGTAAACGGGCACCCGATCGGCCTCTTGGTGATTGAGTGTGGCAACGACACGTTCCATAGAATTCATTTGGCAGACAACCTCCACAAAGGATAGGACTTTGCCCACCATTTATATCATACTTGCCCGCCGAGCGCAAGCCCCTTTTTCGATAATTTACGGTTTCGACCGCGGCTTAAACAACACCGCCGCAAACAACCCGAATACGACGGCAGCCGCCACCCCGCCTGCCCCGGCGGCAAGAGATCGNACCTGTGAACAGGCCCTGCCAGCCGATTTCTCGCGTGGCGCGGATGGATCCCTGGGCCAGCACGTGGCCGAAGCCCAGCAGGGGCACAGACGCCCCCGCACCCGCCCACTCGGCAAAGGGCTCATACCAGCCAAAGGCCGAGATTGCCGCGCCTGCCACCACCAGGATAACCAGCATCTTGGGCGAGGTGATCTTGGTCTTTTCCAGCATCACCTGCACCAGGGCGCAAATGGCCCCGCCGACGCAAAAGGCGACGGCGACCTGCAGCCAATCGTTCATCTTGCCTGCCCTCCTTCCAGTTCGATGGCGTGAGCAATGCCCGGGATGCTCTCACCCTGCATCATTGAAGTCACTGACAGCAAGGCCCCGCACGGTACCACCAGCACCCGTTTGTATTCTCCCTGCGTCAACCGACGCAGGATCAAGGCCGACAACACACCCGCGACACACCCGCACCCGCTGCCTCCTGCGTCAGTGCCCTGCTCTTGCGAAAACAGCATCGCGCCGCAGTCGTGGTGTTTTGCCTTGATGTCGATGCCCTTTTGTTCCAGCAACTCCACCAGCAACCGACTACCGATGGTTCCAAGATCGCCCGTGAAGATAGCGTCGTAGTCGCCCGGCTGCCGCCCCATGCCGCGCAAGTGCTGCTCAATGGTGTCAGCCACCGCCGGGGCCATGGTCGCGCCCATGTTGTTAGCATCGGCGACGCCGTAGTCAATCACCCGCCCATAGGTGCCCGCCGCGATGCGAATGTCACCACTATTGCCCACAACAAAAGCCCCTGCCGCCGTGGCCGTGCGCTGGGCCGTCGGGGCGCGCTGGCCGCCCAGCTCCAGGGGCGTGCGGTACTGCCGCTCGGCGGTGGAAAAGTGCGACGCCGTGCCCGCGAGCACCCGCTCGACCATGCCGCCTTCGATCAAGCAACTCGCCGTCAACAGCGATCCGGCCACCGTCGCGCAGGCTGAGTAAATACCGATAAAGGGCATCGCCAAATCCCGCGCGCAAAAGGAGGCCGTGATCATCTGATTGAGCAAGTCACCGCCCAGCATCAGATCGATTTGTTCGCTCTTCAATGCACCGTTTGCAAGTGCCCGATCGACGACTTGGCGAAACATCTCTCGCTCGGCCAACTCAAAGGTTTCCTGCCCCAGAGTGTCGTCCTCCCAGGTCAAATCAAACCACTGCCCCAGCGGCCCCTGTGCCTCCTTGGGGCCAAAGCCGTGGGCGTGGGCGGCGATACGGGGCTTGGTAAAGCGCAGCGGCTCCCTCATTGTAACAACCTCACAATCCAGTCGAAAACACCCGCCAGCATGGCCGCCAGCGTGCCATAGACCAGCACG
>JGI994J12354_10005506_pt1 | contig 10877 bp, 6 predicted proteins | sample IntmicLarv3ML3BL_FD_12354 | JGI IMG/M metagenome (IMG submission 12354)
GTACGCGCCTTTTATTTTTTCGGAATTACTCATTTTGCACCTCACAATAAGTTTTTATTTTCGCGATGGCAATGAGCCAAGCGAGTGAACCACCCTGTCCGCTTGCGGCGAGGTGGTTCACTAAATGGGTAAATTAAAAAAATTGATTTGTTTGATTTATTTGATTGGTAATTGAAAATTATAATTGAGTAATTGTTCAATTATTAATTTGATTATATCGCGGCAAAATTTTTTTGTCAACGCGCGATGTTATGTTTACTCGGTTTGTTAGGGATTTAATTTTTCAGAAAAATATATGACGGCATAAAGTGTTTTTATCCGATATGAAAAATAGTACAACAACACCTTGATTTTCGTCGGTGTGAATTATAATTTGATATGTAAAAAACAAGAATGTATTCAAATATGAAAAACATTCACTACGAATTAACCAGTTTTTAAAATTTATTTTATACTTTTCTGAAAATATCAACAAAAAAATGTTTTTCGCGGCAAACATAACCAAACAAAAGTATAAATAATAACCTTGTTTATCATAATATAGAGAAACTGCTTAAAATGTTCTCAAATTATTGAACTCGTATGTAAGAGTATGTTAAATTAAGTTATAGGTCAAATATAAAAATTTATATAGATTATGTTAAGTCAAATTTAAACCAACACTGTCCTTGATTTTTCAAAGGACATTTCAACCTAAGGAGGTTTTTAGTATATGTTTAAAGAAGGAAAATGGAACGCAGACATAAGTGTCAGAGATTTTATCGTTTTGAATTACACTCCGTATGACGGAAACGAAGAATTTTTAGCACCTGTAACAGACAGAACAAAAAAACTTTGGGATAAAGTAGCGGCATTGATGGAAGAAGAACGCAAAGCGGGCGGAGTTTTAGCTATCGACGACCATACAATATCTAACGTTGATGCATATGAAGCAGGGTATATAGATAAAGACCTTGAAGTGATTTTCGGGTTACAGACAGACGCGCCTTTAAAACGTGCGATAATGCCTTACGGCGGTATTCGTACCGTGAAAACATCTTTGGAAGCATACGGCAAAAAATTACCGACCGACATCGAAGAAATTTTTCATCACCGCAAAACTCACAATGACGGTGTGTTCGATGCTTATACGGATGAAATAAAAATTGCTCGTTCAAGCGGTATTATTACGGGTTTGCCCGACGCTTACGGTCGCGGTCGTATCATCGGTGATTATCGTCGTATTGCTTTATACGGTGTTGATTTCTTAATTCAGAAAAAAGAAGAAGCGAAAGCGGAATATTTCTTCGCCGAAATGGACGAAGGAGTTATTCGTAATCGTGAAGAACTTACGGAACAAATTCGCACACTGAAGCATTTAAAAGATATGGCGGCAAGATACGGTTTTGACATTGCAAAACCTGCAACAGACACTAAAGAAGCTATCCAATGGACATATTTTGGATATCTTGCGGCGATAAAAGACCAAAACGGCGCGGCAATGAGTTTGGGAAGAGTTTCCACATTCTTAGATGTTTACGCAGAGCAAGACCTTGCGAGCGGTAAATATACGGAAGATGAAATTCAAGAATTTTTTGACCAATTTGTTATAAAACTCAGAATGGTTCGTTTCCTGCGTACACCGTCATATGACGAATTATTCTCCGGCGACCCTGTTTGGATTACGGAAGCACTTGCCGGAATGTGTGTTGACGGTCGTCACATGGTTACAAAATCAACTTACCGTTTTTTACATTCATTAACTAATTTAGGTCCTGCGCCTGAGCCGAATATGACAGTGTTATGGAGTACACGTTTGCCGGAACATTTCAAAAATTTCTGTGCAAAATTAAGTTGCGAAACTTCATCTATTCAATATGAAAATGATGATATTATGGCTGAAAAATTCGGTGATGACTACGGAATCGCGTGTTGTGTTTCTCCGATGCGTATCGGAAAACAAATGCAATTTTTCGGCGCGCGCGCGAATTTAGCAAAAGCACTTCTTTACGCTATAAACGGCGGTAAAGATGAAAAGACGGGAAAACAAATCGCACCTGCGATTTTGCCTATTACGGCTGAATATTTAGATTATGATGAAGTCAGAGCGAGATTCGCGCAAATTTGCGAATGGTTAGCAACACTTTATGTTAATACATTAAATACAATTCACTACATGCATGATAAATATTGCTATGAAAAACTTCAAATGGCTTTACATGATGAAGATGTTTTAAGAACAATGGCTTGCGGTATCGCGGGGCTTTCGGTTGTTGCCGATAGTTTATCCGCAATTAAATATGCCAAAGTTAAACCTATTCGTAACGAAATGGGTCTTGCCGTTGATTTTGAAATCGAAGGCGAATATCCCGCATTCGGTAATAACGACCCTCGCGTAGATGAGTTGGCACAAAGTGTAATCAGAAAATTCATGACAAGATTACGTCGTCAACACACTTACAGAGATTCCGTACAAACAATGTCGATTCTTACAATTACATCAAACGTTGTTTATGGTAAGAAAACAGGTACGACACCGGACGGACGTAAAGCGGGCGAGCCTTTTGCGCCGGGCGCAAACCCAATGCACGGAAGAGATGTAAACGGTCCTATCGCATCATTAAAATCTGTTGCGAGTCTTCCTTTTGAGTATAGTCAAGACGGTATTTCTTATACTTTCTCCATCGTGCCAGACGCTTTAGGAAAAACAGATGAACAAAAAACTAAAAATCTTACGGGACTTCTCGACGGATTCTTTGCGGAGCAAGGACACCACGTTAATGTTAACGTTATCGACCGCGAAATGTTATTACACGCTATGGACCACCCGGAATTATATCCACAGCTTACAATTCGCGTTTCCGGATACGCCGTTAACTTTATAAAATTAAACCGTGAACAACAAGTGGATGTTATCAACAGAACATTCCATACGTTCATGTAAGGATTTTTCAAAATGAGTGAATCGGTAGAAAAAGAAATTTTAGGGTACATTCATCAAACAGAAACTTTCGGAGCGGTTGACGGACCGGGAATAAGATTTGTTTATTTTTTGCAGGGTTGTGCTTTGCGATGCTTGTATTGCCACAATCCCGATGCGATTCCGAATAAAGGCGGAAAGCCGATTACTGTTGATGAAGCTGTTAATCAAGTTTTGGATTACAAATTGTTCATTAAAAACGGAGGAATTACTTTTTCGGGCGGAGAACCTCTTATGCAAGCCGAATTTATAAAAGAAGTTTCTCTGAAATTGCGCGAGCAGGGAATCCACGTGGCGATTGATACTTCCGGAATTATGGATATCGAGGACGAGAATGTTAAAAATGCAATTGATACCGCGGATTTAATATTGTTGGATATAAAAGCTTATGATTCCGATGTTTGTAAGGATTTGACAGGCAGAGATAATATAAATGCTTTCAAAACTTTGGATTATTGCGAAAGTACGAATAAAGCCGTTTGGATAAGACATGTGCTTTTAAAAGGTTATACTTTGGATAATTCACAGCTTGAAAAATTGGCTCAAAAACTTAAAACTTATAAGTGTATAGAAAAAATTGAACTTTTGCCTTTTCATAAATTGGGAGAACCTAAATGGGAAAGTATCGGTCAGGAATATAAACTCATTGATGTTCCTGCGACGACTAAGGACGAAAAGCAAGAAGTGCAAAATATTTTTTCAAAATATGGTTTTGATGTTCAATAAATATAACGGAGTGAAGAGAAATTTCTCTTTGCTCCTTTTTTGATTCATTAATTAAGGTCACGCGAATTTTCAAATAAGCGATAAATTTATCAGTCATCGACAACATTCAATTTTTTTATGTCAAAAATTAAAATTAAAATACAAAACTATATCCAAAAACTCAAAGAAGTGGTAAAATTAAAAAATGTTAGGATAATTTTTTAAACTAATAGTATTTTTAGAAATATATTGTAAATTTTATAAAAAGTTTTTAATTCCGCTTTTAAAAATTAAGAAACTATTATATTATAATTAAGCAGTAAACTTTATCATGCTTTATAGAGTATATGTATGAGCGGAGATACTTTTTAGATACAAAAATGTTCATATTTAATGTGATTAATTTTATAGATAGTTTTAGCGAGGGATAATAATGGATAGAAAAAATATATTGAAGTTTTTAACATTTTTATTAATAACGGCGAGTGTAATTTCTTTTGAAAGTTCGCTTGTATTTGCCGCTGCGCCGACAACGCTTGAAGATGCGGAGATTTTAGCCGAGGGAATTATTTTAGCCGAGGAAACAACGGGTAAAATTATTTATCAAGAAAATTCCGATAAGCGAATGTATCCCGCAAGCACAACAAAAATTATGACCGCTGTTATCGCAATGGAATATTTGCAAATGGACGAAATTTATGTGCTCGGTGACGAAATAAATCAAGTTCCTTTAAGCTCAAGCAAGGCGGGGCACTTGTACGGCGAAAGCATTTTGGGAATCAATTTGATACGCGGACTCATGATTCCGTCGGGAAACGAATCCGCGATGGCGATTGCAAAAATCGTTGTTGAAGCGCATGAGGGGAAAACGATATCCGATTTTAATGAGATTACCGAAGTTTTCGCAAAACTTATGAATGACAAAGCAAAAGAGCTCGGCTGTAAAAACACAAACTTTGTGACACCGCACGGTTTCCATGATGAAAATCATTATACAACGCCGGAGGACATGCTTTTAATCGTAAAAGAATATTTGAAAAATGATACACTGCGCGAAGTTTCCGGCGAAAAAGCTTTTAAAGGAAACGGCGCGGGCGATAAAGCTACGGAAGATATGAAAACAGTGGAATATGACCGTGCAAATTCCAATTCGCTTTTATCAAGCAACGATTACGCTTACGAATATGCCACGGGATTGAAAACGGGTTGGACGGACGAAGCAGGCAGATGTTTGGTTTCCACGGCGGAAAAAGACGGCGAAAAATTAATTTGTATTCAGCTTTTTTCAGATGACCCGCAACGTTGGGAAGATGCGATTTTGATGTTTGAATATGCGTTTTCAAATTATTCGTATAATAATTTGGTTTCCACAAGAGATGCGGAAAATTCGGAAGTGGACGTAAAGGAAATTGATAACCCGCAACTCGGCACGAACGACACGATGAGAATCTTTTCCAAAGAAAGTTTTATGGGATATTTCAGCGACGGCGAATTAAAAAAAATCGTTAAAACGATTAGATATAATGAAGATAAAATTATAAAAATCACGGACGAAAACGAAGTCGAAACCGAGTTTTTGAAAACGCCCATCGTGCAAAACGAAGTTATCGGCGAGATTATATATACTTTGGACGGCGCGGAAGTTTTTAAAAGCGAAATCGTTGCCGAGCGAGATGCATTGGAGAGAAATTTAAAAAGTGATATTTTGTTTTTTATAGATTTGATTAGAGAAAATATGTTTACGAGTAAAGCGATACCCTTTTGGATAGGGTTCGCTATAATTTTAATCTTAATCATTATTTTGATTATCAATATCGTGAGCAAACGCAGAGAAAAGAAAACTTTGGACTTGAGAAAAAGTAAAAGACGATGGTAAAAATCGAATATTTATGGCTTTAATCAAAAAAACCTCTTAATGATTTTACACTGAGAGGTTTTTTTATATTTTCTGAATTTAAAAACTTACGACAATGCCCTCGATATTGGCATATGTGGAGCATAAACCCGTTGTATCTGTGATAACCACATCTTTGAATGTAACTTTATTTAATATTGCCTCTTTTGTTTCCAACGCTTTTTCATAACACTTCACATGTGAAATTGACAAGATTCTGTTTTCAAAATCTAATTTATCTTCCAAAATTAAATCCACTAATTTTTTTAATGTTCGTTGATAACCGCGCGCTTTATCAATCATTTGGATTTCGCCGTCGATAGCCTTGCAAAGCGGTTTTAAAGACATTATCGACGCAACTTTCGCAATCGCGGGATTTAATCGCCCCGTCTTAACGAGGTTATCATATTTTTCTAAAATAACATAGGTGCGCATATTATCTATAAACTCAGTGATTTTTTCGACAATCTCATTGTTGGATAAATTGCTTGCGATAAGTTCTCCGAGTTTCAGCGTAATTGAATTTTGCCCCGCGGCAGCCGTTTTACTGTCGATAACGTGAATAAATTTTGATGGGTCTTTTTCTAATGCTAAATCTTTTCCGAGGTTCGCAGAATTATATGAACCGCTTAACTTTGAGGATAACGTGAGAACAAAAGCACTGTCGGTATCCTCCATACTTTTGGCGTATAATTCCGGCGATGGCGCACTTGTTTTTGGCGGAGTAGATGAGCCAACCATTTTTTCTAAATAGTAATTTATATCTAAAGTTTCATCGTCAATAAAATGTTCGTCCCCTATTTGCAGGTTTAAAGGAATCAGTTCAAGATTTAAACCTATTTCTTTTGCCAGTTCTTTTCTTATGTCACAACCACTATCCGAAATGATTTTTTTCATATAAATCTCTCCTTGCTTTATATTTGTTCTCCTGTGCGCGACAAAGTCCAAATTCGACCTTTCATATTTAATTATACATAATCAACTGAATAAATAAAGCTTTAATATTAAAAAATTGTTATGAATACAAAAATTATCGGAAAATATTTTTAATTAATTTTTTATTAAATTCTATATGATGCTAAATACGAAACATAGGCGGATTTGTTTTTCATAAAGTTGTTGATAACTCATGATATCGATATGTAAATTTTAAATTATTCGGGCAACCGCGCAAAGGTCGCCCGCCAAAAATAAATTTAGAAAAACTCAGAAAAAAATTAGCGTCTGTAAATTATACGGATTCAGCTTCAAAAAAAACTTTATGCCAAACTAAAAATGAATATATCGTCCATATTTTTCGGCTGTTGTCTTTCTTTTCTCCGTGTTGTTCAAGCAGTTTCACTAATTCTCCCGTATGAAAAAATTGCTCCGCCGATTTGCTTTTAAAAGTCGCTTTTATTTCTTTGTTCCAATCTTCATCGTTTATCCATACGCGAATCGGCACGGGAAAACCTAATTTTTTCGCATCTGCACTTGTTTTCGGAATATATTTTTCAACTACTTTTCTGAATAAATATTTTGTTTGTCCGTTTTTAATTTTTGCTTTTGTCGGCAAACGTCTAGCAACCTCAAAAACTTCTTTATCCAAATAAGGCACTCGAAGTTCCAACGAATGTGCCATACTCATTCTGTCCGCTTTTTGTAAAATATCGCCCGGCAACCAGTTGTTAATATCAATCTGCTGCATTTTTTCCATATCGGATAATTTCGCGGCTTTTTTATATTGTCCGCTCAATAATTCTTTTGTCGTCTGCGCACCCGTATTTCTTTTTAATAATTTTCGTCTGGCTTTGTTGCTGAATATAAACGCATTTCCGATGAAACGTTCTTCAACATCTTTGCCTGCGCGAATTAAATAATTTTTTCCTTTTATATTCGGTAATTTTTTAGCCGTTTTAGCCATGCCGCGTCGCGTAGATTTAGGCAACCAACTCACCCACTTTAACGCGCTCGGCTCTTTATATATATTATATCCGCCGAAAAATTCGTCCGCACCCTCGCCCGATGTAACAACTTTTACATGTTTTGAAGCTTCTCTCGCAACAAAATATAATGCGATGCTAGATGCGTCACCGCTCGGCTCGTCCAGATGATACATAACTTTCGGAACAGCCTCCCAATATTCTTCTTTTGAAATAACTTTTGTGTGATGTTCCAATTTTAAATGCTCGGCTAATTCATGTGCTCGTCCGATTTCGCTGTATTTATTTTTATCATCAAAAAATCCTACCGTGAAAGCTTTATTTCCGGTGAATTGCTGTGCGATATAACTTGAATCCACTCCGCCGGAAAGAAACGCGCCGATTTCCACGTCACTTATCATATGCGTTTTTACTGATTCTTTCAAAATTTTGTCTATCTGTTTTGTCCTATCGTCGATATCCGCCGTTTTTGACGGCATCAAATTAGCATTGTAATATTTTTCTATATTTAAAGAATTATTTTCATATGTCAAATAACTTCCCGGGGCGAGTCTGTAAATTCCTTTAAAAAATGTTTCATGCAAACCGGAATATTGAAAAGATAAATATTGCTCCAAAGCCTCTTCATTCACTTCTTTTTTATATCCCGGAAACTGTAAAATACATTTTATTTCCGACGCGAATACAAAACAGCCGTTAATAAGAGAATAATAATAAGGTTTAATTCCAAAAAAATCTCGGGCGGAAAAAAGTTTTTTCTTTTCTTCGTCCCATAACGAAAAGGCAAACATTCCTCTTAAATGGTCTAAAAGCGCGGTATCATAAGATTCAAAGCCGTGTAATAAAACTTCCGAATCCGACCTGTTTGCAAATTGATGCCCCTCTTCCTTGAGGTTTTCTCGCAAAGTTTGAAAATTATATATCTCTCCGTTAAAAACTAAAGTCATGCTTTTATCTTCGTTATGCATCGGCTGTGCGCCGTTTTCCAAATCAATAATGCTTAATCTGCAAAATCCCAGTGCCACGTCGTCTGTAATATATGTTCCGTCTGAATCCGGTCCGCGATGTTTCATCGCTTGCATCATAGATTTTAAAACGGTTTCTTTATTTTCTATATTTCCCACAAATCCGCAAATACCACACACTTTCCATTTCCCCTTTTTTTATTGAGCCTATTCGGAAACCGCGATGTGTAACCGCGGTTTGTCAGTTTGTTCAAGTTTCCGAACAGCTCGGTTTAATTTTTCGTCGTAAGTTATTTTTTGCTTTGTCTAGCGTAACACTTTAGAATGTTGTTGACAAGATTTTTTGTTATTATATATTACGCAATTTTTTTGAATTGATAAAAATATAAAACAACGAAATAAAATTTTTAATAACGTTGCTCCGTCCGATATAAGAAATGCGAATCTCCTCATGAAAAGAAACTCAAAACTCAGAATAAAAGCGCGTCACCGAAACTCGATAACGCGCCGCAAAAATTTTATTTTTTATTCTTAACTTTTTATTCTCCGTCGGCAGTGCCCGTATCCGTTTCAGTTGCTTCATCGATTACTTCTTCTGCTTCATCGATTTGCTCGTCGTCTGTTTCGTCAACAGGCATTTCAATATCTTCGATTTCAATTTCATTGATTTCGTCGATTTCGTCGATTTCTTTGATTTCAGTATAAGTCGCGTTAATATCTACTTTTGAATCCAAGTAAGCACTGTATAAATTTTGACTCCAAGAAACTTCATAATCTAATAACTCGCCCGCTAATCTCAAAGGAAACATCGTTCTGTCGTTAACCAATTTAATCGGAATTGTAATTTCCATAACGCCGATTTCTTCGTCGGAAGTCACGTTGACAACTCTTATATTTTTACTGTTAAAGCCTTGGTCTAAGTAATAAATCAAGTCGTCTTTGGCAAACGCAACGGCTCTTGTTTCTTCGTTATATCCTACCGCATATCCCAAAGATTCAAACAGCGAACGCATTTCAACATAAATTCTGTCGTCTATATTTTGCGGAGGAACATTATATTTAAGTTCTCTTCCGCTGACGATAACTTTAGGTTTTACCGCAGGCTCATATTCTTTTGCTTTTTTGAAAGCGTCCAAGTTTGCCGAATTTAAATTTTCGTTGTTAAACGCGTGCGGTGTATATATTGCGTTGAGTTGTTCCAAAGGCAACGCAACCGTTTCGGCAAATCCAAGCCCAATCAGTGTGCCTGTTCGTGTCGCGTGGTCTATAACAAACCATTGATTTTTTCCGCTGTTGTCTTTATAGAGCGACAAATCTTTGATAATCATATTTCCGTTTTCACGGTTTGTAATATTTTTAACGTATTTAACCGCTTTATTGTTGTATGTGAAAATAAATGTACTTTGATTATGCTCAAATCCGTGCGCATCAAAAACAGATGCATATATCAATAAGTCATTGATTTTATCGCCGTCGATATCCGCTATCGTATAAGACATATCAACTCTGTATTGATTCGGATTCGATGCATCGAACATGCCTAAAATTTTTAAAATCTCTTGCGGATTTTTTAAATACATATCAAGCTGCGCAACGTATTTTTCTTTCACGTCCAATTCTAAATTAAACACAACAGGCGGCGCAACAGGTTTCACAGGCTCTGTTCCGATTTTATAAATCGTTGATGTTATACTGCCTGCGCTGTGATTAACCGTGTTGGAAACGTAAATGTCAAAATCGTAAGTATTTCTGAATCTAAAATCGCTTGTGCCATAGTTAACCATCGCTTCATTCGCAACAGGAACATAACCCACCGGAATTGAATGTGGGCGGCGTTCAACGATTGTCAGTTTCGGAAGTTGTTTAACCGCGCTGTGTACCGTAGATGAAGTTTGGCAAATTCCTCCGCCGATTCCCGTGGTGTATTCTCCGTTGGAAATTACGCCGGCAACACGCCAGCCGTTTGATGCCAAAGTCGAATTGCCCGTATTTTTATTAAAACTAAAAATTTCATTCGGCTTAACGATGATGCTGTTTTTTGTGGCACTTAATTCAATATTATGATTTCTGTCTGCGTTACCTGTGGAGAATCTCGTGGTGTAAGTTGAAAGCTGTTCGTAATTTGATTTTATCGGACTGAACTTATCTTTTTCGGCTACATTGTTAAAAGTTACAAGGCTGTCGGAAATGTATCCCGTAGAACCGTTGTAATTAACTTTATACCAACTTGAAATTTTGTCTGTAACTTCGATATCCGCTCCGCCGGGCAATGTTGTCAAAACATTATACGAAAGCCCTGCGCCGCTTCGTACATTCGCGGCACTGCCGGTTTTTGCATTCCCCGCAAAAACGCTCAATGAAAAATTAGTCAGCACAACTAATGTGCACAAGAATAGAAATATTCTTTTCAAATCTAACCCCCCTAAGTTTAT
>JGI994J12354_10005507_pt1 | contig 10877 bp, 11 predicted proteins | sample IntmicLarv3ML3BL_FD_12354 | JGI IMG/M metagenome (IMG submission 12354)
CCGTAGCTTCGGAACCGTTCACTTGGATCCACATGTGCGTTTCTGTGTACAACAGATCTTTCATGTTCCGAGGTAACGAAGAAGGGGTTGAAAACATTTTGTCACGTACAGACACGGCTGCACTACCGAACAGGACCATTCACTATAGGATCATATCACAGGAGGCTCGTAACCGACCTTATACCGTACATAATCTGCAAGAGCCCAAATAGCATATTTCGGCAAATATGTGACAACGCCGCTCATGTTCCTTTTCGAAGTTATAATTGCAATTTCGGAATCGTATCTTTTTACGAATTCTGCAAGACTCTTGGATCTGTTGTTCCCCGCCTTCGCTTCGATCGGAACCACTGTGCCGTCGATCTGTGCAATGAAATCCACTTCTGCGTTACTCCCTCTCCAATAATATGGCATGTAATTACCTGAAGAGATGATCTCATTCAGAACATAGTTTTCCATGATCGCCCCTCTGAAAAGGTCGTATTCCTTGTCTTTACTGAACATGAAATTTGGCGGTACATTTGCCATTTTCCTTAATATTCCAATATCAGACATGTATATCTTGAAGCTGCTGTTATCGACGAACATCGGTAACGGAAGCTTCGGAGGATCGACCTTTCTTATTTGATGGATCAGCCCCGCATTCACCAACCATTCCAAAGCATCTTCCAGATCCTTTGAGCGTGCGCCGGTTTTGACATGGCTGAATATGAATCTATTGTTCTCCTTTGCCAACTGAAGAGGAATCGACCTCCAGATCAGTGTGAATTTCGATATATTCTCAGAAGAATGTTTTGCGAGGTCGTCCTTATAGTCCTCTATGATCTCGTCCAATATCTTTTCGACCTTTCTTATGTCCCTTTCAGTAATCCAAGACAATACAGCAGAAGGCATGCCGCCGATCAGGAAATAATGGTCAAGATGGTTGTTCAGTTTCGTCTCAAGGATTCCCAAAATGTCATCGAGTTCATTCAGATTGTTTTCCATATATTCTATTAAAAGATCCTCGGAATTCGCAAGGAGGTACTCTTTGAAATTCATAGGGTACATCTTCAGTCTGTTCACCTTACCTACAGGAAATGAATCCTTTTTTGAGAGCATAACTCCCAGCAGTGAACCCGCACATGCAACATGATACTCAGGTGCATTTTCACAGAAGAATTTCAAGGACGTCAACGCGCGACCGCACAGCTGTATCTCATCTAAAATGAGCAGTGTCTTTTGAGGTTCTATCTTCTTTGAGCGTCTGAAGCTGAGGGTGTCGAGTATTCTTTCGATATCCAGATTATCTTGGAAAATATCGATAAGCTCCTGATCGTCCTCAAAAGTGAAATACGCAACATCTTCGTAGTTTTCCTTTCCGAACTCTTTGAGTATGTATGTCTTGCCGCATTGTCTGACGCCTTCTAACAATAACGGTTTCCGTGTCTTACTTTCCTTCCATTCCAGAAGTTCAGTGTATATCAATCTTCTCATGGCCATAGGCTTAAGGGGCATTACGAGTATATTTGAATTGCGTTATCGGCACGAACTTTTGCTGTTTTCACTGCGTTTTTCGACCGAACTTTTGCTGTTTTCACTGCGTTTTTCGACCGAACTTTTGCTATTTTCACTGCGTTTTTCGACCGAACTTTTGCTATTTTCACTGCGTTATCGGCACGAATGGTCATGGTCACTCACTTTTTCAGATGACAAAACGAAGCAATTCTGAAACTCAATATGCGTCGAAACAAAAAGTGTGACAGCAACATCTTAAAAAGCACGTGTCTGTTCTGAGATACATGCGCATAACCATCAGCGGTACTGTTCAGGGGGTCGGTTTCAGACCCGCGGTGCACAGGACCGCTGTTTCGCTGGGATTGAACGGAAGAGTATGGAACAACGGTTCCGATGTTATCGTTGAAGTGGACAACGCTGACCGTTTTCTTGGAAAGTTTTTGAAAGAACTTCCTCCGCTTGCTTCCGTTTCCTCCGTTTCCGTTGATGATTCACAATTCGACAAGAGCATCAAAGGATTCTCCATTGCACGATCGGCAGAAGGAAAAGGCGGCGTCAGCATACCTACGGACACCGCGATCTGCGAAGACTGTCTTAACGACATGAAAGAAGGAAGGAGAATGGGATATGAGTTCACGTCATGCACCGGATGCGGTGCAAGGTTCACTCTTCTCTCTGATATGCCGTACGACAGGAGCAGCACATCAATGAAAGAGTTCGGAATGTGCCCGGAATGCCGTAGGGAATACGAAGATCCGAAGAACAGAAGATTCCACCATCAAACCATATGCTGCCCGAAGTGCGGTCCGAAGTACCGTCTTTTGGATAAGAATGGAAAACTTGTGAAAGGAAACGCTGTCGAAAGGTTCGCAGACATCCTGAGAGCAGGAGGTATCGGCATCGTGAAGAGCTGGGGCGGGATGCATATCTGCTGCATTCCCGAGAACGTGAAGAGTATGAGAGAATGGTACGGCCGCCCTCAGAAACCGTTCGCACTCATGGTCCGGGACATCGAAGCAATGAAGGGATATGCAGAACCGGATGAATTTGAAATGTATCATGTTCTGTCCGCGCACAGGCCGATCGTACTGATGAAAAAGGTGTATTCTGATGTCACCGAAGGCATTTCACCGGGATTGGACAACATCGGCATCTTCCTGCCGTACACTGGAATACAGCACTTACTTTTCAACCATGTCGGTAATGCGTTGATAATGACGTCTGCCAATCTTCCGGGAGAACCTATGCTGCTCGATGACGATGATGTCCTTGAATTGGGCGCAGATGCGTACCTTCTCCATGATCAGAGGATAATGAACAGAGCGGATGATTCCGTTCTGAGAGTGAATTGCGGAAGAACGGCATTCATCCGCAAATCACGCGGCCATATCCCGTCGTCCATTGAGATATCTACAGACGGCTGTGCCGTCGGATTGGGCGCACAGGAGAACCTCACTGCATCGATATCATACAACGGAAGGATACACAGTACACAGCACATCGGTGACGGCGATTCGTTGGGTGTGCCGGAATATCTGGAGGAAGCTGTGCGTTCCATGAGAGGACTGATGAAATGCGATCCTCGCATGATCGTTACAGACAAACATCCCGGTTACTCTAACAGAGCATTAGGAAAAAGGCTTGCGCAGGAGTTTGACTGTCAACTTATGGAAGTGCAGCACCACTGGGCCCACGCAGCTTCGTTATTGGCCGATAACAGGAAGGATGATGCTGTCGTCCTCGCATTGGACGGTACAGGATACGGCGATGACGGGGGCGCATGGGGCGGTGAGGTCATCTACTCATCCTTAAATGAATATGAACGTCTGGCACATCTTCAGAACATACCTCTTTTGGGTTCCGAGAAAGCGTTGTACGATCTGCGCAGACTGAAGTTCGCAGTGGATATGATCAATGGTACAGATAACAAATATTTCAATGACAATGACTCAGAAGTACTGAGGAAAATGGCCCCAAAGAGTGTACTGACGTCGTCATTCGGAAGGCTGCTTGATACGTTGGCATTCACCCTTGGCGTATGCGAAAAACGAACATATGACGGAGAACCCGCAATGAAAATGGAACCTCTGCTGTCATCGGGGAAACTCGTTCCGGGATTTGAAACGGAACTGAAAGGAAAGGATATCATGACGGCAGATCTTTTCAAACGCATCGGAAAGGAAAAAAGAGAAGATATCGCATATTCCATCGTGAACAATATCATTTCCGTGATGGTCGATGTTGCGTGCGATCATGCCGATTCCTTCGGAACAAGGAACATAGGTCTTACAGGAGGAGTATCATACAGCAGACCGATCTGTCAGATGGTCTCCCGAAAGGTAAAGGAAAGGGGTTTCGACCTGATCCTTCATGATAACGTACCAAACGGTGACGGCGGAATTTCCATCGGACAGGCAGTAATAGCATCTAAGGTGATGCAGTGAACACACTGTTCATCCTTCTGGACGGTGCGGAAGACCACGATATTCCGCAGTTCGGGAACAAACGTCCTTTGGACGTGGCGGAAATGCCATTCTTCAGATCTGTGGGAAAATTCAAAGGAAATACTTCCGGGCGAGGATATACACATCTTTTCCTGAACGAATTCTTCTCCGGGGTCCCTCCGGAAGCACCCCGTGCGGCCATTGAAGCATTGGGTCTGGGAATGAACATGGACGGAAGGACCGCGTACCGTCTGAGTCCGGCATGGATACGCAACGGAATGGTGGAATGGGAATACAATCTCGATGACATCAAAGACATCATCATAAGAACAACAAGAGAACATCTTAATGATCTCAGCGACCTCGATCCTGAGATCGAATTCTTCCTCAGCGGCCGTGCGATACTTACGCTCAGGTCGGATGATGTTCCGAAGACACCGTCTCCGCCTGTGCCCTCTCCTCACATTCCTATCCCCGGCAGAATAGGAGCATTCGTTGATTCCATCGCAAAGGAACTTGATGGTCTTACGTCATATCCGTGGGGATGCGGAAAACTTCCCAAGGAACGAAAAGAACCTTTCATCAGCAACATGACAGCAATATCCAACAGCCCTACTGCGTTGGGTGTTTCCGTCATGATGGGTTACAAAAGGATCTATCTGACTGATATCGAAGAAAGGTTCATTGCCGCAAAGAAGGAACTTGATAACAATGACGTATTCTTGCACATAGACGAAGTGGATGAATACAGCCACCAGAAGGATCCCGCGAAAAAGGTAAGGGTGTTGGAATTCACCGACAGGATGTTACAGAAATATTTCACGGGTCAGGAGAACATAGTGTTCTTCGTAGACCACGGGACGTCATCGTTAACAGGAGAACATCTTCTCATGGACGTTCCGTTCCGAACCTCTTTTGATATCCGTGAAGGGTACGTTTCACTTGACCGACTGATACCGACCATATTGAACGGTAAGAGATAACTACTACGTTCCGTATGCAGTTGCGATGATAGATCTCCCGAATTCCCTCAGTATCTGCGGAAACGAAAGCATTGCTTACGATATCTTAGAACGCACCTGGGGAAAAAGGGGTAATTTTACGTGCACGATAGCAAACACGTTAACGTCAACCATTCCCGGTGTCTCTGACGCCGGCGATACGCCTGAACTGACGTTGTTCACACCTGCCGCAGATGCGGAAATGCTTGTCAACGGTAAAGTGACGTGCATGAAAGGTATTCCGATCAATCCCGGAGGAATTCCCACACCGGCAACACTGACAATGGCCGCTTTGGAACTTTCAGGTATGCCGGTTCACATCATTGACGGCGGGACCAAAGTAAAACCTAACATCCCGTTCTACGACGTAGGAGGGGAATGCGGTCAGAGCATACTCACCGGAAAAGCGGTATCGAACGTTAAACGGTCCTTTGAACGAGGAATGGTACTCGGCAAGCTGTTGTCTAAAGGTTATGATCATCTGGTGATAAGCGAAAGCTGCGCCGGCGGAACCACTACTGCGTTGGCGGTCATGATGGCCATGGGAACTGTTAAGGAAAATCTGGTGAGCAGCAGTTCTCCCAATAACCCGAAAGAATTGAAAACAAGGCTCGTGAACGATTCGCTGAAGGCATCAGGCGTAAAGATAGGAGACCTTGCGGGTGATCCTCTGAAAGCAATAGAATGTGTCGGCGATCCGATGATGCCCGTGAACGTGGGAATGCTGATCGGTGCTTCGAAACATGTTCCGGTTATCGTGGGCGGCGGTACGCAGATGGCGGCGATACTTGCTGCTGCGGTCGCATTGGATGATTCTATAGTCGGGAACATAATGCAGGGAACCACAAGATGGCTGGTCGACGATCCTAATTCAGATATCAAGAAAATGGTCGCAGGTATCCACAAGGACATTCCGATAGTTCACGTGAACATGGACTATTCCTCAAGTCCGTATGAAGGACTGCAGGCATACGAATGGGGATACATCAAGGAAGGCGTAGGATGCGGAGGTTCTTCCGTTTCCGCAATAATCCAAAGCGCAGGGAAGATCACCTGTGATATCCTTCTGGATAAGGTTCACGAAATTTACGTGAAATTGATGGATCAGTCGTAGAATCCTCTGGCAAGGTCCAATTCCAGCTGAGTGTTGACGTTGACCGCAAGGTCCGGCCAGTCGGTCTTGAAATAGGTTTCCTGAAGATATGTTCCGTCAAGCGTCTTCTCGCGGTCCATTATGCACAATCCGGAAAGCACCCACTTCGAACCGTCCAGCTCTATCGTATACGAAGGAACGATACCGGTCGATCTTACGGTATATTCATCAACAACAGCAATGGCAGATTCCATGCTTGTCCGATCGAAAAAACCTGCGAATGCATCTATCGTATAATTCTTGAGCAGCGGAAGGTCCGAAGGGGATGTCATGACGAACTTTCCCGTGAGGACCTGGAACGATCTGTGAAGATCGTCAACGAAATCTTCCCCTGATGTTACAATGGTCTCCACACCGTGGTCTTCGAGATAATTACGGGTATCCTTGGTGTTAGGACTCACGGAAACAACAACGCGGTCGATGCTTTTTGCGGTCAACAGTGCATTGACCACACGCATTATCGTTGGTATCCCGCCGACCTTCTGCATTGGTTTCTCGATACCGCACAGACCCATACGAGTACCTTTTCCTCCTGCGTTGACCAATGCCTCCATCAGATCACCGTTACAAGTGCCAGCATCATCAACATTACAACTGCTCTTGATATTTCATTCGTTGCTCCGAGAACATCTCCGTTCACCATTCCGAAGTTCTTCTTTGCTATTGCGGACATTATGATACCGATGACCACGGACACAATGATAATAACTGACAGCACAACGAATCCCTTTTCAAAATTCAGATCGAACCAGCCCATTTCTGATATGAACAATGTATACAGGACAACAGCCAATGCAGATATGAAAGTTGAGATCAGGATATGTTTAGGAAGTGTCGCACGTACGGAATTACCTGCCATCCCTTCTCCTGCAACACCGAATGCTGCTGCTGAGACTGTGGAGTTCTTTGCGAATACCTCGGCAACAAAGGGTATGAGTATGAGCCCCCAGTACAGACTTGACATCGCAGCAACGGACAGGATGATAACGAAGAAGGCGAACGCCATCCCTCCTGCTCCTATCCTTGTATCCTTCAATGCACGTAAATGATCCTCTCTCGTTCCCGATACCACCAATCCGTCACCAACGTCTATCGTTCCGTCAATGTGCAGGAATCGATTCATTGCATGTATCACGAACAAGGTCAGAACAGCCGCCGGGAATATCGGAAGGAATTCTGTGAAGAGCCTTAAGAAACCTACAGCAAGTAATCCGTAGAATATGCCTACCAGCGGAACAAGATAGAAGTGGCGGTCCATATCGTCCATGTCCTTCTGCGTGATGTCCAGACGGATCATTGTGTAGAACGAGAACATCCCTTTCAGCGCACTCATATCTCTTCCTCGAACAATTCTGTGTATATCGATGACATTATACCGCCGACAAGACCGCATATTATGTCATCCAGGAAAGGTCCTAATTCTCCTATTATCCCTGGCTTATGTCTGTCGAATCTGTGGAACTCGAAGATGCCGCGGGTGCCCGCGATATACTGTGCCAGCTGCATTCCTAGTATCTCGTCTGCTATCAGATGGATCGGATCCTCAGCGAACATTCCCTTAGGCATTGCACACAGACAATCGGCATTGCCGAGACGTTCCAGTTCCAATGCGGCCTGCATCAGCGACGAGGCGTTGATGTCCTTAGAGAGAACATCCAGTTTACGCAGGAACATCCCCTTTATCCTTGCAGTATCCCAATTCGGATTCGGAATATACAGTTTCAAAGCGGCATCCCACATCTTCTCTTTGGATATCCCCAGCAGAAGGAGCTGATCCAGGAACGTCCCCATTTCCAGGAAATCCTCTCTTTTAATGACTGCAGAACGAACAGCTTCCTTGACGGACCTGGCCATTGATATCCCTACGTCAGTTCCTGTTCCGGTGTAATCCTCACGCTTTCCCTTTATCGGCGAAACTACTGCCATGGCATCAGATGTCGTTCCCGTCTCTTTGTATCCGAATGAGTTCAGGGCGGCGGTCTTCGCTTCTGTTATCACAATAAAGGAATTCACTTTCGCAATATCAGACAGCGGGAACGGTGCGAAAGCGATGATATTGATCGTCCCCGGTCTGGTACGGGATTCACGCTTTTCCATTCTTTCATCCCAATTGTCGATGACGTCACCGGCAGTGATTATATTCGTCAGCCCGGCAGTTGCAACCGCTGCTGTCATGACACCGTTGTATTCTGTTTCGGTCTTTGACGTGACGTTCCTGACCTCAGCGGCGGTCATGAACCCTACAGTATCCGCAGGAAGTCTCAATTCATTACATACTCTCTTTATGTGAGCGACAGGGTTGCGGTCGTCATAGTTCTTGGGAACTTCCATTATCATGAACGTATCCGTGACGGCATGACCGCCATTGAGTATGGCTGAGCTCAGCACTTCCATCCTCTCGCTCAGCGTGATGACGGCAACATCCCATTGCGACTCTCTAATTTCAACATTTACAGAAACCATAACGTCCTCTCCCACATATTGTAAACAAGATCCTCAGTGAATATTTGAACATGTATTCCGAACACGGCGTAAAACGGCATGGTCACCAACAGCAAAAACAATATCGATGCCAATTCCACTAATTTGTAACTTCTTGAGATGTCGTCTATCGACGGCAACGGGCCGCTTCCCATCACGTAGACGTCTTTCTTTTCCATACTGATCCGCATTGCACCCGCGACTGCGGTCATCGGCCATCCGCTGTTGGGGCTTGGTGTCTTTGTGTGCTCTTTCCTTGCAGTGGATATCGCGGAACGTGCATCCATCCTCATCAGGAACGCTGCGAGAGCAATGAATATTATCGATATCCTTGATGTAAGATATCCCAAAACATCATCGAACTTCGCCGGGAAAAAACCAAGATCTCCGTATTTCTCGTTACGGTATCCCCACATCGCATCCATCAGGTTCGCAGTTCTGAACACCCATGCTCCCAGCATCCCAAGCAGACCGAAACATGCGGTCGGCGAACATACGCTGTCTGCGTAATTTTCGGAGACCGTTTCTACACAATGAGGATGTGATATGCGGTTCATCCATTCCCTCGGTTCTGCGGCTGACTATCATCTGTGTCTTTGCCGCTGCTGCTTCAATGTTACTGTTGCTGAGGTCCTTCGCAATTGGTTTGCAGTGTTTCCTGAAAGAGAATATTGCGAAAGATAACTTGAAAAGGAACGCGCTCACCAATATCCATGCCCATTCTCCCAAGTGTATCCGAACAAGTACGGTCAATGTTATCGTAATGGTAATGAATATCAATGCAACCAAGGAATAAGCCAAAAAACCTTTGATCTTCGTTGTTCTCGGATCCTTCCTTTTAATATGCCTGTCCAGCCACCCTACGATGTTTCCCATCCATCTAAGCGGATGTATCGCATTGGGAGGGTCGCCGATGACAGCATCGAACACCAAAGCGAAGAAAACAATTAAAAAGGCAGATAACCAAAGTTCCAAGGGCTCACCTTTCCATTATGTTCTTCACCGAATCAGTGAATTTCATATTACGTTCACGGTCCTTGACGCAGAACCGCACATACCACTCATACGGCATACCGAATGAGGCGCAGTCACGGACCATTACATTGTCCCTGAGCATGAGTTCCTTGAATTCCGAACACTTCATGCCTATGCTTTCAAGGGAATTGAAAAAGAAGAATGAATCCGTAGGCGTTACGGGGAATCCGCATCCCTTCAGTTGGGAATACATCCATTTTGATTCGCTTTCCATCATATCGGCGGCCTTCCTGACGTGGTCCATCCTGTTCTTGATCAGATACGATGCGACCACCTGCTCAATGTGCCCTATGTTCCATGGTGATCGAACCTTTTCCATATGTTCCGTGACCTTCTTTGAACCGAAACCGAAACCGATCCGTATCCCCGGGATCGCGAAGGATTTTGTAAGGGAACCTATGATCATCAGGTTGTCGAAATCGTTTACGGATCCAACACAACTGATCTTCCTATAATCGGGAACAAGCTCCAAAAGCGTCTCGTCAAGGAACACCATCGTTCCGTGTCTGGCACATTCTTCTGCAATGGTCAGGATCTTCTCTTTGGGTTCGATCCTTCCTGTCGGATTGTTCGGATTGCAGATATATATCGCATCCACTTTTTTTGATATGTCCAATGTCTTATCGATATCCAATCGGAAATCATTTTTTATGGAAAGTTCATTGGAAATGACCTCTGTCCCTGATATCCTGCACTGTTGCGAATATTCCGCAAAGGAAGGGTTTGGGATCAACGCCCTGCAGCCGTTCCCAAGGAAGGCGGAGGGGAAAGAACGGATCAGTTCCGATGAACCTGCTGCGACCATTACGTTCTCGGGTTCAACACCATGGGTCTCTGCAATGATACTCTTCAGCTCAGCACAGGAATCGTCAGGATAATGATCGATGCCGGAAACCGCATTTGAAATTACGTTTGAAAGATCATCGGGAAATCCAAAGGGATTCAGGTTGTGACTGAAGTCCTCTACTCCTTCGAGTTTCCATGCCGTTCCGCCGTGTACGGTCTTCGGAAGATCAGACAAATCTTTCATTCATTCCGTGTATGGATTCAATGTATATATTCTAATGGCTAATGCATCCATCCATCCAATAATGCGGAAAATGATGCTTCTGCGTAAAAAGAATATCTTTTATCTCCTTCGGAGGGAGATGCACCATGTTTCAATTGGATGGGTAATCCAAATCAATATATACTCAGTCCCGCAGTTCAGTACTACGATGTTGGATTAATTATCCAATAGATTGGTGATAATATGGAAAAGAACAT
>JGI994J12354_10005508_pt1 | contig 10875 bp, 10 predicted proteins | sample IntmicLarv3ML3BL_FD_12354 | JGI IMG/M metagenome (IMG submission 12354)
AAGAACGAAGTGGCGCGCTTGCCATATTCCTTGATAGCTCAGCGGTAGAGCATCCGGCTGTTAACCGGAGGGTCGTAGGTTCGAATCCTACTCGGGGAGCTGGATATATGCATAGGGGTATGATGTAATGGTAACATGCCGGTCTCCAAAACCGTTCTTGAGGGTTCGAGTCCTTCTACCCCTGCTAATAAAGACACAGCTTTCTGGTAATGGGAGGCTGTGTCTTTTTCATAAGTAAATATAATGGTAGACGTTTCAATTCGTTTGCCTTGTTTGCTATAATCCGTTTGGGGTAGGCGATGAACGCAGAAAATTTATATAATGCGTAGGAGATAATTTATGAAAATTCCTTTATTTTTAGTTAAGGGATTTGAAACCATGGAGTTTAGCGTATTTGTTGATGTAATGGGGTGGGCGCGCAATGATTATGGAATAGATACTTGAATTGTAACATGTGGGTTTACAAAACAAGTCATTAGTACATTTAGTATTCCTGTTTATAGTAGATACTTTGATAGACGAAATAAAGATTGATGATTATGATGCTCTGGCTATTCCAGGTGGCTTCGAGGAGTTTGGTTTTTACGAGGAAGCATATCATGATAAGTTTTTGAATTTGATTAGAGAATTTGATTCAAAAGGAAAAATCATTGCAACCGTTTGTGTTGCCGCTTTGCCGCTCGGGAAGAGTGGAATTTTAAGAAATAAGCGAGCAACCACGTACCATCTAAGAGACGGCTATAAACAAAAACAGTTGGCTGAATTCGGTGTTAATGTGGTCAATGAGCTGGTTGTTGTTGATAATAATATTATTACATCATATTGCCCTGAAACAGCGCCAAATGTTGCATTTAAGCTTTTAGAAATGCTTACATCAACAGAATAAATGCAAACAGTAAAATATGCAATGGGATATCTTTTAGTATATTAATAAAGCAAGCTTTCTTTGTATAATTGTCTATTTTGGCGAGGGTTGTATTTTTTGACTAGCATACCAAGGGGGAATCCTAATGGCAAGAGCGCCGTTTCAGGTTTTGGTAATCTTGTACCGGAAGCATGACGAAATAATTCAATATTGTATATTTGAGAGGAAAGAACCGTATAATCAAATTCAGTTTGTCGCTGGCGGCGGCGAGGGTGAAGAAACCCTTATAGAAGCTGCCACAAGAGAACTGTGGGAAGAAACCGGGGTGGAGGTGGCTTCTCTTTTGCCGTTGAAGTCTCTGTGTTACATACCTACCAACATTTTCTCAATGGAACAAAGGGAAATCTGGGGCGAGGAAGTGTATGTCATTCCGGAATATTCATTTGGAGCTTGTGTTGGAGAGCTGGATACTATTAGATTATCCAGCGAGCATATGGGGTTCAGATGGGTCACATATGAAGAGGCACAAAAATCGCTTAAGTGGGATAGCAACAGAACTGCGCTATACGAATTGGATTGTATTTTGCGGAGATGAAAGACATCGCGATTTATGACGGCGATTGATAAAGAATTGCCTGTCACCATAATGTTGAAGTAACGCCAGCGGCTCGCTCGAAAGAGGGCCGCTTTTTTATTGCAAGAAGAAACGGCAGGTACAGGCGCGTTTGCGAGCCGTTTGACATACCATGCAATAGTAATAGTCAGTATAGAAGATGCGGAGCATAAGCGAACAGGAAAGGTTTGGGTGATGGCGGTGCGGACGAATCGAATGGATGGGTGGCGAATGACGGGCGGCGCGATGGACAGCCGCGGGGCGTTGCAGGCGGGTGTGTTTGACGAGACTGTCGGGCGGCCGGTAGAGAGCGCGGAGGTGTCTGTCTATCAGCGGAATGCGGACGGGAGTCTGGTGCAGTTGGAGGAGATGACCTGCGATGCGTCGGGGCAGACAGCGGCGGTGGAGGTGGCGACGCCGCCGGAGGAATACTCCATGGCGCCGGATTTTCCGAAGCCGTACAGCGAATACAGCGTGCGCGTGCGTGCGGATGGGTTTGTGCCGTTGCAGATTGACGGCGTGCAGGTTTTCGCGGGACAATTGGCGGTGCAGAAAGTGAATATGCAGCCGGAGCCGGAGATGCAGAGCATGGCAAGGGCGGGCGGACAGCCCGAGGGGCGGCGCGTGCCGTCTGCGGTGCGGGACATATCGCGGGCAAGCGTGCAGGCCACCGCGATGGCGCAGGCATCGAGGCAGATTATGATTAAGGAACACACGCTATGGGGTGACTTCCCGCCGAAGATTCCGGAGGAGGAAGTGAAGCCGTTGAACCCGCCGACGGGGTTTGTCGTGCTGGATCAGCCTGTGGTGCCGGAGACGATTGTCGTGCATGACGGTGCGCTGTCGAACACGAGCGCCCCGAATTATTATGTGCCGTTTAAGGATTATATCAAGAATGTGGCTTCCAGCGAGATCTATGCCACGTGGCCGGACGCGACAATTCGCTCGAATGTGCTGGCGATTATTTCGTTCACGCTGAACCGTGTGTTTACAGAGTGGTATCGCAACAAGGGGCGGAATTTCACGATTACGAGCTCGACAGCATATGACCATGCATTTTTCTACGGGCGGAATATCTATGAGAATATTTCGCAGATTGTGGATGAGATGTTCAGCACGTATATTACACGACCGGGGATTCGGCAGCCGCTTTTGGCGCAGTATTGTGACGGGAACAAGTCGTCTTGTCCGAACTGGATGACGCAGTGGGGCAGCAAAAACCTTGGAGATCAGGGGTATACAGCGACGCAGATTCTGCGGCATTTCTATGGGTCGGAAGTGTATCTGACGCAGGCGGTGAAGGTGACGGGAATACCGGCATCGTTTCCGGGGAACAACTTGCAGACGGGCGCAAGCGGGTCGGATGTGCGGAAGATACAGGAGCAGCTGAATGCGATTTCGAATAACTATCCTGCGATACAGAAGATTGTGGTGGATGGTGTATTCGGGTCGCAGACGGATGCGGCGGTGCGGAAGTTCCAAGAGGTGTTTCGGCTGCCTGTTTCGGGGATTGTGGACTTTCCGACGTGGTATCGGATTTCGGATATTTATGTGGCGGTGACGCGGATGGCGGAGCTAAGGTAGGCGAAAGCGCAGAGATGACGGCGAGGCGTGGGCGAAGGTTTTGTGCCTGCGCACTCGCGTCTATCGTGCTTGTTGTATCCGTCAAAAGGCAGAGTGAATCATATGGAGTGTAAAATATATGAAGGGAGATGAGGAAATGGAAACCTATGGCTATATCCGCGTATCAAGCGCAGACCAGAATGAGGATAGGCAAATGATTGCCATGAATGAGCTGAAAATTCCGCTGGAGAAAATTTATATGGACAAGCTGTCCGGCAAGGACTTCAACCGCCCGGCGTACAATGCACTGACCGATAAATTATGTTCTGGCGACTTGCTCTACATAAAAAGCATCGACCGATTAGGCCGCAATTATGAAGAAATCCAAAATCAGTGGAAAATATTAACAAAGGAACGCGGCGTGGACATAGCAGTCATCGACATGCCACTGTTGGATACCCGCAATGGTAAGGATTTGGTGGGTACGTTCCTGGCTGACATGGTGTTACAAATCCTGTCCTTCGTAGCGCAAAATGAGCGCGACAACCTCAAAAAGCGCCAGTTCGAGGGCATCAAAGCGGCACGGGCGTGTGGTATACATCTGGGCAGGCCTGTCAAAAGTCCCCCTGATAACTTTGGTGTGCTGGCGAAGCAGTGGGAACGAGGGGAACTAAGAACCCCGGACTTTATAAAGGTGACAGGGCTGACGGAAACCACATTGTACAGGCGTTTACGAGAGATTAAGGTGGTGCGGAAGAAGTAGAGAATCCGTCAAAAGGTAGACCTTTTGGTGGTGTGTTGCTTTTCAAAATTATACAATAAATTTGGCAACAATGCAAGGGTTCGAGGGCAAAATTTGTGTGAAATTCACATCATTATGTCATGTCGGAAATAAAAAAGACTATTGTCAAAAGGTCTACCTTTTGATTGATTGATGAGGAAAATACTAATTAATTTAATGGAGGGATTCAAAATGTTTGGGAAAAAGAAGTTTTCGTTTGATGTAGAAGATATATGTTTCGTTTCATATTCCGAAACCGTCATGCCAGGTATTATGGGTTTTGTGACGGTGGAATTGCATGCGCCGGGCGGTGGTGCTGTTGGCATTGGTTCGATTTTTGAGACACCGAATTTGAAGAGATATTTGACGTTAAAGAAAATAAATGCTCAAGGTGCAAGCGTTATCCCTATGAACTTTTCGCATGCACCGAACGAGGGTGATCTATGGCTCATCGAGCAGCTCCGTATAGTCAGAGGTCAGGAATCTATAGCTATAATTGATACGGAAGAGGTGGGCTTAGCTATATATGTGACGATAGATGCAGCGAGGTCTAATGGCTGGATTAATGCATAGGCTTTGGACACAGGCGAGATGCGGCCGGAATTAATCAGAGTTGTGAACTTTATTGATAATGGGTACAGAAGATATTTTAACACAAATGGAAAATTTGAGAAGAACAGTAAACATAAAGCCGTAAGGTTAGTTTTTTGTTGTGGGGAATGACTGTACCTAATGCCGGATTTACAATTGCATTATTCGGCAAAGAAATCGCAATTCAAAATGGTCTCACTACTGTTAGAGGCACTGAAGTAAAACATATTGTACTATTTCTATCATAAAAACAAAGGAGGGTTAGAATGAATCAACCATACAACTGGACTAAGTGGGATGGCTCACATCTTGATTTCGATTCGGATTTCAATGTACCATCTGGATATAAGCAGAATACCATTTCGCTTTCATATAATCTTGATTCACTAAGAGCCGTTAATGCGTCATTTACAACCGTGTCTTTGAAAGCGTTCGGTGGCTTACAATCCAGTTATCATCATGAAAGCAATCTCAGTATAGCGCCATTCGCTTTCTCTTGGTCAGAGACGCCGGTTCCGCCAAGTCTGGAATACACAATTTGCACGCACGAAGGTGATGCATTCGAGTTCAAATCTATAGATTGGTTTTTGGCAGGCGCAACTAAAAACGGAAAATCTATAGTATCCAATTGCCTTGATGTTAACGAGGCCATTGATAGAATGGTGAGAGCTATTGATTTACATGGCATTAATGAAGCAGTCAATAATCTGTCTAAGGTTTCCGGCATAGAAATCAATAGTTATCCTTATTTCAAGAAACAAAGAGCGTTAAAGACATATTTAGAAACTAAGCGACTTCAATTGGGAAAATCTTATTACTTTCATACCATGCGTTTTGGAGGAAAAAATTTATTTGCACAATCAGGTTCGCAGACTCCAATAAATTTTATAAACTCTGCAATCACAACCATCCCAAATCCAATTAAAATGGTCTAGTTTGCGAACAATGTGACCGCTTATGCAAAATGGTACATAAAGCAACCTGAGTTTGATTAATTTAATTTATTTGTAAACAGGAGGTATAAGGCATGATTTTTATAAACACCTTTATGGGCAATAAAAATTTTCCCAGAATGTCCTTTATTTGGGAGGTATCTATAAACGGCAAGCGTTGTCAGCTTGAATCGGTTAATGAAATACAAACATTATGCAGACAGCATGGGTTTGAAATGTGTTTATGTTATCCCTATGATTTTGTAAAACTCGGCAAATTGCAACATGCAATTGATTTATGGAAATATGATTATTACTTTGCTGAAAGTATGCGTGTTTATGGTTCGAATCCTTCTCAATATTTCGACATGGATGTTCGGAAATTGAAAATTGTTGCTACCAGTTATAAAGTAAGAGAGCATAACTGGAAGAAAAAATAAGTTCTTGATATAATACAATTGTTATGAAAAAAGAGAGCAGTTGTTTGATGATGTCAAGGAAGAAAAGATAATACAATACATCTTTAAGAAAAAAGCGCGATGCGTTCGTTTTTTACAAATGAAATCATGGAAGACAAGGTATTGTATGATTATTTCACAAACGAAGAGAGCTTTGCCTTCTTCCAATACAAAGGGTCTCTGGATCTTATTCATGAAATAGAGGCACGCCACAAGAACGCTCTTTTGGACATTGCGGCGTTGTTTGCGTAAGAGGGATGTGGACAGGCCGCGTTATGGATTGCTCTGAAACAGGCTAGCGGGCAGGACATGTTGGAAGGGTGTGCCGTCGGGCTGCATGACTTCCAAGAGGTAGGCGGGCTGGAGGATGCTGTCTTGAAGGGCGTAGACGAGCGTGAAGGAGAGCTGTGCATAGGAAAGGCTGTTGGACAGCTCGCGGAGGGCATCGCGGGATTGGGATGGGTATTGTGACGAAGATTGGTAGTCGGCGAGAGCTTCCTGCGGGCTTTTGAGGCGGCAGGAGGACAGGCGGTCGTAGGCAAAGGTATAGGCCTCGAGGGAGAGGAGCTTGCCTTGCGCACGGTCGAGGGTAACGGTGGCGGGGAAGGCGAGGTTGTCCAGGCCGCCGAGCTTGGTTGCGAAGCGGATGACGAAAGCGGTTTGTGTTTGTTCGGCATAGAGCTGTGCGGAGGCTGTGTGCAGGCGGCAGTGATTGAGGATTGCTGTTGCCTGCGTCACGGCCTCTTCTGTTGTGAGGGCGCGGGATGTGGCGGTTGTGGATTCTTGGTTGGAAGAGGATTCGAAGTAGAGGCGGTTGGTGTATTTATCGATGGTGAGCGTGCCGTCTGCGCAGGTATAGAAGAAAGCGGTATCGGATTCGATGGGGCCTTGTATGGGGGCAAAGGGCGCGGCGAGGGTTTCGGCCTCGGTGAGGGTGACGGTCTTGTAGCGCGGGACGTATGTGGCGATGCGGGTGTTGGCGCGATTTTGGAACAACGAGGCGATGAGGCCGTGGGGCACGGCAATGGTTTCCGCCAAAATCAGGGCAGAAAAAAAGAGCAGGGCAATGCCTGCGGCGGTGTATAGTCGGCGGCTGGTTTGACGGCGCATGTGGATTCCCCCTGTGGTTGTTCGGTATGCACGGATATAGTGAATACGTATACAGAGAGTATGCCCGAAAATGGGGCGGAATAGCCGGCGGGATTGTAAAATCGGGCACAAAAAAGCCGCGCATCGGCGCGGCTGAGGGTGGTTAGTCGTATAGTCCTGTTGAGAGATAACGTTCACCGTTATCGGGCAAAAGGACGACGATGGTTTTGCCTGCGAAAGCCTCGCGCTGGGACAGCATGACTGCTGCGGCAAGCGCTGCGCCGGAGGATATGCCAACAAGCGCGCCTTCGGTTCGTGCGAAAGTGCGGGCGGCGGCATAGGCCTGCGCGTTAGTGATGCGGAGGACTTCGTCGTATACTGCGGTATCGAGGATGTCGGGGACAAAGCCTGCGCCGATGCCTTGCAAAGCGTGCGGCCCTGCGGTTCCGCCGGAGAGAACGGGCGAATCGTCCGGTTCGACGGCGGCGATGTGTATGGCGGGGTTCTGCGCTTTGAGATATGCGCCGATGCCCGTGATGGTGCCGCCTGTGCCGATACCCGCGACGAATGCGTCTACATTGCCGTCCGTGTCTGCCCAGATTTCGGGGCCGGTGGCATGGTAATGCGCGTCGGGGTTGGCGGGGTTGGTGAACTGTTCGGGCAGGAATGCACCGGGCGTTTCGGCAGCGATTTCCTGTGCCTTGGCAATTGCGCCGGACATTCCCTTCGCGCCGTCTGTCAGGACGAGGGTTGCGCCGTAGGCCTTGAGAAGGTTGCGGCGCTCCGCGCTCATGGTTTCGGGCATGGTGAGGATGACCTTGTAGCCCCGTGCCGCGGCGACGGAGGCCAGGCCAACGCCTGTGTTGCCGCTGGTCGGCTCGACGATGGTGCTGTGCGGCAAGAGAAGCCCTGCCGCCTCGGCCGCGTCAAGCATGGCCAGGGCGACGCGGTCTTTGACGCTGCCTGCGGGGTTTAAGTATTCCAACTTGCCCAGAATCGTCGCGCCCGCGTTCTGCACCGCGCCAAAGCGGGACAAACGCACGAGAGGCGTGCCGCCGATGAGGGAAGAGATGTCGTTGTGGAGCATGTGGCGCGCCTCCTGTTTTCGGAATGATAAAAGGGCAAGAGCAGAGCCCTTGCCCTACGATGTTGTTGTCGCCGCCCGTTTATGGAGACAGAGGCGGAATGTGTTGAACAACTAACGAATCTGCGTCTGGCGCGCGCCGGCTTCCATGAGTGCAGTTTTCAGGTCGCCCTCAATTTTGTTGAGCTCCTGCTCAGCGGCGGCGCGCTCTTCGGTGCCCTTGCGCTGGACATCGAGGACCTCAGTGATAGTTGCGATGAGGTTTTCGTTTGTCTTGCGCACAGTCTCGATGGAGACGATGGAGCGCTCGGACTCCTTGGCAACTTCGACAGAGCCCATGCGCAGCATCTCGCTGTTCTTCACGAGAAGCTCGTTGGTCATGTCTGTGACCTTGCGCTGTGCTTCGAGGGCGGCGCGGCTGTTGCTGAGGCCGAGGGAGAGCACCATCTGGTTCTTCCATAGCGGGATGGCGTTGACGATGCTGGACTGGATTTTCTCGACGAGCTGCGCGTCATTGTTCTGCATCATGCGAATCTGCGGCGCCATCTGGATGCTGATGGTGCGGCTGAGCTTCAAGTCGTGCAGTTTCTTATCGAAGCGGCTCGCGAGGTTAATCATGTCGTTGAGCTTCTGCGCCTCCATCTCGTCGGCAGAGCTTTCGGCGATGGCCTTCTGCGCGGGGATGTCGTTTGTTTTGTATTGGTTCAGGCGTTCCATGCCTGCGATGATGTACATGCTGAGCTCCTTGAAGTAGGAGTGGTTGTTCTGGTACATGGCATCGAGCATGGCGATGTCCTTCATGAGCGTGCGCTGGTGGTTTTCCAGCGTGGTGACGATGCCGTCGATGTTTGTTTCCACGCGCGAGTAGTTTGCCATCATTTTGTCTATGGACTTTTTAATTTTGTTGCCGCCGAAGAGGCCGAGGAAGCCGCCCTTGTCCTCATCGCCGAAGCCTTTGATTTCCACGACGAGATTCGTCAGGTCTTTGCCGATGGCGCCCATGTCCTTTGTCTTCGTGTTCTGGAGGACGCTGTCGGAGAACTGTGCAATCTTGTTCTGCGCGGGCGCGCCGTACTGCATGACGATGTTGCTGTCCGAGATGTCGATTTTCTCGACGAATTCCTGAACGACCTTGCGTTCCTCCGGGGAAAGCGATTCAATCGTCAGCGTGGACTCGGCCTGCGCCGGTGCGGGAACGACATCAGCGGTGACAGGGGTTTGCACGACGGGAGTTTCGACAGCAGGCGTTGGCGCGCCGCCAAGTTCTAATGTTGGTATTTCGTTGCTCATGGGGATCATCCTCTCTGGTTTGTTTTATCCTAGATAAATATACGTACATATTTTGGTTATTCTTTCACGAGCTTCGATAGATGTGCCATGAATTTTTTCGTGCCGGCTGTCGGGAACTCGACGGTGACCTCATAGTCTGCCCCGGCGGCGCGGATGGCGAGAACCTTGCCTGTGCCGTATTTCATTTGCCGCACCATGTCGCCGACGGTGTAGTCAGGCGGCGGTGCATTTGTCGGGACAGAGGCCGCGGGCTGCTGGCGAGCGACGCTCGCCCCTACGGGGGTGGTGCGGGCTTTTGGCAAGAAGGACTCGTTTGACATGGCGCGGCTTCGCTCGATGGGCGCGGCGGATTTTGCTTTCTGCCGCACGATGCCGTCCACCAGTTCTGCCGGGATTTCCTTGAGGAAGCGCGACGGCGCGTTGCAAACGATTTGCCCGTGCATACGCCGCTGGTCGGCGGAGGTGATGACGACCTCTTGCTTTGCGCGGGTGATGCCGACGTAGCAGAGGCGGCGCTCCTCCTCCATCTCCTGCAAGTCGCTGCTCATCATGCTGCGGTAGCCGGGGAAGATGCCTTCCTCGAAGCCCGCGAGAAACACGACGGGGAATTCGAGGCCTTTGGAGCTGTGCAATGTCATGAGGACAACGGTGTCGTCGTCCTCGGTGAAGTTGTCAATATCCGCGACAAGGGCAACGTCTTCGAGGAAAGAGGCGAGGGAGGAATCCTCTGCTGTTTTCTCGAATTCCATGGCCTTGGTTACAAGCTCCTGCACGTTCGCGATGCGTTCCTCCGCGTCAGGGTCAGTTGCTTGCAGGTCGAGGAGGTAGCCTGTTTCTTCCAGCACGATGTTGAGGAGCTGGGAGATAGGCAAGGTCGCGCTTTGCGTGCGGAAGCCGTCCATCATGTCCGCGAATGCGGTGATTTTCTTGGAGGCCGAGGCAGAGAGGCCTGTACTCTCCAATTCCCGCAAAGCCGCGTGGAACGAGATGTCCGCTTCGCGTGCGTAGGAGGCGACATGGTCAACGCTGGTTGCGCCGATGCCGCGTTTTGGCACGTTGATGACGCGGCGCACGGCGATTTCGTCTAAGGGGTTCGCGATGGCCTTGAGGTATGCCAGCACGTCCTTGATTTCGCGCCGCTCGTAGAAGCGCACGCCGCCGAAGATACGGTAGCGGATGCTTTGGCGGACGAGATTATCCTCGATGACGCGCGACTGCGCGTTCATGCGGTAGAGGATGGCATAGTCGCTGTAGGGGCGGCCTGCGTTTGTACCAATTTTGATGGTGGCGGTGATGAAGTCCGCTTCTTCGAGGTCAGAGCCGGCGCGGAAGTATTGTATGCTTTTGCCCGCGTCGCTTTCTGTCCAGAGCGTTTTGCCTTTGCGCATTTTGTTGTTCTCGATGACGGCATTGGCCGCGTCGAGAATGGTGCCGGAGGAGCGGAAGTTCTGCTCCAGTTTGAGCACGACAGCGCCGGGGAAGTCTTTTTCGAAATCAAGGATGTTGCGGATGTTCGCGCCGCGCCAGCCGTAGATGCTCTGGTCGTCATCGCCGACGACACAGAGGTTGCCGTGTCCGCTGCTGAGCAGGCGGACGAGCTCGTACTGCG
>JGI994J12354_10005509_pt1 | contig 10874 bp, 4 predicted proteins | sample IntmicLarv3ML3BL_FD_12354 | JGI IMG/M metagenome (IMG submission 12354)
GATAGCGATGTCCGCTGACAGGGCGATCGAAGCGATATTCGCGGAGACCTCGAGCATGAGGACCCTGTACCTGTCGACGGTGGCCAACGGATATGTGGAGTGGAGCGTAGACGGTACCAACTGGATCAGACTTACGACGTCCAAGTCATTCCCCGATTCGACGGCCGTTCAGATAAGAGGAGAGGGAAGCACGGGCTTCAGCTTCTCCTACTGGACAGGATACTTCGACGGCGGCGAGAACCCCAAGAATGTGACCATGGACAGGGACTACATCTTCGGTGCGGTGTTCGTGAAGGACACAGAATCGAAGACCCTGACCCTCTCATCCGCTACCGGCGGTGGGGTCGAGTGGAGTGTGAACGGCACTGACTGGACAACTCTGACGGCAGCAGGACACAAGTTCCCCGCATCCGTCACAGTGATGGTAAGAGCGGCGGGAGACGGTACTCACACCTTCTCCTATTGGACGGATCATCTCGCGGGAACCGTGGGATCCTCCGCTACGGTATCGATGTCCGCTGACAGGACCATCGGTGCGGTGTTCGCAACCACATCCGGGGCAAAGACCCTGGTGCTGTCCAGTGCCAACAACGGTAAGGTGGAGTGGAGTATCGACGGTTCGACCGGATGGACACTGCTGACCACGGATGCCGTGTTCTTCGACTCGACCGTGATATCGGTGTATGTCAGGGCGGTCAGCGACCCCGGTTATTCCTTCTCGGTATGGACCGGCGCACTGATGTCCAACGTGGCCTCGACACAGGTCACGCTGACAACGACCACGGTCCTGGGTGCGACCTTCGTGACAACGGCGGGATCCCACACACTGACACTTTCGGGTGCGGTGGACGGTATCATAGAGTGGAGCCTTGACGGTATCTCCTCATGGAACACACTCACGGGTACCGAGACGTTCCCATCGAGTGTGACGCAGGTGTATCTCAAGGCAACAGGCACATCCCCGGCGGTGTTCTCCTATTGGACAGGATACCTCCTGGGAACCTCAGGGGACAGCGTAACTCTTGATATGACCTCGAACAGGGTCGTCGGGGCGGTGTTCCTCGATCCTGCAGCGGCAACGACCAACACGCTCACGCTCACGTCCGCTACCGGCGGCAGGGTGGAATGGAGTCTTGACGGTGTGACCGGATGGACGCTGTTGGCGACCTCGGTGGACCTCCCCTCGTCTGTTACAACAGTGTATGTCAGGGCGATCGGGGACGGTACTCACACCTTCTCCTATTGGGACGGGGACCTCTTCGGGGACACCAACCCAGCGGGGATAGCGATGTCCGCTGACAGGGCGATCGAAGCGATATTCGCGGAGACCTCGAGCATGAGGACCCTGTACCTGTCGACGGTGGCCAACGGATATGTGGAGTGGAGCGTAGACGGTACCAACTGGATCAGACTTACGACGTCCAAGTCATTCCCCGATTCGACGGCTCTGTTGATAAGGGCAATCGAGAGTTACGGCTATTCTTTCTCAGAATGGACGGGCGACCTCAGTGGTAGTGTGAACCCAATCACTATTACGATGACAAGTAATGTGAATTTCGGGGCGACCTTTACACAGAATGTAACGCCTCCGGTACCTCCAGTGCCCCCAGTACCACCCGCGCCTTCAACAGAGTACACTATAATCTCGTTTGCGGATAGCGGCGCGATAATATTCCCTGGCGGATATGTGATCATCGGAGCAGGCGGAACGGTCAAGTGTGTCTTCGAAGCGAAGGAAGGATATGTGATATCTCAGGTGATCATCAATAGTGTCAGTCATCCTGAACTCGTATCCGCGGGTTCGTATACTTTCACTGACGTGAGATCTAACAACATTATCGAGATACGCACTGTGTTAAAACCGACAGTGTTGTTGGATATCAGTATAGGTGAAGGAAACGGATACGTGGAGTATAGTGTGGAGTCCGGAGATTTCGTAAGGTATGTCAGACCGGTCGATATCGAAGAAGGTTTGAATGTAACCCTTCGTGCGATCGCTGCAGACGGTTACGAATTCGATTATTGGTCTGGACCTGCAGGAAACATCAGATCAACAGAATTGTCCGTAGACATGACAGAGAATATGCATTTGGACGTGTTCTTCAATGGTGATGATTCGGCTGCAGGTATATGGTATACAATACTGGGCTTGCTCTTCCTTATCTTGCTTGCAATTGTGTTGATCCTTGTATACCTGTATTTGACAACTTGTGCGGTCATCAAGGTTTCCTCCCGCAGGATCATAGTCGAAGGGAAGAACAAGGCCCGTAAGAACAGGCCTTATGTCTTCACCGCTCCCGGGGCGGTTTCGATGACATATCGTGCAGGAGACGGAGAATGGATGCGTGCAGAGATCGGTGAAGACGGCAAGGGTGTCATTCCCAAAGAAGATGTTACGGGAGACCTTATGATAAAGGTGCAGTGATAAAACCAATACATCAAATCCTTTCTTAAACACTTTACAAACTTTATATTTTGAATTTGATAAAGTTCGGGAAATTTATCATTTGTTATGGAACATCAACATTGATCCAATATGAACAGTTACGGTTACACGAAATGAACACGTTCCTTATTTTCAAAATGGTTATTTGAACTTAGATTTAATATAATGCTATCAACATTGTCGAATAGAAATTTGCAACATTCCCAGAGGCAAACTATGTCGTTCTGAGTATGGAACACATGTTACGTGTATGCCGTTTGACTACATATTGTTGAACTACGTCGGAATATTGTTGTAAAAGTTTCCCGGTGAGAGAGCTACGATGAAAGTAAAAGTGTCTATATTGGCAGTGTCGGCGGTCATATTTCTGATTTCAACATCTGCGGCTTTTTTAGTACACTGGGATTCGAATGTGTCAGATGCAGGGTCTTTCGATTCCAGCTATATACCTGTGTACACAGCAGAAGAACTTTCATGGGTAAGTTCCGGGGGCTTTCATCCAGTTGCCGGAGATGAAAGTGATAAAAGGTATTGGGACAGAGATAAAAATTATTACCTCGCCAATGACATAGTTCTCAGTGAAACAGACGATTTCAATGGCGGTTACGATTACCATGTAACAATGGAGATGGCCAACGTCAATTCGATGAGGGTAACGGTTACAGGTAGCGATGGCACAGTTAATGGTATGAGCGTCACTGTATATCTGGGCTCTAATAATGCGACACGTACTGATTCAATTGTTACAGTGGGCACTGCTGGTATAACAAGCCCTTACACGATCCTTGTCTATGGAACGGATATGAATCATACCCCAAACAGGTATTTTGCAGTGTCTTATACGTTCGATGTTCTTCCATCAAGGGGTTATCTTTTGCAAAATGAGAAATTTAACAGCAACGGTAATTTTGATACGATATCGAGTGGCTATACCGGTCGAGTAGCTACTTCATCTGATGGGTTCAAAGGAATCTTCGATGGAAACAGTCACACAATATCGGGACTGGAAATAGCACAATACAGGGCAAATACCGATCCACACTATGCAGGACTTTTCAATATCATATCTGAAGACGGAGTGGTGAAGAATCTGGGGTTAGTGGATAACACGATATCTATAGTCGCAACAGCAAGGCCTCTACGGCTTGGAAGCATTGCAGGGATAAGCTTTGGAACCGTGGAAAATTGTTTCAACACATCAGCGATTAATTTCGTGGATGTTAACTATGCGTACATCGGAGGTATAGTAGGAGAGACCTCCAAGTCTATCGAAGATTGTTACAACAGTGGATACATAACAGGATTTTGTAACAACGGATCGAATATCGGCGGACTGGTCGGGTATGCTACAGCACCAATTATCGACTCATACAACATTGGGATCATGAGGATATCAGAGGGCGCGGCTACTAATACATCGTCTGCAGGAGGTCTTGTCGGAACAACCATCAGTGATATCCGGAGAAGTTTTAACAAGGGCAACATATCCTACTCATCCTCACTTACGGGTGAACAGGCATCCCTGACTCCCAGGATCGGCGGTATTGTCGGGATCACAGAAGGCAGTGCTTTCAATAATGTAACCGAATGTTTCAACGAGGGAAGTATTGTCTGGTCGCGGTCCGGAGCATCCGACGATACATATGTGGGAGGCATTGTCGGATACTCTAACTCAACACATTACGCCGACTGTTACAATGTGGGAAGTATCACCACCAGCGGCGGTAATGTTTCAGGCAATTATGCATACTCCGGAGGCATCGCAGGCGGAGTCGTTCAGGGGGGGAGTTTTACAAACTGTTACAACACAGTGACACCGACACTGACAGGCGGGAATATGGTCGCAGGCGCAATCTCAGGCATAGTTAGCGGTACGATATCGATAACGAATTGTTATTTCCTGTCAGGCAGCCTGGTGGGGACCGGCGATTCGTACGTTGACGGGTCGAACATCGAAGACAATACGAGTCGGCGCGGAGGGGACGAGATCACCGGAGAAAAAACATCGAATCAATTGAAGGATGCTTTGAACAAGACGATATTCTATACAGGCGACACAATGACACAATACGGTTCGGTACTCGGATGGAACTTTATGAGCATCTGGGGGTTCGACCCGAATATTAACAGCGGTTATCCGGTATTGTTGAACGGTGAGATAATAGTCTCATGGAATACAGGCGATGGATACACAATAGAGCCCGACGGATACAACTTTAACGAGATCGTACCGGGTGAGGGGTACATCATTGCGACGGATGGAGCCAATTTGTCATTCACGATACGTTTAAGTGCAGGATACAGTCGATCATTAGATTTACTCGAAGAAGGCATTCGATACACAGTCCCTGGCACATCAATCACAGGGACATTGACCCCCTCAGGTTCCAATGCATCTTTGTTCGAGGCGTATTTCGACTGGAGCGATACAGGGATGACTGTGACATCGGATATCGAGTTCATTGTACCTGCATTATCGATAAACACATATGACATAGTCGTGGAGGATGCGTTGAACGGTAAAGTGGGTTACACTACTAATGAAGATCCGTTCACCGTGACCGAGGATTACGGAACGGACATACCCCTGGCAATAACCCCTGATTCAGGATATGTGATCGTAAGCGTAACAGACGACATCACTTACGACGATGGAACCACGGATCAAATACCCGTTGTTATATCAAATGAGGGCGGTTTCACATACACGATATACAGTGTGGCGGAAGACCATAATGTAACGGTCGTATTCGGCAGACGTCTGAACCTCGAGGTGACAGTCGGGTTCGGTGACGGAAAGATAGAGGTTACAGTAGGGGGGATCGTAACGACTGTCACTTCCGGAGTGTATTCTGTATCTCTGATGGAAGGCACCGCTGTGGAATTGAAAGCGATCGAGACCGGCACAAACAACGATTTTTCATATTGGACCGGTCTGCCCTCAATATACAATTCTTCAGACCCAGAACAGATGATCTTGATGGAAGGGGATTACGATATATCTGCAGTTTTCACCGACGGCTCTCAAGACAAGAAACTAAACCTCACTGTGGAGGGGAACGGTAAGTTAAAGGTGACGGTGAACGGGAATACACTCTACGTTATGAACACCGACGAATTCTTGTTCAGTGAAGGGGTAAGTGTGGAACTCGAAGCAATTGCGGACACAAACAACTCATTCTCGATGTGGTTGGGAGACCTAACTGGCGATAATATCACCGAGACCGTGGATATGGATGATGACCGGGTAATAAAGGCCGTGTTCGCAGATAGTGCAACAATGAAGACCCTGTATCTTTCAACATCAGTTAACGGATATATCGAGTGGAGCGCAGATAGTGTGTCGTGGATCCAATTGATATCATCGAGGTCATTCCCAGACTCGATGCCCATATGGGTAAAAGCGACCGAAGACCAGGGTTATTCTTTCTCTGAATGGACGGACGATATCAGCGGCAGCATGAATCCGATCGCCATTTCGATGACGACGGATATGATAGTGGGTGTGGTCTTCACAGAGAACTTGATACCCCCGGTACCCTCAGTGAAATTCACGATAGTCTCGTTTACGGACAATGGTGCAACAATATCTCCCAGTGGAAATACGATCGTTAATGCAGGCAGAAATGCCAGTTACTTCTTCGAGGCAAAGGAGGGATATACGATATCTGACGTGATCATAAACGGTATCAGTCATCCGGAGTTGGTCACTGTCGGATCTTACAGGTTCACGAATGTGAGATCAAACGGCATCATCGAGATACACACGACAAGTGCAACAGTAACTTTGGATGTAAGCATAGGAGAAGGGAACGGGTATGTGGAATACCGTATCGGATCTGGAGATTTCATTAGGTATACGGGTCCTGTGGAAATCGGAGAAGGGGTTAACGTGGCTCTTCGTGCTGTCGCAGCGGATGGTTACAAATTCGATCATTGGCTGGGAGTTTCAGGAAATGCCAGGACTACAGAGATACAAATCAACGATGTGTTTACGGACATTCACCTGGATGCGTTCTTCCATGACAAGGATCAGGATAGCACATTCTATCTGATATTGGGTATGATCATCTTTATCCTGTTGGTATGTGTGATAGTCTTTGCGGCCCTGTACAGAACAGGTTACGTGCAGTGATAAGGTCTTTTTTCGAAAGGTCCTAAAGGAAAGAACATGTCTATGGGTGTGCGGAGATCGGACAAAGGAAAATCAGATCGATTTTGATGATGTATGGATATAGCAGATAAGCTCTTTTCAAATATTCACAAAACCCACGCAGACAACGTCGTCGAGCCCGAATCTGCACGAAAGTTCAGAGGTCTTTTTGATACCTGCTGAAGCAACATGCTCTTGAATTATGTCATCAGTACGATACTTTCAAATACTGATTCTATTATGGAGTTTCGGTGGCTTAATTGATAAAACCTTTATCTGTTCTCAGTCAGTCAACGAATAAGAACGTGATCGTCGAGCTCAAAGGTAAGAGAGAGTACAGAGGAGTCCTTGATGGATACGACCCCCACATGAACGTCGTCCTGAAGAACGCCGAGGAATTCCATGACGGAGTGTCGGTAAGAAAGATCAATTTGGCCATTGTCCGCGGGGACAACGTAATTTACATTTCACCATAAGGAGAGTTAGAATATGGGAACAGGAACACCAGCACAGGGAAGACACAACAAATACAAGACCCACATCCCTTGCCGCAGATGCGGAAAGCACTCCTATCATGCAAGAAGAGGCGTTTGTGCCTCCTGCGGATACGGAAAGACCGCAAAGATGAGATCCTACGTTTGGGCGAAATCGCACGACTAAGGTCATACAATGACAGGGCCAAAGCACAGCTGTGGAGTTGTGGGCATATCAGCCACGAGTAATGTCGTGCCTGCCTTGCACAAGGCCCTGATGATAATTCAACATCGCGGACAGGAAAGCGCGGGAATATCGGTTTTTGAGAACGGTATAGTGCGCACTGTAAAGGACAATGGGTTGGTTCAGGTAGCGCTCGGAAAGGAAGAGTTAGCAGAACTGAACTCCAATGTCGGCGTAGGTCATGTCAGATACTCCACTACCGGATCCAAGAGCGTGATCAATGCACAGCCGTTCACAGCAGCTACAAGTTTTGGAACTGTCGCGATCACACACAACGGAGATATAACCAACTATTCGGTATTGAAGAAGAAATATCTGGATGCTGGAACATCCTTTTCAACGGATTCGGACAGTGAACTGATAACGAGTATTTTGGGCAAGTATCTTACCTCATCAGGCGATCCTGTCAAAGCTTTGAAAAGTACGATGTCCGAACTGGAAGGGTCTTTTGCACTCGCGGTCTTGGTGGACGGCAGACTATTCGGAGTGAGGGATCCATACGGACTTCGCCCGCTTTGTATCGGAAAGGTTTTCGGCGGACACATCGTTGTGTCGGAGAGCGTGGCAATTGATGCTTTGGGCGGAGAGTTCGTAAGGGATGTCATTCCCGGTGAGATCGTGGAACTGACAATGGATCATGTGATCTCACATCCTGGGTCAGATAACAAACACAGAGCCTATTGTATGTTCGAGTGGGTCTATTTCGCAAGGCCGGACTCTGTCCTCGACGGGAGAGAGGTTTATGATGTCAGAAAAAGGATCGGAGAGATATTGGCAAGGGAATGTCCTGCTGATGTCGATATGATAATGCCGATCCCGGATTCCGGACGCGCACACGCGATCGGATTCTCGATAGCGTCCGGTATTCCGTATGAAGAAGGATTCATGAAAAATCGTTTCGCCGAGAGAACGTTCATTTTACCTGATCAGGCAGAAAGGGAAATGGCAGTAGCGATGAAAATGAATCCTATAAGAAGCACTGTCGCCGGTAAACGCTTGGTTATTGTGGACGACAGCGTAGTGAGAGGGACCACTTTGAAAAAATTGGTATCGATCCTTAGGAAAGCGGGTGCAAAAGAGGTTCATGTCAGGGTCGGAAGTCCGCCGGTGATCGCTCCTTGTTACTACGGTGTCGATATGAAGTCCCGTGAACAGTTCGTTGCCAACAACCGCACAATAGATGAGATACGCAAACTCATCGACGCAGACAGTTTGGGATATATCAGTATCGAAGGATTGATAGAGGCGATCGACAAACCCGAGAACGATCTGTGTCTGGCATGTGTGAACGGAAAATATCCCACACGCATACCCGGTGAAGTGCAAAGATTCCAGTCTACTTTGAATTCTAAATTCGAGTGATATCTGTTTAGATCACTCACTAGCCGAATGAATGATATTCGTTTTCAATCACAGTGCAATGTTATATAGGCAAAATATCGATTCACTATTCAGTATTGGAGGCCTTGATGAGATCATCATTTGATTCGAGAAATGAGGGCGGTTCGGGTATACGTGATCATGAACGGCTTTCCGGCAAACGGGTCATGTTGACACTGACAGTCGTGACACTGACCGGATTATTGTTTTTGACGGTGATAGAAAGTCAGGACAGTGTGTCTGCAGATGATGGGTCCGAGATCATAACTCATAAGGTATTTTACATGGTCTACGACGGATCGAATCCTCCGCCTGTTCAGGAAGATGTCGCCGAGGGAGAGACATTCGTCGTAGCTTCGTATAACGGAAAAAAAGGAGGGGGTGCCTTCATGTTTTGGTTAGACGATGAAGGTGTCTATTTTCCCGGTGAAGAGTATACAATGGGAGAAGATGATGTAGTACTCAGGGCGTACTTTAAGGAACCCACAAAATCGAGTACTCCAGGCATTGTTATCATTATCCTGGCACTGTTGGTCACCGCCACGGCATTTTATTACGCTTTGCAAAGAAGAGCCAATAAAGAATGAAAAAAGTGGGGATATACCCCGTTTATGTCTCGATGTTCAGGCGGACCATATCGTTCTTCACGTCAGAGATCCCGGTTATTCCGAAGTTGTCGACAAGGACCTTCAGTATATTGGGGGTTATGAACGCAGGCAGATTCGGCCCGAGCATGATGTTCTTCACGTTGAGGTGAAGCAGTGACAGGAGGACCAGACACGCCTTCTGTTCGTACCAGGAGATGTTGAACGACAGAGGCAGTTCATTCACTGACACTTTGAGTACTTCGGCTAACTTGAGGGCTACGACCACCAATGAGTAACAGTCGTTACACTGTCCTGCATCGATGACTCTAGGGATCCCTCCAATGTCGCCGAGATCGAGTTTGTTGTAGCGATATTTCGCACATCCGGCAGTCAGGATGACGGTGTCATTGGGCAGAGCCTTTGAGAACTCCTCGTAGTATGAACGACGTGATCCACGGCCATCGCATCCTGCCATTACCACCAATCTTTTCAGTGCCCCGGAGTTCACGGCATCAAGGATCTTGTCTGCGACGCTGAGGATGGTGTTATGAGCGAAACCTATCGGGATGTTCATATTATCGATCTCAGTGGGCGGACTGCACTTCTTCGCCATGGAAATGATCTTCGAGAAATCCTTCTTCCCGTTGACCGCATCGATGTGCTTCACACCTTTGAATCCGGTGATCCCTGTCGTGAACATCCTTCCGGAGTACGAACTGCTGGGAGGTATCAGACAGTTCGTGGTCACAAGTATGGGGCCGTTGAATTTTTCGAACTCTTCCTTCTGCTTGTACCACGCGCCTCCGTAATTTCCTGCAAGGTTATCGTATTTCTTGAAGAACGGATATGCGTTCGCGGGCAGCATTTCTCCGTGGGTGTACACATCAACACCGGTACCTTTGGTCTGTTCAAGGAGGTCTTCCAGATCCTTGAGATCATGTCCGGTTATCAGAATTCCAGGCCTGTTACGCACTTTCAGACTGACGGAGGTTATCTCAGGTATACCGTATTTTTCTGTGTTCGCCTTGTCCAGGAGAGCCATGCATGTCACTCCCATCTCTCCGCATTCCAGAACCTTTGCGGTCAATTCGCTTGCATTGAGGTCCGCTCTGACATCTGCCATTCCGGACATAAGGAAATCCTCTATGCTCTCGTCTCTGTATCCCAATACTCTTGCGTGATAGTAATAAGCTGCCAGACCCTTGAGGCCATAGAGGAGCAGTTCCTTCAGGGACCTGAGGTCCGAGATAGCATCAAGAGAGGCAATACCGACATCTTTTGCTTTCTTATCGATCCCTTTGTAGTTGTAATCCACACAATCGATGCCATAGACCTTGTCTGCTTTGAGTTCTGAGATAAGTTTCTTGGATTTCTTGATCATATTTTTGAAATACTTATCATCGAAATTGACGTTGGTGAGGGTGGAGAATAATGACTCGTAGATGTGCACAATCGCATCATCAACGTTCTTTCCCTGCGCCTTGCCTTCTTTCGCGACTATCGACAGTCCGCTGAGTGAATATATCAGTACATCCTGAAGTTCGGCGGTCTCTGAGGTTTTGCCACAGACTCCAGCGTTCATGCAGCCGGT
>JGI994J12354_10005511_pt1 | contig 10867 bp, 12 predicted proteins | sample IntmicLarv3ML3BL_FD_12354 | JGI IMG/M metagenome (IMG submission 12354)
GTATGCAGATGACAAAGATTATCATTGTAGTGGAGCCACTTCCAGCCTCCTCGCGGCTGCGCCCGCCAAACTCATACCCGTAACCGGTCGGAAGAACTTCCTTGCTTACTCCTTCGATAATTTCAATAAGCTGCCCTGTACTATATCCATCGGCAGGCATTACCGTAACGGCGATTGACGAGAACATATTAAACCGTGACAGCGATTCGGGACCATATACTTTTGTAAGCGTCAGGTATTGACCAATAGGCGACATCTGCCCTGTGGAAGAACGTACAAAAATATTATTAAGCGCTTCCGTATCAAGCCGGTATTCCGGAGAAGCCTGTACCATTACGCGATACAGTTTAGAGAAAAGATTCAGATTCGAGGCATAGCTACCGCCTACATAACCGGATAGGGTACTCAATACATCTGATGGAGATACATTATTCCTTTTACATAGAGCCGCATCAACCGTTACTTCATACTGTGGATATTTCGTGTCGAATGTAGTGTAAGCAACAGTGATTTCCGGACAAGCCATCAATGCGCGTGAGAAAGACTGCGTGTAGTTTTTCAGGTCTTCGATACTTCCTCCCCGTCGATCTTGTACGTGCATCTCCACACCGTTGCTCGTGCCATACCCGGAAATAAGCGGTTGGGCAAAGATCATGATATTGGCGGCTTTGACATCAGCCGTCCGGGCTTTTATTTCTGCAATTATGGAGTTTATGTGATTCTTTTTGCCTTTCCGGTCATCCCAGTGATTTAGTTTGATAAAGAAAATGCCATTCGTTGCCCCGTTTCCGCTCAACATGCCGTATCCTGCTATTTTAGCATAATCATGTATCTGTGGAATATCTTTTATCCGTGCATCAATATCGTTCATGATGCGATTTGTTTCTTCAAGCGTGCTTCCGGGAGCAGTCGCTACATTGACGTAAATAGAGCCGGTATCTTCTTCGGGAACAAATCCGGTCTTTGTCGTTTTTAGCAAGAATAGCAGTCCGACAACAGCCACAACGATAAGTATCACAGAAAAACTACGTTTCTCCACGAAGAATGTAAGTCCGCTCTTATATCTATTGAGTATAGAGTTAAATGAGCTGTCAAATGCCTTATGAAACCGTGAAGAAAAACTTGCTTTCTTTCCTTCATCGGCTGTTTCATGTGGGGTCATCAATAAGGCGCACAAGGCAGGACTAAGTGTCAGTGCATTAACGAGTGAAATAATAACTGCCACTGCCATTGTCAATCCGAATTGCGTGTAGAATGTACCTGTTGTGCCCCCCATAAAGCAAACAGGAACAAATACAGCCATAAATACTAATGAAGTAGTGATTAACGTAGTAGAAATACCATCCATAGCCTTTACTGTTGCTTGATAAGGCGAGCGGTAGCCTTCGTCGAATTTAGCCTGCACCGCTTCGACCACAACGATAGCGTTGTCCACCACCGTACCAATAACAAGTACCAACGCAAAAAGTGTCAGCAGATTAAGCGTAAAGCCTACCACCATCAGGAATGCGAATGTTCCGATAAGCGAAACAATAATTCCGACAGCAGGGATCAATGTGGCTCTAAAGCTCTGTAAGAATAGATAAACCACAAGAATAACAAGGAAAATAGCAGCAATAAATGTCCATAATACATTATCTATTGAAGCATCCAGAAAATCTTTTACACTAATCAGACCTGTTATCTTCACTCCTTTGGGTAATTCGACAGAGAGTTCTTCAAGAGTTCGGTCTATCTCTTTTATGATTTCATTGGCATTAGAGCCTGCGGTCTGGAAAATAATACAGGTTGTACCGGGATGCCCATCTACTTCTCCCTTAAACTCATACGACAAAGCACCCAGTTCGATCTCCGCAACATCTTTTAGGCGCAACACCTGTCCGTTTGACAGAGAGCGAATGACAAGGTCGCCAAATTCGTCCGTCGATTCATACCGTCCACGATATTTTAGTACATACTGAAACGTATTTTCCGATTCACCTCCTAATGTACCTGTAGCTGCTTCGATGTTTTGCTCTGCCAGCACTGCGGAAATATCAGACGGAACCAATTCGTGTTGTGCCATTTTGCCAGGATCCAACCATATACGCATGGAATATTCCGATCCCATCACAAAGACACCACCAACACCGGGAATGCGGGAGATAAGCGGAATAATATTAATATTCAGGTAATTGTTTAGAAAATTATCATCATAGGCTCCATCCTCGCTGTAAAGAGAAATCACTTTGAGTGTACCGGTCTGCCGTTTTGAGGCTGTGACACCGACTTTGGTTACTTCTGACGGAAGAATACCCAGTACCGAAGATACCCGATTTTGTACATTCACTTGCGCCATGTCAGGGTCAGTGCCTTGCTTAAAATAGACGGTAATACCTGCTCCTCCTGTGTTTGTAGCCGACGAGGTCATGTAGATCATGTTCTCAACGCCATTGATCGCGTTTTCCAATGGAGCTATTACGCTCTTTTGTACAGTTTCGGCATTGGCGCCATTGTAAGCCGTACCTACGTTAATCGTTGGTGGGGCGATGTTTGGAAACTGCTCTATAGGCAGTTGGGTTATTCCGATAATCCCTACCATTAGGATAAGTGCCGAGATAACACCAGCCAATATCGGTCTGTCAATAAATGATTTTAGCTTCATAACCGTCTTTCTTCTAATTATTTTTAACCATCTCTATCGGAGTTCCTTCACGCAACAATCCAGCTCCTTCGGCAACTATCACATCGCCTACATTCAGCCCTGATTCCACGATATACTCTGTCCCGTTATCAATCCGAAAGGTGTTGATAGGAGCGGATGCTGCTTTACCATCCACCACTTTATAAACATAAATCTTGTCCTGTATCTCAAAGGTGGCACTTTGGGGTATTACAATACAGTTTTCTTTTTTAAATGGAATCAATACGGTTGCCGTACTGCCATTACGCAGCATCTTTTGAGGATTGGAAAAACTTGCTCGAATACTGATTGTTCCGGTACGTACATCTACCGTTCCGCTAATTGCATCAACTTTACCCTCTATACCGTAAACTGCACCATTGCTTAAAACGAGCGTTACCGAAGGTAGGCTCGAAATAACATCTGATATCGTACCGCTTTCGGCTACCATCGAAATAAGCTGATTTTCGGTTATTGAAAAATAGGCGTACATTTCATCTTCACTTGAAACTGTAATCAAAGGCTCTGAAATAGAAGAGCTTACTAACGCCCCAACGCGGTAGGCAATCATCCCGACAACACCATCCACCGGACTTTTAACGACTGTATATGAAAGGCTGTTTCGAGCATTTACTTCATTAGCTTTAGCTTGCGTTAATGTAGCTTGTGCTTCAAGTAAACTGTTTTGTGATGTTTGAAGGTCGTATTCCGAAATAACATTTTCATGTAAAAGCTGCTGTTTGCTTTCTACTGCAAGTTGTGCCGTAGCCACTTTAGCTTGTGCGCTTGCTACATTAGCGACAGCGGTTTCGAGTGCTGCCTGGTAAGGAATTTGATCTATGATGAAAAGGGATTGTCCTTTTCTTACCGTTGCGCCTTCATCAATGCAAATTTCAGTGATAAGACCGCTAACCTGCGGACGTATTTCGACAGTTTGTTTTCCACGTATTGAAGCAGAATAGTTGGTCGATACAGTCGCATTCGACAATGAGACTTTCATCGTTTTATATGTACTCCCTGTGGCTGTTTGTGTCTTTTCTTTACATGAACTAAAGAAAAGTAAACACAATACAATGGAGAGGGGCATCCAAAGTACCCCATTGCTTTTTGTAGTTTTCATTGAATGATCCCTTTGTTAAAACTATTAGTAAAAGGGAGCATTGAAATGCCCCCCTTACTTATGATATATTAAAATCTATACCCTATTCCAAAAGCTATTGCCTGCCCTCTCAATATTGAGTTATCTGAGCCGGCATCCAGTCTATTCAGGAAGCCATATTTATAACTGGCGTTAATCTGCATGCCAAACGCAAATTCATATCCAATCATGCCACCTGCGCCAACATCACCACGATGCATAAAAGGATCGGAACCACCATTCTCATCATAGAGATTGATATCGGCGGTCTTATCTTTTGCACTGAAACCCAATCCAAAATACGGGCCTATACCAATATATGCTCTGTCGCCTGATTCAAGTTTCATTTGTCCCACGGCGTAAACCGGAATCTCCATACCCCAATATTCAAAGTCACTCTTAGCATCGCCCTGTTTAATGGTAGAGTTTTGCCATTGGAATAATAATTCCGGCTGAATAGCAAAATTGTTCCCGAGGTCGATTTTAAGGAATCCACCAATACCGGCTCCTACGCCAAATTCTTTGTTATAACTCGGCATGTCTTCAAACAGAAAACTTGACATGTTAGCTTCCGCTTTCACTCCATAACTTAAACGTGATTGTGCATTTGCACTGCCTGCTCCGAGGCCTAGGATTAACATTAATCCAAAAATTACTTTTTTCATTGTCTTTAAAATTTAATTATTAATACCCTGTAAAACTTGCTTTTTATTCTCAATTTCTGATGATGCAAAGATATGGGGTTCAAATACTTCGCAAAAGGCCTAAATACCCCTAATATTGGACTGATAGTTTGATTTATTTTGTTTACATAACTAAATGGCTTATTTTTGCAAAAAAAACAAGAAGATGGAACATAAAATTACACCGCTAAACTGGAAGTCCGATTTTAGAAATTATATGAAAGTAACATCAATAGATGATGACTTTATTTTACTTGATAATATTCGTATTTTGCCAACCTTTAAATATCCTTTTAGGGTAGATGTTACTACGGCTATCATCTGCCTGAAAGGATCTATAGCAGGGCGTTTCAATATGAAACGCCATTACGCGCAAGCACCTTGTTTTATTACTGTACTTGCCGACCAGATATTACAATACGAAGATATTAGCGATGATTTTGAGGGATTATTTATTGTTATGTCGAAACGCTTTACTGACGGCCTTTTTGCCAATACACAGGAACGTTTACCTTTGTTTCTTTCCGTCAAAGAAAAGCCATCCATCCCCTTAAGTGCTGAAGGGTTGGATATAATGAAAACGTATTATAGTATGTTTCATAAAATAGCAAGCCAGAAAGAGAACCTACATCGTTTAGAGGTTGTAAAGTATCTGACATTAGCTTTTTTTTACCACACCGGCTCACAAATACACCAACTCTCCGAAGATGACAAGAAGCCTAAACAAGAAATATTACTTGACAACTTTTTAGACCTTGTACAAAAGCATTATAAACAGGAACGAAACATTAATTTCTATGCCGACAAACTTTGCCTTACATCCAAATACTTGACGACGATCATTCGCAAAACCAGCGGTAAAACCGCTGGCGAATGGATTGACGAATATGTGGTAACAGAATCTAAGGCGCTATTGAAGTCTACTAAAATGACTGTTCAGCAAATCAGCGATGAGTTGAATTTTCCCTCACAATCATTTTTCGGAAAATACTTTAAACGGCAGGCTGGTATCTCCCCGAAAGAATATCGAAATAATTAATCAATATACTGTCAAATAGGGTGTATCTGATTTTATGACAAGTCATGGCAAGGTACGCTCTTAGCCATACCATCATAGAACAAAAACTGAATATAAAGTATTGAACTATAATATGATAGAAGGAAAGATTAATCAATATCTCCCCGCAGAAAGGCAAAGCCAAAGATAGCCAAAAGTAAGACAAACCCTACAAGTTCAATGACTTATAGTTCTTTTTGCTTCTATTTTGTCTTGGGTGTAAAGACATAAAAAATCTTTTTGTATTATTGCTGAAAAGTACAAATAAATTTTAGATAAATAAAATTTAAGGAAAAAGCTAACCCTTAGAATTAAAGCCATTTTATTTATCAATGATTCTCTATATACCTTCCAAAAAAAAATCGTGAAGAATATTGTAAAATACCGTAGATATTCATTCCCACAGGCAAAGGTGGTTTCGTGTTCTTAACGCCTGAGCAAGGTCGAGCCGCTAAAGCGGTTTTGGAAAAAATCATCCTCACTACGTTCCGGTATTTTTTCCAAAAACCTTGCACAGGCTAAACACGCACCTTTAAAGCCTGTGGAATGAAATCTACAGTTTCCACATTAGTAATAAATTAAAAAAATAAAGAGTATGAAAACAACAGTAGTAAATATACGTTACGATGATTACGACGTATATATAGGCAGAGCGGGAAAAGGACAAAGCGGATATTTTGGGAATCCATTTCCACTAATGGGAGCATCAAGAGGCGCAACAATAGAAAAGTATAAAGAATATTTTTATAAACGGATTAATACAGATCCGGAATTTAAAGAAAGGGTTCTTTCGCTTAAAGGTAAACGGCTTGGATGCTTTTGTAAACCTTATCAATGTCATGGAGATATAATAGCAGAATATCTGGAATCAACTAATATTGACAAACATGAATCTGAATGATGCAGAAGTAGTAGTAACTACTCAGTGTCAAATTGACAACGACACTCATGAAGGTGATTGGTTTCAATTATCTGAATATGGGGATACATGCGAATTTCACAATGCTTGTTACTCATATTTTATTAACGAGAATAATCCGGTGTTCAGATTCCTGGCATGGGAAAACATTCCTGATATATTAATAAATAAAGAATGGTTCTGCCCGAATTTCTTTGAGATAAGAGATGCTCTAGAGTGTCTGGAGGAATCTGATGTAGATTATTTCATGTCATGGTGTAATTATCATGGACATAATATTGCTACTGACGATCCGCATTTGTTAGTGTCAAACTATTTAGATAACCATTCTTCTCATTCGGTAATGGAAAGTGAATCTGTGGAAGTTCCTGATGATTCTATTTATCAAAGCGCCTACTACAGTTATTTTGACTTTGAGAGATATTCACTTGACATTTTTAGTGATAACTATGATTAATTCAATAAAGTGCAAAACTATGGAAAGAAAAGGATTCAAACTGTCAATCGACAAAACGGGGAAAGACCGGGGAAAAGCTAATTATGCTAATGCCTATATCGGTTTTGGTGTGAGTAACAGAAAATCATCGACAGGGATATACCTTGAAGATGCAAAATCGCAGGGTATACTTGTTAATTATGAAATCGTTCCCAGTGCAAAAACAATCGCATTCGTATCGGTTGCAAGTGAGGGGACTTATGTTAATGATACCGTCGAACTGGCTAAAAAGGTGATTGAAGCTGGAGGAACGGTCATAATGGACAGGAGAGGAACGGGGTTTGGGCAATCTCATTCATCGTTCAACCGAAATGGAGAAGGTAAAGTACAGGATGCGCTGGGTGAACCACATGGTTTTACGGTGGAAAAATATTGTGTATGGGGCAATTTGGATAATATTTAATTAAATTTTTACAACAAAAAAACACGGAAGAGTGGCTGCAAAGTCGCTCTTCTTTCATTTTATAACCATATAAAAAATAAAAACTATGGATACAAAGAAAGAAATTGATATGAAAATGGTAATTGGGCTAATGGATGATAATTATTCATTAATTAATGTTGATTACAGGGAAAATCTTGACAACAATCTTGGCACGATTGCAAAGTGTATTGAAACAAAGAGTCATGACGCACTTTTTGAAGTAGTAGATGAATGTTACTATGACCATAGAATTAGCAATGTAAGAATTATTATGGAAGACATTAAAACGAAATTAAAAGATATTGGGTACAAAAAATGGGAAACCGAAAAATTCTTTGAGGAAAATGAGGACGAAATAGAATGCGAAATATACGAACGGGACGACTCTGATCCAATCAAAGACCTACTTGGTAACACCGATAAAATTCCTGTCAGGATTGAAATGATTTCCAACTATGATTGCATCAATTCACATTGGTTTGAATCTTCTGGCGGATATAGCTATAAAGACTCCTATTTCGGAGATATGGTAGATGCCTTGAATCTAAACCCATTCAAGGTGAAAAGTCTTTTACTGGAACATGGGGAAAAGGTGTTTGGGAAATTTCCGAATAAAATGTCAAGAAATGGAAAAGAGCAGGTTTCGTACAATCAATTTTATGAAGAACTGGAAAATTCATGCTGTGGTGCCAATCTGCTTACTTATACGGCAACTATTGATATTCAAGAATTACACGATGCGGATTTTAACCTTTCGGAAATAATAATACCCAAAGGTAATTCATGTGGTTTATATAGTTCGATGCAAGGTGGCGGAAGCTTGTTGGATATGGAGCTGGAATACGATGTAAAACTAAGTCTTAAAAAAGACAATTATCCCTATTTTAGACTTGAATTGGAAAATCATGGCAAAGGTTACGATTATTCCATAAAGCAAGTGTATGGGGTTTGCAATTCATTTTATGGTAAACCTCTGAATATAATTAGTCAATCACAAATAAATCAAACAGCATGAAAAAATATGAAGTGAAGACAAGGTTCATCTTTGAAGGAGTATTTTGGGTGAACGCGGAAAATATTGAAGATGCCCGTAAGGATATCGAACAGCAATGCGGACTGGTGATGGGTGGAAGAATACATACCAATCTGAGTAATGAAGATATTGATTGGAATTTCGATACGCATCCCGAAACTAAAATCATAAAGATAAAACAGATTAAAAACAGGAAAAACAAATAAATATTTATCGACTATGACAAATTCTATTATTACCGCTATCTGTAATTCATGTAGTTGCGACAGCGAAGAAGCACAAGAGTATCTCAACGATGAAACCGACAACCTACGGGAACTGCGAGAACTGAACGATTTAAGACTCAGCGATATTGAAGTTGCATGTGAAAATCTTGGACTCGATAATGACTATGTTGAATATTTCATTAATGCATTAGCCTCTTAAATCATCTCTTATGAAAAGCAGTGAACTTTATGCAATTCAGATAGAAGGATTGCGAAACGGAATTATAAATGAAATCAGGTTGTTGTTGAAAAATAATAACCTGACTGAAATCGAAATACCTGAAAGCGCAGGAGATGCAATCTTCGTTGTATGGTTTGATAAGAATGGTTATCCATATGAAGCTCAGGTTACGAAAGTAATTCTTAAAGAAGACCACTTAACGGTTTTCGCAAAGGATAATGAGTCCAATTCAAAATATGAAATGGACAGTCGATACAACTTGGGAGCACGAAACCTTGACTGGCTTACAGATATTCTTGGAAAAATAGAGGTTATTCTAAATACCAAAACGCAATGAATGAAGAAAATCACATAGATGCTCTTGATTTTGCAATTTTAGTAGATCGCAAGCACGGAGAGTGCTTTCAATTACAGCATATTACAAAAACGATATTTAAAGCTGTAGGAACAAACAACAACAAGGAAGATATAACTTCTTTAAGTAAGATAGCTTCCGGATTGGCTAAAAAACGCTACCGGATTCTTGAAGTGAAAAATTAAATAAAAACTATCATGACATACTTTTCAAAAATAAACAGCCTCGCAGAGTTGAAAAAACAATATAGAAAACTCGCAATAGAGAACCATCCAGACAAAGGTGGAAGTACGGAAGTAATGCAGCAGATAAACCTTGAATTTGAAAAATTGTTTGCTGTATGGAAAGATGATAAAAGAACTGTAGAAACGGCAACAGGCTACGAAAGCGACTATAACGATTCATCTGCCAAAGAATATACCGAGTACGTCTATAATGAGTATCGGTTCAGGGGCAGCAATTATAAGGGAGAATCAGCTAAAGAAGTAGTAGAGATACTTCGTGTATGGTTGAAAGAAACTTATCCGAGGTATAAATTCTCTGTTACAAGAAGGAATTACAATTCAATAGGTGTTTATCTGACAAGAGCGGATTTTGAAGCATTCGCAAAAGATTCCAATTGTACATCTTCAAAACAGATCAATCATTATCATATTGAAAAAGATACCGACTTGACAGACCGCGCTCGCGAAGTAATGAGTAACGTATATGAGTTTGTAAATTCATATAATTTCGATGACAGTGATATTATGACGGATTATTTTCATTGTAATTTTTACTTGAACATGGGCATCGGTACCATGATAAAACCTTATAAAGTGGAAATACCAAAGTTGCAAGCCAAAAAAGGAACCCTGCCTCAGGTATTCAAACATCCCGAAGGATCTGCTCACAAAGCAATCAGACAAGTGCTCGGCAAAGCACGTTTCAGCTATATTGAAAGCAAAAAATACGGCAGAATAATGGTGCTTGGTGAGGATTACTACAGTAATGACGGCACACAATCATTCTGGGCTCTAACATACTCAAGTGAAAAAACTGCACAGAAAAGAATAAACAAACTCAATGCTGCTGGTATCATTTGTAAAACAACAGGATATAACGGAGGGTGTATCAAATTTATCGGATTTACACCCGAAACGGAACTGCAACTCGACAAAGAAAGAGAGGAATGGGTTGAAGCTAAAAGAGCGTGGGATAATGTACAGTCAGAAAAAACACAAGCAAAGAGGGCGTAACAGTCCTCTTTAATTTTCAATCCGGTAATCATGAAAAAGAAGCAAAAAAGATATGTCGTTTTTATCCCTGTTGGGGGATTTTATTGTTATAAGACCTACTTCACGACTTTAAAAGAAGTATTAGAAACTTATGGCTTCAAACGTAAAGAAATATCAGATTGGTGGAAAGAACGAGAAAGATAACTAAACTATTAATTATTAAAAATTTCAATATGAAAATTTCAATATTAAATCCAATACATCCTATTGACGAGTATTCGGCAAAGGCATTCGTTCAAATTCTCAATATGATTTTACTTGCGAAAAATATTGTCGAACTTAACTCCTGGTTGATAGATACAGACTATTGCTCTCAGTATAAAAGGTTATCAGGATATTTTGTTTGGCATTTCGATAATGAAACGTTTTCTCTCCG
>JGI994J12354_10005512_pt1 | contig 10867 bp, 8 predicted proteins | sample IntmicLarv3ML3BL_FD_12354 | JGI IMG/M metagenome (IMG submission 12354)
AGGTATTGTCAACCCCTTTTTTGATGTTTTGTCCCTTTTTTCACAATTTTTTAATAGAATAATTGCAGGCGATTTCGCTTAAAAGAAAATCGCCTGCAAGGTTAAATAATAAGTTCTAAGTTTTTTTGTTTGTTCTGCTTTTAAATACCGGCAAAACGGAAATTGCTGAATGTAGCATCTTTTTGGTTGTCTCCACCGTCGCAACTCTGAGTAACTTTTATATACGCCGGTCTTGTCCAGTCAGCTGCCGGGTCTTTAAAGTTGCTAACTGTAAGCGCGTATGAGCCAATCTTCATAGTACAACCGGTTGCGGTTGCTGAAAGTGATAGGTTATTTGTGCTTTGTAAAAATGCGCCTAATTCATTAATAACCTTTACCTGGTTTTTATCGTTATCGCTGTATCTACCTGTATAACCTAAATTAAAATATCTGTTTGCCTTAGCAGTAGCATTTGGGTTGTCAGCACCATTCAAAAATATATCTGATACATTTTCATTATTTGTTCTTACTACCCACTCTAAAATAGCTTTTCCTGCAGCATCATAAACTGTTACGGTTTTATAGAACATAAGCAAGTCAGCGTCGCCGTTTCTATAGTAAGTTTTGAATATTGTATCCATAGAAACTTCCCAACCTTTAGTTACAACTATTGGGTCATATGTTAATGGCGTACCTACGTTTTCAGGGCCGAAACGGTATATAGCTTCAAAGGATGAGTTCCAAGTGCCGCTAACGACTGCGAGTGCACCATTTTCATATTTTGCATAGTTTGTGGCACCTGCGCTAGGTGTGTTTGCTGTAGCAACGATTCTTTTATCTGCTGTTTCTACAGTTGTGCTACCTGTTGCCGGTGTTGTTGGCATAGTAAGCGCACCGGTTATTTCGGGGAAATCTTCTTTTGGAGCGTAAACAGCTTTTATTGCGTCAGTCAAAACAACGTGACCGTCAACATAGCTAACGATTGCTTTTTTGGTGTGGCGCATATCAGCATCATCTTTTGTGAGCAAAATCTGGTTAGCTGTGCCGTCTGCAGCGTCCATGGTGAGCTCTTCGCTTACAGGGTCACTAATCTCGCCGAGACCAATGCCTAAAACAGCGTTAGAAACAGCATAAGCGTTTGCAATTTTTTTGCCGGCTGTAGGGCAAATGAGAATTTTGCCGCCAACATCAATAACACTCCAGAAATCAGTTCCTGGCATCCTTTCTTCATTTTCTTGGATGTACATCATGGTAGCAGTTGCGAGTTGTTTTTGATTAGAAGTACAAGTGGTTTGTCGTGCTTTTTCACGAGCTTTTGAGAATACGGGGAATAAAATTGCTGCTAAGATTGCGATAATCGCAATAACAACAAGAAGTTCAATTAGGGTAAATCCCCCCCCCCCTTGGGTCATTTTCTTCATGGTTTTTAATCTCCTTTATTTTTATACTATAGAGTTTCTGCGCAAATTAAAGCAATAAAAATTATAGTATATTATAATTATTATACCCCTTTAAATAGGTATTGTCAACCCCTTTTTTGATGTTTTGTCCCTTTTTTCACAATTTTTTAATAGAATAATTGCAGGCGATTTCGCTTAAAAGAAAATCGCCTGCAAGGTTAATCAAATAACCATGAATTGTTTTTTTTTGTTTTAAATGCCGGCAAAGCGGAATCTGCTGAATGTTGCTTCTTTTGCATTATCTCCGCCATCACAACTCTGATACATAGTTACGTATGCCGGCTTATTCCACTCACACGTAGGGTCTTTAAAGGTACCTGATGCAAGTGCGTATGGTCCTACCTTTACTGTGCAGCCGTTAGCGGTTGCAGAGAGTGATAAGAGATTAGTGGCTTTGAAAAATTCACCTAACTCGTCAACTATCTTTTTCTGCTTTGGATCATTGTCATAATTAACCCAGTTATTATTGTAGTTGAAGTGCCTTACTGTGCCGTTTAGGAAAAGATCGGACTGCTGCTCATGGTTAGTCTTTATCAAGAAATCTATGATAGCTTTACCTGATGCATCATAAACTGTAATGAGTTTATGATACATAAGCGTTGAGGGATAACTTGCACCGTACTGTGAAGTTTTAAGTATAACATTCATAGATACTTCCCATCCTTTAGTAACAGTAATCGGGTCATAGGTTAGAGGGGTACCGCTGTTTTCAGGACCGAAATAGTACGTAGCTGTTCCGTTTCCGTCATGTCTGCTGTTAACAAGCTTTATTGCGCCTTCGTTATACGTGACATAGTTTGTCCAAGCGTTATCGCCTGAAGCTATGGAAGCAGAAAGTCTCTTGTCTGCTGTCTCAAAAACAGCACCATTAGTGCCTCCTGTTTGCGGCATAGATAATGTGCCTTCCGATGCAGGCAAATCCTCTTTTGGAGCATAAACAGCTTTTATGGCATTAGTTAAAATAACATGGCCATCAACATAACTAACGACAACTTTCTTGGTGTGGCGCATATCAGCGTCATGGCTTGTAAAGATTATCTGATTCGGTGTGTCCTTCACCGCATCCATCGTTAATTCTTCGCTTACAGGGTCTTCTATTTCTCCGAGACCTATGCCTAAAACAGCATTAGATACGCCATAGCCATTGGCTATACTTTTACCGGCAGTCGGACAAATTAAAACTTTGCCCGAGACATCGATAACGCTCCAGAAATCCGCGCCCGGCAATGTCTCGTCGTTCTCCTGAATGTACATCATACAGGCAAGTCCAAACTGCTTTTGGTTTGAAATACAGGTAGTCTGCCTAGCTTTTTCACGTGCCCTTGAAAAGACAGGGAACAAAATAGCAGCCAGAATGGCGATAATCGCAATCACAACTAAAAGTTCAATTAACGTAAATCCGCGTTTCATGATATTATCCTCCTATAATTTCTCTACCATTTAGCGCTCAATAAATGATGTTAGCGCTTGGTATAAATTTTGTACCCTCTTTATAGGAGTAGTTAGACACAAAGATGTCCGACCAATCTTACAAAGGCCGGACATTTTTAGCTAAAGGGTATATCTAAATATCATTGAAAACGCGGTTTACATTACCAGACCGCCGTCAATATTTAGTACATGCCCCGTGGTATAGGCAGCGAGTGGGCTGGCGTAAAAGAGTACGCCATCTGCTACATTTTCCGGAGTTCCGAACTCTTTTTGTGGGATGCCGTCAAGGTATTTTTGGCGTACATCATCGGTAAGTTTATCGGTCATAGCGCTTAGGATAAATCCCGGAGCTATAGCATTTACGGTGATACCGCGAGATGCGAGCTCTTTTGCGTTTGACTTTGTCATACCTATCATACCCGCTTTTGCCGCAGCGTAGTTGGTCTGTCCGGCATTGCCCATAAGCCCGATAACAGAGGCGATATTGATAATGCGACCATACCTCGCCTTCATCATACGTTTTGCTACAGCACGTGTGCAGTAAAACGCGCCTGAAAGGTTGATATTTATAACAGATTGCCATTCGTCGTCAGACATACGAATCAAAAGATTGTCGCGGGTGATACCGGCATTGTTGACCAAAATGTCGACTTTGCCCATCTTTTCCCACGCTTCGTCAATCATGGCTGCGGCGCTTTCCGGGTTAGAGACATCGCCACAGATAGCGATAGCTTTTCTGCCCAATTTTTCGATTTCGCGCGCTGTCTCTTCAGCTTCTTCGCGTCCGGGTTCAATGTCATTAATGATAATGTCAGCACCGGCATTAGCGAGTGTGAGCGCGATGGTCTTTCCAAGTCCGCGGCGGCTTCCGGTTACGAGTGCTACTTGTCCTGTTAAATCAATAGTGTATGTCATATTTTTCGTTCCTTATTTTGACGTTTATGCTTTATATTATACAACTTTTTTGTGCATTTGTAAAGGGCAGCGCTAAAGTCCAACTATTTTTGGTGAAATAAACAGGCGGATATCTCTATGATGACCATGCACATATTCGCACAGCAGTTTTTAGAGATATTAAATTCAAAATGTAATGAAAAGTGTATAGTAAATTCCACTATTTTCCACTTGACTTTCAGCGTAAAATAGTGTATCATTTTAGTGTGGGCTTTTAGGGACACCTTAAATTTTAATAAAAATGAAAAAGTACGAGGTTTTACGAGGTTTTTATGAGTAAAAGCGGGGAAATATATCGTATTTTTAGATGAAAATATAACAGTTTTATGGGTGCTTGCCGCGATGTCGACAGGGTCTTGCTACGAAGTACGAGGTTTTAGAAATATATGGGCAACCTTTTTATAAAAGGTTACCCGCATATGATGATTTTTGTTTAATTTAAATTATCTGGTTGCCCAAATAAGACCGCGCTCCATGATGATGCGTGCGCTGTCATTATCAAAGTCTCCATTCACGTGACCGAGTGATGAATAGAAAACTTTGCCTTTGCTCCACATTTTTTTCCAAACTACGGGCATAACTGCGCCTTTGGAGTTATTGTCGTCGTATTCGCCGGTAAATGTTGTGGTTGCAAGCACTTGGTTAATGGGGTCAACATGCATATAATACTGCTCGGTTTCTACCATCTCAAAATCTTCGATTCCCGCCATGATAGGGTCATTTTTGTCGGTGATATTAACCATATAGTTGATGCATCCGCCGGGGTGTGAAACCCACTGTCCGCCGGTCATGGTTTGGTAATCTGTGTCAAGACGAAAAGCGTCGCACATACCGCCGTGCCATCCGGCAATTCCCGTGCCGGCTGCTACTGCGTCCATAAGCCCGGATTTCTGTTCGCCGGTGATTTCAGCCATAGTAAAACAGGGAACTACGAGGTCAACGGTGTCCATATACGCTTTGTCTGTGTATACGTCCATATTGTCTTCTACGCGTACGTCGTACCCTTGCTCTTTCAAAAATGCCGCAAAGCGGTCTGTGGTCTGTACCGGTTCGTGTCCGTCCCAGCCGCCACGCACTACGAGTGCTTTTTTCATCAATCTCTCTCCTTAAATCGCTGCAAAATGTTTCGATTTATATATAATTTGTTTTAGGTAAAAAAGTTACCAAATTTATATTTATCCATAATTAACGTAAATCCTTTTTTATCTAAATATATTTTATCTTTTATTTTTATGCGGGGTCTATTGACAGAGGAAGCAAAATAAATTATAATTTGATTATACGAATAAATGTCGCGTTTTTTGGCTGACATAAAGGAAAATATTATGATTAAGCTGTTCAAGGGGTATTCGCTTGTAGAGCTGCTTGTGGTTATATCTATTATTGGGATAATACTCGCGTTAGTAGCAATAAGCGTGCATAAGATATTTAAGCATATCTCTTAATAGAGATATGGTTTTTTACGAAATTCCCAACGAACGAAAATTTAAGGAGAATATATTATGAGGCATTTAAGATTACTCGTTGTTTATTTGGTTATACTACTGTTATATATTATGCTACCGGCACAAGTTGTCGGAAAATTTGGCAATACAAACGGTGACCTTCTAAATGGTGGCAAGATGGCAGAAAAAGACGGCTTTTTGTACTACATAAATCCTGATAAGGGCGGGCTGTTTAAAATAAAGACCGATGGCACACAAAATCAAGCGTTAGCAGTAAATAATGAATATTTGGAATGTATAAATATCTATGACGACCATATATATTTTTTGGTTACCGGTCCTATTTACAGCGAAGACGAAGACGGAGGTGAATATTGGTATAAACAAGATGACTCAGGCACAAGAAGGATTTGTCGTACAGACCTTGACGGCAAAAACAGAACAGAAATAATAGTTGATGATGTTGCGTGGTTTATGGTCGCAAATGGCTATATCTATTACACTAAGGTAAATTCTGCTGTAAGAGGATATTATGATGTCGCAAAAAAGAACCTTTTTAGAACTGACATAAACGGCAAAAACGCGCAAAAGCTCGCGGAAAATGTCTCCAATGTTAATGTAACAGATGAGAATATTTATTACGTTCGTTTAAATGATGGTGGCAGTAGCTATGATGATGACTCGTATCGTTACGATCGTAAGTCCGGAGTTATACATAAAATTGATTTGGACGGGGCAAACAATACGGTGTTGAAGACAGAGCCGACTTCTTTAATGGTAGTAGACGATGGATGGATATATTATTTGGTCGACTCAAGTCAACAATATTTATATAAGATAAAGGCAGACGGCACCGAAAAGACGTTGGTATTGGCATCTAATGACTCGCCATTTACCGAAGATGGTATAATGTACTATATCAATGTGGGTAAAGACACCCTCTATTGCCATTATAACCTGGATGAGAAAATATTTTTGTCTAAAGACGGCAAGATAAAAAAGAGCATGTTTAGCACTGCAAGAGAAGTTTATGTTTTAAATGATAATATGTACTATTTTGACAGTGATATGCGCATGACAAAACCGGGCGGCATTTATAAAATCAATACAAATAATAATGTTATCACTAAGATATCTGGCGTTGGAACTCCCGATTACGAAAGCGACATAACTTTTATCGATGGTTGGATTTATTTTATGCGCCCGGATAACAATTCCCCGACAAATGTAACTTGGTACAAGGCAAAAACAGATGGAACAGAAGAGGTGAAGCTTGCTTGTGCAATTGGCGGTAAGACTGACGGAGAGTATGCGTATTACAGAAATCCCGATGGTATTTATCGATGCGCTCTTGGCTCTAATACGCAAGAGTTGATTTTTAAACATCAAACACCTTACCAGTATAGCATATCTAAACTGGAAAATGGGCTTTTGTATTGCTATGATGAGTATGATGCCCATATTGTTATGAATCTTGATGGCTCCAATGTCAAAAAATTGTCTTATAAGTCATGGGCAACGAACAGCTCTGCCGATGATTTTGTTTATGATATAAGTGAAGGTGGGGCTATAGTAAAGATGAAGCCGGATGGGTCGCAGAAGAGTATTCTTTATAATACCGCTTTGTTATTGAAAAAAGATTTGACAAAAGATGAGTTAAGATTTTTGGGGCAAAACGCGAAAGGAATATACGGCGCTTGCAATAGCATTTATGCGACGTCGAGCTATATTTATTATAATTTTGTTGGTATGGGCGCTGCTGCTTTTTGTCGCGTTACCCATGACGATAAAACAATTGAGAGGATTTCTAATAATATTTGCTATGATTTTAAAATAGTGAACGGCTGGATTTACTACACCAATAGATCCGGTGAATATGGTGAAGGCGATGATGGAGCAATGTACAAAATCAGCGGCAACTTAAAGACTAAGGAAAAGGTTAATCTCTTGCCGGAAGGCGCAACCACTAATGATTTAACTTTGGACAAATCCGGAAATATTTACTATAGCGTCAGAAACGAAGGTGAACTAGGGATGTACCTTTATAAAACTGACACACTTGGCGAAAATAAGGTGGTATTGCTCGAAGACACTTTGGAAAAATACTGGTTGTTTCAGTAAGTTTTTTAGTTCGGAACTGGCTGAATATTTACACTCCATCGTAAGAGCTTGTTAGATATTCTGCCGGTTACGCATCAATAAAAAGTTGCGATACATATTATCGCCGATATAAGTATAGACTGTTTCTACAGATGTAACCTCTGTTTCGATTAGGTTTTCATCGGTGATATTTATAAATATCTCCATCGCTTCGTTGCGACAGTAATTATCTTTCTTTATTATGTATCGTGCTTTGTAGTTGTCCGCATTTTTGAGCTGAACTACAATATAGATATTTTGTTTGGATATGTCGTTTACTTTGGAGCTCATCGGATGAGCGGAAACGTGTAAAAAAAGCCCTCTGTTTAAGTCGTCCACACTCTTGACATCTGCGCTGCTATAAATTTTAAAAGATTCACCAAACATCCACGCCGACATAGGCGGTAATGTTTCATCAAGATGATTATCGTAATCATCTGCGCCCAACTCTTTTAAGTATGAGTCGTGTTTGATATCAAAAAAATAAACAGCATCTACTTTTCCTAAAATGTACCTTATTTTTATTGGAGCATAAGACGATTTTCCTGAAGATATGTGTTCAAGAAATTGAGGGTGTATATTTGCGTGTATTCCGGTTGGATTAGTCATATCTTTATATAATGCTATAACGGTTATACAGCAGAACAAAATAAAAGCAATGCTTGTAAACAGTAAGATATGGAGTGTTTTGTTTAAGGGTTTTGGTATTATCGGCTTTGCTTTGTACTGAAATTTTATCTTTAAAAGGCTATAAACAGCAGCAACAGAGCAAGTATAAATAATAGCAGGTAACAGCGCAAACATAGAAGATAATATCGCATTAGAGTATCTCCAATAAACTGAACCCATAGTAAAGCCGATAAAAGCCGAGAAAAGTATCGTCAGCGCTATGGAAAGCAATGTGCCTTTACTTCCAAATCTAACCAAAAAGAATGGTAGCACAAGAAGTATGAAGATATTAAATACTTGCAGAATATGTATTAATTGATCAACGCTTAAATCTAACATCTTTTTCTCCTGTTCTCTTTCATTATGACGAAGGTTTTGCTAATGTCGATATTTTGGGCTTCCCAAGTAAATTATAGTTTATTTTGCCTGCCTTGTCAAGAGTTAAAGTATAAATAATAGTTTTACGATGTAGTTGACAAAGCGATTGAAATCAATTATAATTTGAGTATGCGAGAAAAAACGCTCCCGCTACAAACAAAACGAACGGAGGTTATTATGAAACATTTAAGATTGAACTTTGTTTACATGATATTGCTATTACTACTATCTATGATGTTATCAGCGCAAGCAGACGGAAATTTCGGCAATACTAACGGAAATCTATTAAATAACGGTATGATGGCGACAAAAGACGGTATTGTTTACTATACGAACAAGGACAAAGGCGGATTGTATAAAATAAAAGCTGACGGCACACAAAACCAAGTGTTAATAGCAAGTGATGAGTATATAGAATGTATAAATATCTCTGGTAATCATATCTATTTTTTGGTTACTAGTTTTGTTGAAAACGAAGATGAAGATGAAAGCGAACGAGTCATAATGATTTGCCGAACAGACCTTGATGGCAAAAACAGAACGGAAATAATAGTTGATGATTCGCCTATTGATTGGTTTATGGTCGCAAATGGCTATATTTATTACACAAAGATAACTGCTCCGATAAGATGGTATGACGATTTATCTAACAAGCATCTATATAGAACAGACTTAGACGGTGAAAACTCGCAAAAGATCGCGGAAAACACCTATTATGTAAATGTTACTGGCGACAATATATATTATATTCATTTAAAATATGAAGACGATGACGATACTGATTATATGTACGTGTATCGTCGTCTGTCCGGAGCTATACACAAAATTAATTTGAACGGAACTGATAATACCACTTTAAAGACAGAGCCAACTTCACTAATGGTAGCAGACGAGGGGTGGATATATTATTTGGTTGATTCTGATAAGCAATATTTATATAGGATAAAGACAGACGGCACAGAAAACACGCAAATGCTGGCTTCTGATGACTCTTCTTTCAATGAGAATCGTGTAATACAATCTATTAATGTTGGTAAAGATGCTCTATATTGCCATTATGACTTAGGCGAAAAAATATTTTTGTCTAAAGACGGCAAAATGATAAAGAGAATGTCTTTTAAGTTAGAACAGTTAGAAAAGGTTTACATTTTGAATGATAATATGTACTATTTTAAAGGTGATACATACGTGACAAAATTTGGTAGCGTTTATAAAATAAATAGCAGTAACGACGTTGTCACCAAAATATCTGATGTTGGAGTTGACGATTACAGTAATGAAATGGTTTTTATAGACGGATGGCTTTACTATATGCGCCCTGATGATAGTTCACCGGTAAATATAAATTGGTATAAAGTGAAGACCGATGGAACGCAGGAGGTTAAGTTTGCATGTGAAATAATAGAAGGTAAAACTGATGGTCAATATGTGTATTACAGCGAAGCTGATGGTATATACAGATGTGACCTTGACTCTAATACCGGAGAGAGAATCTTTGAACACCAAAGAAGTTATCAGTACATGGTATCTAAAGTTGAAGACGGGCTTTTATACTGTTACGATTCCTATGAAGATATTGTTATTACCATGAACTTAGACGGCTCTAATGTTACAAAATTGTCTTACAAGCTATGGGCAACGAATAAATCTAATGATGGATTTATTTATTACACCGATAAAAGTGGGGCTATAGTAAAGATGAAGCCTGATGGGTCGCAGAAGACTATTCTTCATAATACGGCTCTGCTATTAAAAAAAGATTTGACAAAAGATGAGTTAAGACACGTGAGGGATGCAAAAGGAATATATGGTGCCGGCAATAGCGTTTACGTAACACCTAGCTATATTTATTATAACTTTGCCGGTATGGGTGCTTCTGCTTTTTGCCGAGTTACCCATGACGGTAAAACAGTCGAAAAGATTTCTAACAAGATTAGCTATGATTTTAAGATAGCAAATGGCTGGATTTACTACACGGGCAATATTGATGAAGATGATTATGGTGTAATGTATAAAATGAGTGGTAACTTAAAGACAAAGTCAAAGATAAACCTTTTACCGGAAGGTGCGAGAATAACTTACGGTTTTGTTTTAGACGACGCCGGAAACCTCTACTATAGCACCAAAAATGAGGATGATTGGGATATGTATCTCTATAAAGCTGACGCAATGGGCGAAAATAATGTGCGTTGCACGAAGATATTTTAGAGAATGATTGGCTGTTTCAGTAAGTTTTAGTTTGAAAAGAGCTTATATCTGTTTACAACAAAGAATATTTCCAAATTTCCTTGCATTTATCGGGGGTTGTGTGTTATAACCCGAGTTTGCCACTTGCATTGATTAAAAGAGCCCCTTAATGCCCTTTTTTACGCTTAATCTAGCGTATTTAAGTTCATATTTGAGTTTGATAAA
>JGI994J12354_10005513_pt1 | contig 10866 bp, 11 predicted proteins | sample IntmicLarv3ML3BL_FD_12354 | JGI IMG/M metagenome (IMG submission 12354)
CGACATATGCGGCGGTGTTTCTGTCGCTTGGCGGAATAAGCGCGTGGCTTCAGATAGGAGTAATCTTAAAAGACGTCAGCATAAAGCGCTATCTTGCAAGCCGAATACCCGCAGAACTGCTAAGCGGAGGGCTGACATATCTGCTTTCAGAGCTATTTTATCGCCCGACAGAAGCGGTCACTGCTATGTCGATTGGAAGCACTCCCGTCGCGGTGACGATTGGAGGTGGAAATGTATATGGTGGTGTGGTGTTGATTGTTACCTGTATATTGTTGTTGATAAGCGGTAAAAGATATGATATAATAGTATAAGCTTATACTATTATATCATAATCCTGGAAGAATTGCTGTCGGCACGTTGTGCCTCCCGCCGCAAGCGGCAACGCATTTCTTCAAGTTTGTGCGACATAAAAAAACACATGACACTCAACTTCGAAAAATACTCAAACGGAATAGTTGCTTTGCCCAAAGATGTGGCAAAGCTTGTATCCGTCATACCCGAAACGGCTCTGCGCCTGCTTGTTTTCTGCTTTGATGTGGGAAGTGTTCCAAGCGTTTCAGAGCTCTGCGCCGCTTTGAATATAAACAAAGAGCAAGCCGAAGAAGGGCTTGAATACCTGAAATCAATCGGGCTTATAACAGGCGAAAAGACGGCAGAAGTCGCGGCTCCGCCGCGCCCAAGCCCGCACCATATCTCTCCAACAGAGCTAGAGGAATTCGCAAAAGATCCGTCGAAAAAAGAAGTTTTATCAACAATCGAGCGAATAATCGGAAAAAGCCTGCCAAGTGCCTACACAAGAGTGGTGGCGTACATAATCGACACGAACCTCTTGCCGCCCGATATATTGCTTATGTGCGTGCAATATTGCTCTGGCGCATGCAGCGGAGTGCTGTCGGCGAACTACATTCTCAAGACAGCAGAAAACTGGAGTGAAGAAGGCATAGCAACGCACGAAGCTGTAGAATTGCACATACAAAAGCTTAAAGCCTCACGTTCGGCAGAGGACAAGCTTAAGGCTCTGTTTGGGATAAATACTAACCTTTCTGCCAAGCAAAAAGAGTACGTTGCAAGCTGGACGACAGGGCTTGGATTTGACATCAAAGTCATCGAGAAAGCCTATGACACTTGCATGGATTATGCAGGAAAAATGAGTTTCCCCTACATAGACAAGGTGCTGAAAAGCTATAAAGAAAACGGAGTGAAAATAGTGTCAGACATCGAGAACATATCAAAAGATAAAAAGACCCCGAAAAAGGGTAACGGCTTCGATTTTTACAGCGCAGGCCGAATTAAGCCGTCAATAGAAAAGGAAGATTAAATGATAAGCAGGCAGGAAATATATAAAAAAGCAGGCGCAGCGATTGACGCGCGCCGTTCGAAAGCTTTAGAAGATTACGAAAACCGCAAAGCTGAAATACAGAGGAATTACCCGTCAATTGACAGCCTGCGGCGCTCTCTTTCCGCCACAGGGCTAGAGCTTGCTAAGCACATACTAAGCGGAAAGGTGGATGCGGAACAGTCGGTAGCAATTATAAAAAACACAAATCAATCCTTGCAAAAGCAGCTGAAAGAAGCACTTGCAGCAGCAGGGTTACCCTCTGATTATCTCGCGTCGAAATACACCTGCGATAAATGCGAGGACACTGGGCTTACAGAAGCAGGACGTTGCTCGTGCTTTTCGGCTGTGCTTACGCAGACCGCAATTGCAGAGTTCCAAAAGGATGTTCCACTGAAACTGCACAGCTTTGAAAGCTTTAAGCTTTCGTATTACCCTGCCGAAAGCCAGAACGCGATGAAAGAAATATTAAGTCGTTGTGCCTCTTATGCGAAGAGTTTCAATCCCTCGACAAGCGGAAATCTCTTCTTCGTGGGAACGCCCGGGCTCGGAAAAACGCACCTTTCGCTCGCTATTGCTGACGAAGTCATAAAATCGGGATATCTCGCCGTTTACGCCTCGGCGGGCGACATTCTTCGTCGTCTTGGCAACGAGCGTTTTTCGTACGGCAAGGACGAGAACATCTTGTTTGAAACGCTTACAGGAGCGGATCTTTTAATCCTCGACGACCTTGGCACAGAGTTCAAAACGAACTTTTCTACGTCAAACCTTTATGATATAATCAACACGCGCCTAAGCAAAGGAGCACCGATGATTATCAACAGCAATCTCGACGGCGAGGAGCTCGCAAGAGCTTACAGCCCCGCAATAATCTCTCGCCTTAGCGGGTTTAGCATATACACGTTCGAAGGCGAGGACATAAGGAGAAAAATATGAGCAAATCAATAGGTTTCATCGGCTTCGGCAACATGGCAAAGGCTATAGCTAAAGGCATGAACAAATATGTTATAAGAGCATTTGACCCGATTTCTGACAACATAAAACCGCCCGTAATAGCAGCGCAAACAATCGCAGAGCTCACAAAGCTTTCTGACATCGTAATCATATCGGTCAAGCCGCAGATTGTCGAGCAAGTTCTGCCCGAAATCAAGCCTAACCTCACCGACGAGAAAATCGTTGTATCCATCGCCGCGGGAATATCAGCAGCATATCTGTCGGCTCAACTTGGCACAGACAAAATCGTTCAGGTAATGCCGAATACTCCCATGCTTGTCGGATTGGGAGCCTCCGCTTTGGCACGCCTTGACGGAGTGTCCGACGAAGAGTTCACAGAAGTCTTTCAGCTTTTCGCTCTTTCAGGAGTTGCGGCGGAAATTCCTCCCTCACAGATGAATGCTATAATCGCCGTGAACGGAAGTTCGCCCGCGTTTATATGGACATTCGCAAAAGCTTTCATAGACTATGCGAGCGAGCGCGGGATAGACTATGACACTGCGGCTAGCCTGTTTGCGGGAACTCTTACAGGAGCGGCGAAGATGATAACAGAAAGCGACGACGACATTGAAACTCTGATAAAAAAAGTATGTTCGCCCGGCGGCACTACCCTTGCAGGGCTTGCCGCAATGGAGCAAAGCGGCTTTGCGGAGAGTGTGAAGTCCGCTTGCGAGGCTTGTGAAGCGCGAGCGGAAGAGATAGGGAGATGATATGAAAAAGCTCCTCTGATTTTCAGAGGAGCTTTTTTTTATTGCTTCAATTGCTTATTTATAATAATTTTCATCGCCGCAAGCGCGTCCATAGCGGTGACCTTGTCGTCGCCGTTTAGGTCGGCGACAGCGATTTGCGCTTCACTTAGTGGGAAATCGCTTGCAATAAGCTTTAGCATATTGAACACGTCTTGCATGCTGTCCCAAGATGTAACGGAAAGCAAAGTATACGGCTGCTCGTTTTCGACGGCCCATTGATGAGCATAACTGCCCTCGATTACTGTAAGAGTGGTAGTGCCGTCGAATGCACCCCACCAAATTTCCGTGACACTTGCGGGAATATACAAAGACTTCAAAGAAGTGCAATTTCTAAAAGCACCTCTTTCAATAGTTGTGACACTTCTCGGTATACTAACAAATTCAAGAGAAGTACAACCATAAAAAACATCAAATGCAATAATTTCCACACCATACGGTATATTTATTGATTTAAGCGAAGTGCAGCTACCAAAAGCATAATTATCAATAGTCATAACACTGTTTGGTATTGTGTATGTACTTTCGGATTTTCCGGCAGGATATGCGAATAACATCGTTTTGTCTTTATTAAATAATACACCGTCAGCAGATGAATAATTCGCGTTATCTAAACTCACAGTTATTTCCTTAAGAGAAGTGCCGTTAGCAAAAGCGTTATCGCCAATAGTCATAACGCTGGTTGGTATGTTAACGGTTTCAAGCGAACTGCAACTATTAAAAGCATTATCACCTATCTTTGTAACATTACTTGAAATATCAACAGAAACAAGCGAAGTACACCAAAGAAACGCTTCCTCGCCAATAGTTTCAACACTGGTTGGTATATCCACAAATTTAAGATGCCAGCAAAAAACAAAAGCATAATCGCCAATAGTCTTTATGCCTTCAGGTATTGTGTATGTACTTTCGGATTTTCCAGCAGGATATGCGAATAACATCGTTTTGTCTTTATTAAATAATACACCGTCAGCAGATGAATAATTCGCATTACTTAGATTTGCAGTTATTTCAATAAGCGATTGGCATTCATAAAGAGCCTGTTCATCAATAATTGTGACACTACTTGGTATGTCAATAGATAGTAAATTACCCCCATCAAAAGCAAAACACCCTATCTCTGTAATCCCATCCGGTATCACAACGTGCGTATCATTCCCCTCATACCGTACAAGCACTGTTCCGTCAACAACAAAACCGCCGTCAAGCACTACCTCTGCCGCCGACACTTCAAAACCTACTAAGCAACTCGCAACCATTGCAAGCGCAACCACTACTCCTAAAATCCGTTTCATTGCCCTGTCCTCTCTCTGATAATTGTTTTAATATGTCAAGACCTAAAGGTCTTGACATACAGTATAGCACAGTGCCATACTGGCCGCGGCTTGCTTACAAGACGCTGCGCTGTGCTTTGCATATGTGATATACTTCGCCGCCCTTTTCGAGAAACAAAAGAGAGCCTTTCGGCTCTCTCTTTTTTATCCAAACCGCTCAATCCCATGCGCGTCCAAACTTTCTATCGTTTTGCCTCCCTTGCTTCGTATGTGCTCCAACAAAAGCGGTGCAGGATACGGCTCGTCCCTAAGCCCCTTGAACACAGCATTCGAGTTAATCTCGATAATCTTCCCGCTTGCTATCACGGCATCCGCTGCTTCGACCGCTGTGGCAATATACCAAGCGGCTTCCTCGTCGAAATATTTATTCCCTCTGTTCCACAATGCTATCAAATCGAAGTGTCCTGTTATATCTACAAATTGTTTTTTTGCTAGTTTTTTATACTCTGCGTAATATTTCTTGACAAGCTGTTCAGCAGAACCGAAAGCCTCGAGCATTTCTTCGAAATGCTCTTTCGAGATGTCAATCCAGTAAATTTTGCCGTCCTTTTCAAGCCCGTGAACAGAGCCTATCACATAGTCGAAATCACCGCTTGGGATATCTGAAAACGCATCCCACTCGACCCCGCAGAGCACCTCCATTCTGCCGGAATACTCCTCTTTAAGACGCTTTACCTCGGCGATATACGCGGGCATATCCTCAGCTTTTGTGCCCCAGCTGTCCGAAATCAAATTCGCAGGAGAGCACGGAGTATGCCCCGAAAACCCGAGAGTGTCATAGCCCGCGTTAAACGCGGCTTCTGCCATTTCTGCCGCTGTGTTCTTACCATCGCAGAATGTCGTGTGAGTATGCAGATTCACCTTTCCCATCGAGGTCACGTCAATCACCTTACCAACTCCACGGGTGCTGACATTTAGGCTTACTGCAACGAGATGCAAAATGAATGGGACGAAAACCATGTAAAGCAAAAAAATTTCAACTTCGGGTCCGAAGAATGTGGCGGGAGCATTGATTGCTGAAATCGTCCCCCATACTATCAATACCACGCTCGCAATTATTTCAAATCCTGTAAAAATCCAAATGATTTTCCTTAATCTTTTGGGAAGCAAAAGAAAGAGATATCCGATAGAAGCAACTGCGAAAATGATGACATTTAATAAAGCAAAATAAACAAAAGAGCCGAGTAAATCAATAGCCGCCTGCGCATCATATATTACTCCGTTTATCATAGCAACGAAAAAAAGCAACAACATGCACACGGCAAAGACCGCCGCGTGCAAAAACCACTTTCTAATGTTCATCAAAACAGCTCTCCGTTCCAAGATGGCATGCGACTCCGTCTTTTTTCACTATAACCAGCAGAGCATCATCGTCACAGTCGAGCGCGATTGACACTATGTGCTGATAGTTCCCCGAAGTTTCGCCTTTCAGCCAGAGCTCGCCGCGTGAGCGCGACCAAAAGCAAGTCAGCCCCCTTTCTATTGAAATCTCGAGGCTTTCGCGGTTCATGTATGCCAAGGTCAGAACCTGCTTTGTTTCAGAGTCTTGAATAATAGCGGGCACAAGCCCGTCACGGTCGAATTTTACTTTGTTAATGTCTATCATAATTTTCATAATATTGGTGTGATTTTAAGTTTAGCGTTTTTTTCGAGGCGTTCGAACCTATTCCACCCGAGGGATCTGAATTCGGCAGAAGTTATATATATATACCTATCATTTTGTTTTTTATATTTGTATTCGTCGCACATAGTATACTCTGTCGTTTTTGTCCACTCTGTGGCATGCGGAGCGAGAAAAACCTCGTCGAACCCGAAATGCTGTGCCCCGCCGCTTCCGTAGGTGAATACACTTCCGTCATCTAAAAGCACTCCGCGGTATCGCCCTCCAAAGCCGTCAACATGAACGGGTTTGCCGTCTTTCAATGTCCAAATCGCAATAAGACTAAAGCCGTCATTTTCATCATAAATCCCTGTGATTAACTCTGCAATGCCGTCTTTGTTTATGTCCATTTCACGATAGCCAAGCTTTGATGTTTCCACTCTGTCATGCGACCAAACGCCATTTAGGAACTCCATGTACCAGCTGTCTGTCCTGTCATTTTCTTTATGATACATTTCATACGCAAAGGCATATCGATACAAATCGTCAAGCGTTGGCGCATATTCTGACGATGCATTTTGGTATTTCCCGTATATTCCGCCATTTGTACTGTTTTCAGCCCAGTAAAATGTTCCGTCAGCAGTTGGAAATGCCCAGTAATTCGGTGCTCCCTCGGGGCGCCATACCGTCACAGCCGCTCCGTCTTTTATAGTGTAAATATCCAGTATCCGCAGTTCTCCGCTGACGTACTCAATCTCGTCGCAAAGGGTTATGAACTCTTCTACTCCGTCGCCGTTTATGTCGTGTCTGGCATAAGCGTACTCACTGATTGTAGAGTTACCAGCAGTGAGTTTCAATCTGTCTAGTATATAATCATAGTCTTTAACGAAAACAGCAGAGCTCTCTGCGACAGAACTTTCTTCGACAGGAGTAACAGGCGCACTGCACCCTGCGAGGGCAAGCGCTAGAATAAGTAAAACTACAGTAATCTTTTTCATAATTATAATATTGTTGTAAGTTTCAAATCTGTATTGTTATCAAGATAGTCAAATTTCGGCCAAAGTTCGAGATATTCTTTTCGTGTTAAATATGTATATCTGCCGTTGATTTCACAAGCAGAAGTGTACATATGTTTGCCGTCAATATAGACACTTTCTGAATAATAACTCTCAAGCTCGGTCCATTCTACAGCATGCGGGGCAAGCTTGTATTTATAAAAAGCTGTGCAATCTGCCCCTCCGCTTCCATATGCAAACGCAGTTCCGTCCTCTAAAAAAACTCCGCGGTATCTGTCGCCCCAGCTTTCTACCTGCACAGGCTTGCCGTCTTTAAGTGTCCAAATTGCACAAGCTCTGGGGTTCATTAAAGCATCATAGCCCGCGCCTGTAATCAGTTCGGGTACTCCGTCGCTGTTGATATCCCACACACGATAACCTACATTGTGGCTATAGTGTTCGCGAAAACCCGTTTCATAAAAATACCCCATAGTATCAACATTACTACCATCTTCGCTACTCATTTCGCATGCCTTTGCATACTTATACAAGTTTTCCAACACGCCGAAATACTCTGACGGAACATTTTTATATGTTTTAGGGGCATCAATCTCAGGTATTACATACCCCGACTCGGGACTGTATGACCATTCTGACTCTTCCGACGATTCCTCTTCCGCAGAAAGCGGAATAATCTCAAACTGAAATTTGCTTGCAGCCTGTTCTTCCCGCTCGTATTCATCCAAAGCCGCGTAAAACTCGTCCTCTGTTATTGCCTGCTCACCGTGAAAAAATGTCTGTATCGGGCGAGCGTTCTCGTCCTCGAAGAACTCGACCTCCCGCCTGTATTCGTCCAGTGTTTCAAACTCGGACGCTCCCGACTTAAGCTTGTATTTACCGCACATTCCTCCGGTTTCGCTATTGCCATTCCAGTAAAATATTCCGTCAGCAGATGGAAACGGCCAATGCTGTGGTACTTCTTCGGGCTGAGATAGCTCTACCGCTTCGCCGTCTTTCATAGTGTGAATATAAAATATCCCAAGTTCTTCATTGAGTTCGGTACCTATTTTATTGCGAAAACTGAAAAACTCTTCTACGCCGTCGCCGTTTATGTCATGTCTGGCATAGCCATACTTGTAATCAGGATTGTCGTCAGCAGTTTTTTTCCAGTTGCTCATTACGTAGCCATAGTCCTTGACAACCGCAGAGCTCTCTGCGACAGAACTTTCCTGCTCCGGCAAAGCCGGAGCATTGCACCCTGCGAGGGCAAACGCTAGAATAAGGACAGCTATAATAATTTTTTTCATAATATTGCATTCCATTCTAATTTCATAGGATTCGGCGGATTTCTGTACAATTCGCAAAGGTCTAAAAACTGCTCTGATGTCATGTCTGCATCTTTTTCGTCAAGAGTTTCAACTGTAAACATCTCGCTGATTCCGATGTAATCACCATGGTACTTTTCCACTGTGGTAAGCTTTGTTGCTCCTTTTTTAAGAACATAGGAATTAAGCTCAGTGCACGAGGCTCCGCCCGAACCAACGTTATATATTGTTCCGTCGTCAAGGAGTTGCCCGGTACTCCTGCTCCAGAATACTTCTACAAATACAGGCTTGCCGTTCTCCAGCGTCCAAATTGAGCTCAACGTATCGTCATTGCCAAAAATCAATTCTATTATTCCGTCGCTGTTGATATCAACAGCAGTATGGAAAGAGGCCATATGCTCTGTAAAACTTATCACCTCTAAATAATCCTCTATCGGAACATCTTGCGAACCATCATAACTTCTTGAAATGCTGACATATCTGTACCAGTCGTCAAGCAATGTAAAATACTCCTTAGGCACATTCTCGTATGTACTGGGCACTTTGATATCAGGGAAATACTCCTCTTCGGAAGAACTGACTTCTGCGACAGATGACGGCACATTAGGCGCACTGCACCCGGCAAGAGCGAGTGTAAAAACAAGGGCAATCGTAGCAAGCTTTTTCACAATCTTACGATAACTCCGTTTTCGGATAGATATTGTTTAAGGTCGCTTATTTTCACTTCGCCGAAGTGAAAAATGCTCGCGGCAAGCCCTGCGTCCACCGTTGGCACAGTCTCGAAAAGCTCGACAAAGTGTTCTTTACATCCTGCCCCGCCCGAAGCGATGACAGGAACATCGACAATCTCGCATACAGAGCGCAACATCTCGAGGTCAAAGCCTCCTTTTACTCCGTCAGTGTCAATGCTGTTGAGCACAATCTCGCCCGCACCGCGCTCGACGCCCTCTTTCACCCACGGCAAAAGCTCGCGACCTGTGTCCTCGCGACCTCCGTGCAGGAATACGTGCACCTTGTCCCCGACACGCTTTGCGTCAATCGACAGCACTACGCACTGGTCGCCGAATTTTTTCGCGGCATCTTCAATTAAGATAGGATTTTTCAGTGCTCCGCTGTTGACACTAACCTTGTCAGCGCCGCACGACAGAACGCGCGAAAAGTCGTCAGTAGAATTTATTGCTCCGCCGACAGTGAGCGGAATGAAAATCTCACTCGCAACCCGCGTGAGCACGTCGGTGAACAGCCCACGCCCCTCGTGAGAGGCAGTGATGTCGTAAAACACAAGCTCGTCCGCTCCCGCAGTATTGTAAAGCCTTGCCATCTCGACAGGGTCGGCAATATCGCGCACTCCGAGGAAGTTTTTGCCCTTTACTACCACGCCGTCCCGCACGTCAAGGCAGGGAATTATTCGTTTAGTGATCATATTTTACTGCCTCTTTCAAATCAATAAGCCCACGATATATCGCATTACCTAAAATCACGCTATCCACGCCGCTTTCAGCAGCGCCGATTTCGTCAAGCTGTCTTATCTCGTCAAGCGTGGTAACGCCTCCGCTTGCAGTAAAGCGAACGCTTGGCAAAAATTCCACAAGCCGCTCGTACAGCGGAAGATTTGTGCCGACTCCTGCGCCGTCTTTCGAGATGTCGGTGAAAATTATGTTCTCTACTCCAGCCTCGTGAAGCTTTGCGCAGAACTCTTCTGCCCTCACCTCTGTGACGTCAAGCCAGCCTTTCGTAGCAACAAATCCGTCTTTTGCGTCAACTCCGACAGCGATTTTGTTCGCACCGAATTTCAGCAAAAGTTCCTCTAAAAGAGCGGGATTTTCCACCGCAGCAGTGCCGAGAATAATGCGGTCTACTCCTCCATAGAGATAGAGCTCCGCCGTTTCCATCGAACGAATTCCGCCGCCGATTTCCACCTTAAGCGAGGTGCTTTCGGCAATCTCTTTTACAAGAGCGAGGTTCTCGGGCTTGCCTGATTTAGCCGCCTCAAGGTCAACGACATGAAGATACTTCGCTCCGTCAGCCTCAAAGCCCTTAGCGACCTCGACAGGGTCAGTATTGTAAACGGTTTTCTTGCTGTAATCGCCTTGAAAAAGGCGAACAGCCTGTCCGCCAATGATATCAATTGCAGGATAAATTTTCATAATATTTCACAAATCCTTAAAGTTCACAAAAATTCTTAAGTATTTTCAGCCCGACCTCTCCGCTTTTTTCGGGATGGAACTGAGTGCCGTAAACGTTGCCGTTTGCGACAACTCCCGCCACCTTTGTGCCATAGTCAGAGTACGCAACAGCGGTTTCGCCCTCTGCATAAAAGCTGTGTACATAGTAGACATAGCTTCCCTCGTCCACTCCGCCCAGGAGCGGGCAGTCGCTGTTAAAATGCAGTCTATTCCACCCCATATGCGGGATTTTATGCTGAACCTGAAGCTTTTTTACAGTCCCCGAAATCAAAGAAAGACCCGCGTGCGGGCCGTACTCTTCACTCTCTTCAAACAAAAGCTGCATGCCAAGACATATCCCCATAAGAGGAG
>JGI994J12354_10005514_pt1 | contig 10866 bp, 6 predicted proteins | sample IntmicLarv3ML3BL_FD_12354 | JGI IMG/M metagenome (IMG submission 12354)
CCCTTGAAGTCCTCCACAAGCTTGATAAACCAAGGCTGGCGCAAATCAAAGGAGCCAGTCTCGGGGTTGAGCAGGTCGTAAAGATTGGCCAGCACAAGCTCGTTGAAAAAATACTCGTAGCTGTAGCCCACCGGGCTGCGGGTATCCCCCTGGACCTGCATAGTGGCCGCCATGTCGATAAGGGTGCTGGCCGTAAGTTGATAGGGGTCGAACTCATAACCCAGCGCCTGCCCCCAGTCGACATTATAGCGAAAGTATCGAGGATCCATGCCAACGGGAAGGGCACGGATGACACCATTGACCCGGATGCCCTCCAGCATATGGGGGTAGAGCGTATCCTTGAGCGGCTCGAGACGTTCGGTTAAGTCGACAAAGGCATCGGTTTTTAGCAAATCGTAATATTGCAGGCCCTCGCCGCCCATGGAATAGAGGTCTCCGGCCTGGCCGGTGAGCAGCTTGGTAGCCAGCGTGAGCGAGACCGTCTCGGCGTTCCAATTGGCCGTTTCGGCATCAACGGCCACGGCATCTACCATAATGTCGATGTCAGGCACCATAATCTCGTACAGCCGGATGGCTTCCAGCAGAGACCGCTCGGGATAGGCCATGGTGAAGACAAGTTGGGTTTTTTCGGGCTTCGGCGGCAGAGCATCCACCCACTGGCGTGTGATTTTGATGAACTGTGCATGCATAGCATCCGCAGTACCCGACAGGAAAGGCAAATAGAGCGTATCGGGCGACAGCATGGCCAGCCACTGGCAATAGCCCAGAGGTAGGCCAAAGGGTAGCAAGGGCACATCCTCAACAAATAAAAACAGCTGCTCGATGGGCTCTCCCGCGAGGGAATAGACCGAAACCCCCTCCTTGGTCAGCATATAGAGTCTATCCTCATAGCAGGCCAAATCCAGCGGGAAGGGCGCGCTGGGCAAAAGAAAGCTCTCAAAGTCCCCTGTGGAAGGTGTCAGCTTGTATATGTTTGTTAAAAGCTCACCGGTACTGCAAAAATACAGATTGCCTTGTGTGTCGGCGGTAAATCCCCGCTGAAAATTGTAGTCGACAATGTTGGGATACGGGTCAACCTGGAGTGCCATGGAAACCAAATCAAAGCTTCGCAGCTGACAGGTAACTCGCTCTTCCCACGCCATGGAGAGGATGTACAGGGTCTGCCCATGGATGACCATCCGGTAGACATCCTCCTCAGCCTCCGGGAAGGTACGCGAGGCATCGACAAACTGGGCCGAGGTTACCGCTTGGCCGTCTTCGACCAGAATATCCAGATAAAGGGCGTTTTCGTGGTCGGTGGAGAGGACATAAATCCACCCCTGGCTTTCCCCCACCTGAACGATCGAGAAATCCGCCGTTGCGATATCAAGCCCCACCCATGGTTGACCATTCTGGAACAAGGCGTAATGCTTGCCATCTGCCTCATGGCCAACGGTAATGATGCCACCCTCTGTCACAAGGAAACCTATGGATTCCACCGGCACTGCCAGCGTCTCCTCATGGGTGATGTAGGGAAGGTTGCCCGCCCTAGGCTCCACTGGTGCCACTGAGGACGACATGGGGATGACCATGGCCGCAGTCGTAGTGCTCCCCACCCCTGCAGTCGTGTCATCCTTCCAAAACAGGGCCATGACAGCGACCAGGCATAGCACCGCAAGTCCACCAAAAAGGATTAGGGTTCGTTTGTTCATAGATGGTATCCTCGTTCACTTCGTTTAGTTCAACACATGTAGCTGGAAAGAATATGGGAGAAGATTTCACTTCTCCCATATATGATTGCTTATCGGGGCGGGTTCAGCACATCCGCAGCGCAGTAGGCCGAGCACGCAGTGCTACAGCTCTGAGCACAGCCACTGCCACAACTAGAACTGCAGCTACTGCAGTATGCCGTACATGTGTTGCCACATCCATAACACATGATGTACCCTCCTGTTACTATAAAATTGGTTGAGGACATGGCCACCAGCCATGTCATTTTCCATCTTGTTGCCTAAGCTGTTAGAATGAGAGGACACGCGGCCTGACGGTCACCTCCAAGGACTACGCGTCCGTTAGGAAGTCAGTCAGCCATCCTCTTGTTCGCAGCGTTCGATTTGTGCAGGTAGAGCCGCCGTCCGGCGCGTTCGCGTCATCAAACAGATAGAATCGGCAATGAGAAAAGGGTGGTGCGCCAACTGTAAATCTGTGATGGGAGCGTGGGTTATGAACGCAGTCGGAATTGATGTTTCCAAAGGGAAAAGCATGGTGTCGGTGATTCGTCCTTTTGGAGAGCTGGTAGTAAAGCCCTATGAGGTGCGCCACACCTCCAACGAACTGGGCGAGCTGGCAAAGTGGCTGAAAAGCCTGGATGGTGAAACGCGGGTGGTGCTGGAGCATACAGGGCGGTATTATGAGCCGGTAGCCCAACTGCTCCATGACGCCGGGATTTTCGTCAGTGCGGTGAATCCGCTGCTCATCAAGGAATACGGGAATAATTCTCTGCGCAAGGTGAAAACTGACAAAGCGGATGCGCTCAAGATTTCCCGGTATGGTCTTGACAATTGGATGGAGCTGCGTCAACATACTCCTATGGACACGATTCGTTATCAACTGAAAACCATGAACCGGCAATATGGTTTGTACGCCAAGAACAAAACGGCAATGAAGAACAATCTCATTGCCCTGCTAGACCAGACCTATCCCGGTGTAAATGCCCTTTTTGACAGCCCCGTCCGTGCGGACGGCAGCCAGAAGTGGGTGGATTTCGCCGCGTCCTTCTGGCATGTGGATTGTGTGAGAAGCATGGGACAGTCCTCCTTCGTGGCGCGTTACCAGAAATAGTGCAAGCAGCACAAATACAATTTCAACGCCGCCAAAGCCACAGAGATTCACACAGAAGCGAAAGAACTGATTGCTATACTACCGAAAAACCCTCTGTCCAAGGTGATGGTGCAGGAGGCAATGACACAACTCAATACCGTTTCTAAAACAGTAGAGGTGCTCCGCGCAGAGATGAACCGGCTTGCACAGCAGCTTCCTGAATACGATCTGGTCATGGGATTGTATGGTACCGGGAAGTCCCTTGGCCCCCAGCTCATGGCGGAGATTGGCGATGTCCGCCGTTTTGCCCACAAGGGTTCTTTGACGGCCTTTGCAGGGGTTGATCCGGGGGCGAACCAGTCCGGAACCTATGAAGCAAAAAGCACCCGTTCTTCCAAGCGCGGTTCTCCGGAGCTGCGAAAAACGCTCTTTGTGCTTATGACAGTGCTGCTGCAAAATGCACCGCCCGATGACCCCGTATTTCAGTTTCTGGACAAAAAACGAGCCGAGGGCAAGCCTTATTATGTTTACATGACCGCCGGATGCAACAAGTTCCTGCGCATTTACTACGGTAGGGTGAAAGAGTACATGAACACCCTTGATGAACCTGTGAATATGGATTCCACCGGGCTGTCTCGCTAAACCCTTTCTACACACCTCAGGTCGGCGCTCTGGCGGTGGCCTCTTTCTTTTACTCTTTTCTACAGTGCAATTTTTTCTCATTCCCCTATTGACTTCTTATTTGCAGGCTTCCTAAAATATTGTTGTGTCTGCCTAAAATCATGTTGACCTGTTATCTGCATTATCGACGCGAGCCCGGAGTATCTGTATCATTGTAGAAGGGGAGGGACAGAGCTGGAGGGCACGACTAACCAACTGCTTGCAGGGCACAAGTCCCTTGCTATTCGCTAAACCGCAATGTCAAAATATACTCGACCACACGGAGAGCTTCGTCCAGCGTAGTGTTCTCCAGTAGGTATTCGCGTAGCGGCACAATGATATCGAACTCGGCGTGGTAGATGCTGTGCAGATGGGTGACGCTTCCCGTGATGGCCACCACATCGGCACGAGTCTCTGGGGCGAGGTAGGCCAGCGCCGCCTCCTCGGCCTCGATGTTGCTGAGGGAGGTTCCGGTAAAGCTGTATTGCCCGGCCTGAGAGGCCAAAAACGCTAGGAAAGCCCAGGCCTCCTCCTGGTGATCTGATGCGCTTGGGATGGCGTAGAGGTACTGCGAGCGGGTGGCCCGGAAGCCCGACAGCTCGCTCTTCATATCGGGGATGATGCGCACTGCGCGCGGGCCTTGCCTCAGCGTATACTCCAGGCCATAATACTCCCCATCGATTTGCATCTGCAAATCAAAGAGATACTCGCTTTGGCGCTTGCCCTCGACCGCCGGGATGTAGACCTCCTTGAAGGCCTCCATCAAATCCAAAAACCAAGGCTGGCGCAAATCGAAGGTGTAGGTCTCCGGGTCGATGAGGTCGTAGAGGTTGGCCAAAATGACCTCGTTGAAGAAATATTCATAGCTGTAGCCCACCGGGCTGCGGGTGTCGCCCTGGCGCTGCATGGCGGCGGCGATTTCGATGAAGGTGCTGGCCGTCATATCATGGGGATCGAAGTCGACACCCAGAGACTCTCCCCACTCGACATCGTAGATAAACCCCCTCGGCTCCATCCCCACCGGTAACGCCCGGATGGTTCCGTTTACCCGGATGCCCTCCAGCATGTGCTCGTAGAGGTCGCCCCGCAAGGGGGCCAGCCGGTCGGTCAGGTCGACAAAGGCATCGGTCTTGAGCAGGCTGTGATACTGCAGGGCCTCACCGCCCATGGCATAGAGGTCACCGGCCTTTCCGGTGAGCAGCTTGGTGGCCAGCTGGGTGGAGATGTCCAGAGCATTTTTGAGGGCCCCCTCGGCGTCAGCGGCCATGGCCTCCACCTCGATGTCAATGTCCGGGTGGATGACCTCGTACAGCCGAATGGCATCCATCAGGTAGACGCTGGGATATGGCATGGTGAAAACCAGCTGAGTCTTCTCGGGCTCGGGCGGCAGGGTGTCCACCCACTGGCGCGTCACCTTGACAAGCCGCCCCTGCTCGGTATCGGTGTTGCCCGACACAAAGAGCAGCATCAGCGCGTCGGGCGACTGCACGTCGAGCCACTGGCAAAACCCCAGAGGCATGCCGAAGAGCACCAGAGTAACGTCCTCGGCAAAGGTGACCATGTGCTCAACCAACTGACCTTCCAGGGTGTAAATGGAAACCCGCTCGGTCGTCAGCAGGTAAAGCCTATCGTCGTGGCAGGCTATGTCGATGGGGAAGGTCGCCCCCAGGGGGAAGCTCTCAAAATCACCAGAGGGAGACAGCTTGTACAGGGTGCCCTGACCATATTGCATGTCAGAAAAATACAGATTTCCTTGAGAGTCGACTGCAAAGCCTCGCTCGAATTTATAGCCGGAGATGTTGGGGTATGGGTCGTCGTTGAGGGTCAGTGTCTCCAAGTCATAGCTGCGCAGATGGCAGGTGATGCGCTCGCCCCACGAGGTCGAGAGGATGTAGAGGGTCTTTTGAAAGATGACCAACTGGTGGACTTCCTGGATGACCGTCTGACGTTCCGCGGCATCGGCATCGGGGAGGGTGCGGGTGCTATCGATATACTGGGCCGAGACCTCTGTTTGGCCGTTCTCATCCACAATGTCCAGATGGAGGGCATTTTCGCGGTTCAGGGAGAGGATGTAGGTCTTACCCTCACTTTGCGCCAGTTGTGCGATAGAGTAGCCCTCCGTCGGGATGCTGAGGCCTGCCCAGGACCGGCCATCCCAGAAGAGGGCGTAATGCTGGCCGTCGTCCTCACGATCGATGGTCAGGATGCCCTCCGGGGTGAGCAGGAAGCTGGGGGCGGTGACTGGGACCTCGAACAGCACCTCGTGGGTGATGTAGGGCAGCCCACCAGCGGCAGCGCCGGTAGACTGAACCATGGTCGCCATGGGGATGACCGTGTCGAGTGCCGTGGTGCTCCCAGCAGGTGTAGAAGTGTCCACCTGCCAGAGTAGAACCGCGACGGCGGCCAGGCAGAGTGCAGCCAATCCGGCGAACAGGGCAACGTTGCGTTTGTTCATAGAGGTCACTCCTTAATCACGCTGTATAGGAGCCTCGCTTGTGAATAGAAAGCGCATGGGAGAAGGGTTCCCTTCTCCCATGTCGACATGCCAAATCTGACTTACCGGGGCGGATTCAACACATCAGCGGCGCAATACTTCGAGCACGAGGTCGAGCAGCCACTATCACAGCCACCTTTGCACTCACCGGAACAAGTGTTGCCACATCCATAACACATGATGCACCCTCCTTTCCAAATGATGATAAGATACTCACCAATCAAGTATCTGATAATTATCGACGGTCACTTCTGCGCAGACTCGGGCGGCAGCGCTATTACTGATTTCGTCAGAAAGTCAATCCGCCAATTTTCTCCTCGCCATTGATACTGTGTGCTTTTTTCCTGCCACCATGTTCTAAATGCTGTCAGGGTTTTCTGATATTCGGCAAAAAGCTTTTCGTAAATCGCATCATTGTTTGGGTCCATTGAACGAGCAAGATTCTCGAGCGCGATACGTTTTTCGTATAACGCCTCAATCTCGTCTCGCTCATCTTCGGTTAGGATCCATACAACATCATCCATGATTCTCCTCCTCAATTTACAGTGCGATAATTCGTGTTGGACTTTCCTAAGCTTGCCAGTCTATTTTGTGTTATGCTTATAGTACCCCTGTACTGCATCGGTCTCGGCTATGAACTTTTCAATCGGATCGCTATAAGATGTCTGCTGAATCATTGGGAAACCATGAAGCTTATTCAAGAAGTCGGCGGCAATATTGCGTTCAATGGTGGCTTTTTCGCATTGTAATGCAGCTGGGATATTGACCTCATTGGTGCGCAATAGGGCGGTGTAGCTGCATCCCACACATTGATGTGCATCACACCGTTCGCAAATCGGCCGATATGCGTCCTCAAAGAGATGCCCGTTGGGGTGATGGGTGATGCCATTGTTTGGATCACCTATTGGGGTATGGCCGTTGGAGTAAAAACCAGGGCACACAAACAAATTACCACCAGGTGCGAATGCAAAGCTCTCACTACCGGCCTTGCAATTGTTGTGCTCGACCAGCCCCTCGTAATCGCTAATCACATTAAACTCTTTGTCCTTATGCTCAGCCAAGCAGTTCGAAATTATATTCAGCTGTGCTTCATATGCCGCTAAATCAAAGTCCTCGCCTAGCCCAAACGTATTCAAGTGTACCCTGTCAGCAAATGCAAGCAGCTTTTCGACGCTCTGTGCCAAATTTGAAATTTCGCTTGCCGAAATATTCAGCATTACGGTCTCCATGGAGTCCCCAACGGAATGCTTCTCTACATCCTCAAAGCAGAAAACAGGGATGAAGTCATTCAGAACACTTTTTGCTTGCGCATAGAATCGCGCTGGCACAAGGTGAAGGATATGGTGTTCGTCCAGCCCCCAGTTTCTGTCCCCTAAGAAAACGTCTTTTGGGTGTACAAATATTGGCGAGTAAAAGTGCTGATGCGCAAACTCAAGACCAGCAAGAACCTCTTCATGTGTCATGACCTTTGTGGCCTTTTGAATCTGGTTTTGGTATTCACAATAATCCACATAGGAATCCGAAAGCAAGAAGTACAAACGTTTTGTTCTCTTGTTGCTGGGCTTTTTTCTTATACCCTTTTTGTTGAACAATCGCGCAAAATAGTAATTGTTCGCCCGAACTCGAGCCTTGTGCATTTTGCATATATACGTTGCCCTGCTAAAATTCGTTGGTGTTTCGGCTTCATCATAATTGAACCCTTGACAGAACGGACAACCGGAGGCAACTTCACACTTCAAGCATTCTTCATTGCTTTGAAGCCTCACCATAGCCGCGATGAAAGGACGCACTTTGTCCATATCAATGCCACCGTCAACCGTGCCAATAACCCACTCATCCTTTTTGTTCAGAGAATAGTCTTTATACCTAATGCAAGGGTAGATATTCCCGTTTGTCCCTAACGCCATCATCTTCCCGGCACCACAATGGGTGCGATTCAAGTCTTGCGGGTCAATATAGTAGCCGATGGACTCGTCAAAAAGGGTACAGTATTTGCTGCTGTGCAAATCATTGTCTATGGCGTAGTCAGCCAATGCTTTTAGCTGATCTTCGTAGATAATATCGTCGCCGTCTTTCCACACATCTTCAAAAACAACGTTTGCAGAAACAACAATGTCGTGTGTCCACAAATCGACAATGCTGTCTTTAAGCAGCGGCAAATCATCGCTAGCAAATGTTGCTTTTGTATTTGCCCCAAATTGTTCACGCCACAAAGGAACATTCTTGATGATGGTATCGTAAGAACCGCTTCCATCAGGGAAAACGCGCTGAAGATCATGCTTTTCTTTGTTCCCGTCAATGCTTAGCCCAATATAGACTTTGCCCTTGTTTTTTCGGATGAAGTCCTGTACTTCCTTGGAATCATAATTCACACCGTTGCTGCTAAAACTAAACCTGTAGTTCCAATACCAATCATCGTTCTTCAAAAATGTCGCAAGCTTAAAGTAGTCACAAATCTGATCTACAAGCTGCATTTCAATTAGCGGTTCGCCCCCAATGAACTCAAGGATAACCGCGTTTTTGCGGGCAATCACACCAGACAAAAGCAAATCAATATGCTTTTTTGCTGTCTCAAAGCTCAGAACCTTATCGGATGCCTTATGCGTAATATAGCAGTACTTACATCTTAAGTTGCATTCTTCTGTCAGCACTATCTGTACGTCTTGTGCCGCGCCCTCTTTCCACATGGGTATTGGCTTCCCGACCGTATACCCATCATAACCCGAGTCTCTACGTGAATGGTACATTCATATAGCTCCCTTCGCTGAGATAAGCATGTCTAGTTGTTACTCATACACTGCTATCCCTTTATGCCTATCCATGAATGCTCTTTTCCGATACCTGCTTATTGGAACACTCTTCCCCCCGGTCAACTTAATGTTCTTTTCTTCTATACGGATAATCTTTTCAAGATTGACAATAAAGCTACGATGTGAAAAAGCGAACTGTTCTGCTGGTAATAGCATTCTAGCCGCTTTCAAAGTCATCCGCACCGTGTAGGATTGATTCATCAGATTGAAGGTCACATGGTTACCTTGGGCCTCAATAAATTGTATGGCATCAATTGCAATATTAATTGCTCCTTCGGAGGTCTCAATGAAAATACGCTTCGGTTCACACATCTCCATGATATCTGCGAGGACATCTTCGATTTGAGATATTGCATCAGTTTTTCGCAAGTAGCGGCATGCTACCTTGTATCCTTCATAAACGTAATCTTCCGTATCCGAATAAAGGATTATGTGCGGAGCTGTGGAAGCAAGTCGAGCTTTCATTCTTATTGCTATGTCAAACCCATGGATTTCTTTTTTTTCAATCTCGATTATTGCAATATCATACTTCACATCGCTAAATTGTGTGGCAAGAAACTCATGGGCTATGTAGAAAACATCAACTTCTCCTTCTGGCCGGAGTTTCTTAATAATTCCGTTTAGAAGTGACGCATCATTCTCTTGATTAACACATATAGCAATCCTCAATCTTCTCAGCACCCCCTTTCCATGCTGCTTCAAACGGATACATTCTTACAATGCCCTTATAATGTATATGGCGAAAGCAGTCTCAAAAGTGACAGACTGTTATAAAAAACGACATTTTGTAGATATGCATAAATAGTAGCCGTCTTCTTTGTGGCTTTTGCTGCGCGCTTATGTCCGATGTCAGCGCAGCCGCCCCTTTTGCATTACCGACGATAATGATGTGGCGTAAACAAGGCGTGCCCAATATTTCTCGATGGAGGTAGGGGTGATAGATAATGACAGATGTAATAGATGCGAGTATGATGCAAATTGGAAATCGACTGAGGCATTTTCGACTACTGAAGGGTTTAACTCAAACGCAATTTGCAGACGAGTTTGGAATAGACTCTAAGTACTCATTCGGCAGTCGAAAACTCTCATCGGTTTTTTCGACTGGACACACTTATTCGCGTGTGCAAATATTACGGAATTACCCTAAATGACTTGATACCACTGCCCTTGGAAGATGAAGACCCGCACATGAAAAGCAAGTTGTTGCAGAGTATTACAGAATCTCTTGGACAACTAAGCAGCAAGGAGCTCAGCATATTGCAAGCCGTCATTGCATCATTCATAGGGTAGGACTTATTTGTCATGGGGGTCGCCGCTTATCTCAAGAGATCAACTGCTTTAAAGACCAAAAAATTGAATCGCTTTTTTGCTGGCAGCCTTTCACTTTTTGATTGATTGTTTCGCCATTTTCGGTATAATATACATAGGAGGTTTGCCATCTTTTATCACCTTCGTTCAATCTCCTCCAGATTGCCCATTTGGGCATAAATTCTGTCCACTCATTAACAGTATCATACATATGCCAGCCCAGTTATAATTGTAGGCATAAGGGGCTGGTTTTTATCAACATTTTGAAGCGTATTGAGGAGTTGCGTGAAGATCGCGGATGGTCAACAACCAAACTGGCGCAGGAATCCGGAATCAGTCATTCAACGATCAACAACCTTTACAAGCGCAATAATGAGCCAAGTATGCCGACACTCCGAAAGCTCATAGCTGCTTTTGGTTTGTCTTTGGAGGAATTTTTCATGGGCGAGAACGAACGCATAATTACGGATGAACAATCCGCAATTCTCGACGCATGGTTGCAGCTTACCAGAGAGCAACGTAAAACCTTGTTGACTGAACTTGTTCGCACCTTGTAGTCGAACATGAGCAAGCCCTGCACAGCTTTGCGGGGCTGTTTTTTATAAACGAGAGTACTAATCGTCTAGATGGGGAGTGTGTCAATGGATACAACTAAGCTAAATGACAAGGTCGTGTTCTACGAAGCGCTTATTGAGCAACACAGACCGTACATCATTGCTATCGTCAGCGCAAGGGCGAGTAACAAAAGCGATATTGATGACATCGTACAAGATGTCTTTCTTCGAGGCTTTAAAG
>JGI994J12354_10005515_pt1 | contig 10865 bp, 7 predicted proteins | sample IntmicLarv3ML3BL_FD_12354 | JGI IMG/M metagenome (IMG submission 12354)
CAGCAATAAATGCTTCATAACAATCAACCGCAAGTGGCGGCCTTGCCGCTTTAATAAAAGACGGACGTCGGCCCTTCTTTGTATTTGCATACAATGTAAAGTTAGAAACAATCAATATATCTTTTTGTAAATTTTCAGCAGAAAGGTTCAAGTCACCATTTTCATCGTCAAAAATACGAAGCTCAGCACACTTTTGCGCTAGCATATCAGCCTCCGAAATATCGTCACCTTCAGCAACACCTACAAGCAAAAACAGTCCTTCGCCTATTTGCCTTTCTTCTTTTTCATCAATAATAATTTTCGCACTTTTTACTCTTTGTACTACTACTTTCATTTCAACTTCCTTTATTTGAATATTTGCCATTAAGTTTATCAAATTCTACTTATTGTTAGTACATCTTTAACTTTTTGTAGCTTTGCAATAAGAGATTTCAAGTGCTCTGTATTATTAATGCCAATTGTAATTGTAATTGTCATTTGCCCATTGTCTTTTTGCCTTGCGTTAAGCGCAAAAATGGGAAGCCGCATATTGTTAACAGCATTACTAATATCAGCAAAAATAGTGCCTCTGTCTAACGCAAGTATTTCAATTGTCGACTTAAAGCTCTCGCTCAAGCCATCTTCCCAGTAAGCCCTTAACCAGCGGGAAGCGTTTTCATCATTTGCATCAGTATTTACATTTTTACAATCCATCTTGTGAATTGACACTCCATACCCGCGGGTTACAAAACCTATAATATCATCACCCGGAAGCGGGTTGCAGCATTTAGAGAATTTCACTAAACAGTTGTCCAGCCCTTCAACAATAACACCATCATTACTTCTAGCTTTTTTAATCTCTACATCTTCTATAGTTGTAATTATTGGCGCTACAGTTTTTGTTCTTTTGTCATATTCATCTTTAACTTTCACCATAACTCGGGAAAGCTGCAAACCACCATATCCTATAGCTGCATAAAGCTCCTCAGCATTATTTAGCCTTTGGCGTTTAGCAATTTCTTCCATAAATTCGTCCCAATCGCCATCCGAAATATGGATCATGTTGCGTCGCATATCTTTTTCAAGTGCATTTTTGCCTTCTTCTATATTTTCTTCTCTGCGCTCTTTTTTAAACCAGTTACGTATTCTGCTTTTTGCTGAACTTGTTAAAACAGTTTTAAGCCAGTCTCTGCTTGGTCCTTTATCTTCAGGCCCAAGTAAAACCTCTATTATTTCGCCTGTTGAAACTATATAGTCAATTGGAACAATACGCCCGTTTACCTTTGCCCCAACCATACGGTTACCAACCGCTGAGTGTATCGCATATGCAAAGTCTATAACATTTGCACCTGCCGGTAAGTTTATAACTGCACCCTTTGGTGTGAAGACAAAAACATCTTCAGGTGATAAGTCTCCTTTAATATCACGTAGCAGTTCTACTGAATCTTGAGATTCCCTTTGACTTTCTAAAAGCTGGCGCACCCAAGCAAGCCGCTCTTCAAGTTTATCAGAACCGCTTATCCCTTCTTTATATTTCCAGTGGGCCGCAACCCCATATTCTGCCATTTGGTGCATTTCCCATGTACGAATTTGCACTTCAAAAGGTGTTTTTGTTTTGGCACTAATAACTGTTGTATGTAAAGATTGATATAAGTTGGCCTTAGGTGTTGATATATAATCTTTAAATCTGCTTGGAATCGGGTGATACATATCATGTACAACACCCAGTGCATTGTAGCATTCTACCATTGTATCCACAAGAATTCTTACTGCATAAATATCATATATTTCTTCAAGACTTCGGTTTTGAATAAACAATTTGCGGTAAATACCATATATTGATTTTACCCTGCTTTCAATTTGGGCATTGTTAACATTGTATTCTTCAAGCTTGGCGCCTATCTCTTCTGCAATTTTTGCAACGAACTCTTTAGCATCTCCATCTCGGTTTAGAATAGTCTCTATTTCATCATAACCAACGGGGTCTAATTTTTGCAAGGAAATGTCTTCAAGCTCTTCTTTTATAGTGTTAATGCCGAGTCTGTGGGCAATAGGCGCATAAACCTCCATAGTTTCTAAGGCTTTATCCCTCTGTTTCTGTTCTGACCACCCTTCAGCCGTACGCATATTGTGCAGCCTATCACAAAGTTTTATAAGCATTACACGTATATCCTGGCTCATGGCAAGTAGCATTTTACGTAAATTTTCAGCTTGTTGCTCTTCCATTGATGAAAATTCAATTTTGCCGAGCTTTGTAACGCCATCTACAAGCTGCATAATCTCATTTCCAAAGCCTTTTTCAACCTCTTCAAGTGATACTTTAGTATCTTCAACTACATCATGTAACAAAGCCGCCGCTACAGATTCGGTATCCATACCAAGCTCTACAAGTAGTGCCGCCACTGCAATCGGGTGTGTAATATATGGGTCTCCCGTTAAGCGCACTTGCCCATTATGAGAATTATCTGCCAATTCATAAGCACGTGAAATTACATCCATATCGTACGGAAGATTGGATGAATTTAACATTGTAACTAAATTCTCGTAATTCAACAGTGGCCTCCTTTTATAATAAGCTCTTAAATATTTTGCTTTCTTCCAAATTTTTCTTTTCTACTACTTCTGCTTTTTTTAATATAGTGGTATTTGCCTCTACCTCTATTACTTCAATTTCCAACAAAATATCTATAGCAGTTAAAATTTTTCCGGCTGTTATATCTTCAGTAAGGGCAAATAACGGCCTAAGGTCTGACAGATAAAATTTACCTTGAATAATTTTTTTGTATATTTGCCCTGCTTCTTCTCTTGTAGGCCTTAATTCTTCCTTTTCTTTTTCTGTAACAAAAACACCAGTCGAAAAACTATTATACAGCCACGTACTATTTATATCATACATAAATGCACATGCCGGGCGAATATCTTTTATGCGCCCTGAAACCGAATCGCCTGCTTGCCCAGTGTAAACCGACAAAGCTAAAACGACATCTACTCTTTCGCCTTGCTTATATGGAATTGTTTTCTCTTCTGCACCAAAAAGTATTGCGTATATGCTGCTTTCATCTTGTTTCAATCTTATCCGCGTATGTTTTCCTTCCTGTACAGAATAAACTCCATCTATCACTGCATTTTTAAGCATAAACAACGGCTGCGGGTTACCACTTCCATAAGGTGAAAGCAATTCCAGGCTTTTTACTGACTGTACATCCATGTCTTTTATTGAAGCGCCTACATCAATAAAAATTGGTTTCCTACAAAAATGTTTCCATTCTTTGCGTGCATATTCATTTATTTTATCACGAAATATTTGCAAATTATCTTCCGCAATTGAAAGGCCGGCTGCAAGTTCGTGTCCACCATATCTTATAAGTAAATCAGCACAATGTACAATGGCACTGTGTAAACTAAAATTATCTACGCTTCTGCCAGAGCCCTTCCCTTCTCCATTCTCAACTGATATTACAACAGCAGGTTTTTCATATTTTTCAACAAGGCGAGATGCAACAATTCCAATGACACCTTGATGAAATGCTTCACCCCAAACAATTATTACGGGTTCATTTTTATAGCTTGGGTCTGCTTCAATTTGTTCAATAGCTATTTTCATTATTTCGCATTCTATTTGCTGACGTTCAGTATTGTATTGTAAAAGCAGTTCTGCAATTTCTTGCGCTTCTTCATAATCATCAGTAATAAGTAGCCTAAGTGCTTCAGTTGCATCTCCTATGCGCCCTGCCGCATTTAACCGCGGTGCAAGCCCGTAAGAAATACTTTCAGCTGTAATTTGTTTTTGAGAATAACCACTCTGCTCAAGAAGAAATTCCAGCCCTGGCCTATGCGTTTCTTGCAGTAATTCAAGCCCTTGTTTTACAAGAATGCGGTTTAACCCTTTTAATGGCATAATATCTGCAATAGTTCCTATTGCAACTAAATCTGCATAATATTCTGTCAACTCATCGGGTTCACAACCCTCAAGTGCACACACTAATTGGAATGCTACCCCTACGCCGGAAAGTTTTTTTTCTGGGAAAGTGCCATCTTTACGCGATGGGTTTACAACTGCTATAGCAGGCGGTAATACTTCCGGCGGTAAATGGTGGTCCGTTATTATAACATCTATGCTTAAAGCGTTCGCAAGTATTACTTCATCATAAGAAGACACTCCGCTATCTACCGTTATAATTAACTGTCCGCCATATTCATTTATTTCCTCAACAACACTTTTTGAAAGACCATAACCTTCTTCGCTGCGTCTGGGTAGCCTATAAATAACATTTGCACCTGTACTTTCTAAGTGAGAATACAATAATGCTGTAGCAGTTATTCCATCCGCATCATAGTCTCCGAATACAACAATTTTTTCGCCGTTTTCTATTGCAATTTGAATACGGTCAACTGCTTTTTGCATATCTTCCATTAAAAACGGAGATGGCCATTTCGTGTAATTACCCATCCATTCAGCAGATGTCGAATAACCGCCTCTTCCGACAATTATATCTGCCAGTAAAGTGCTTATTTTGTATTTATCTTGTAATTCTAAACTTTGCTCTTCATTTATTTGTGCAATTTCCCATTCGCGATATACCATTATTGAAATCTCTCTTTCAAAATAGATATGTTTATATTAAATCATTATACCAAAAAACAAAGAACAGGGCGATACTTTTTGTAACTATTAAGAAAAAATGTAACCTTTTGCATTTGCCCCGAATTTTTATTAACTTTTTGGGCATTTATTCCTGTAATTCTTCTCATTATTTAATAATATAAGTCGCAGAGGCTCAACCACCCCTGCGACTTTCATTTCACATAATATAATTTTTTATTATTTGGGCGTAATATTTACAAGGACGGTATAAACCCCTGATGCAAACACTTTATCAGTAGAAGGAATAACAAACTGCACAGGTACTGTTTGCTGCCCTCTTTCTATAGTAATATATGCGGCATCTATTTGCGCTACAATACTCGTTTGAGAAAGTAAACTTAGCTCATTGCTTGGCCCAATAAATTGTACTGAACTTACCCTACTTGTTTGCACTTCAATATTATAATTTTCAGGTTGATTTATCACACGAATATCACTTACCGTTATATTACGGGTAGACAAACCTTCGCTACTGAACAAAACTGTAACGGTTTTTACGCTGTTTATGTTAGCATATGAAGGTGGAAGCTCAATTTCAAACGTGTATTCACCGCCCAGTTGGAAACTTTGCAAGTCAATATAACCTACCTCCCAAGATTCCATTGCATTCACATCATTTTCAGGGCCTGCAAGCAAAATGCTGTTTTCAGAAAATGTGTAGTTCAAACTACTCACGTCAAAACCCGGGGGTACGTTAATAAATTCAACAGAGAATGGCAGTTCCTTCATCTTTAAAATAGGTACTGTCATTTCAACAGTTTGAACATCAAATTGTATGTGTTTTTGTGGTAATAAATTGCCATTTCTATCATACAATTCCACTGTAACGGCAGAAATAGCAGAGGTCGTTTGTTCACCTTGTAATTCAACCCTTGCAACTACACGTGAAACCTCATTCATTTCACTTTCAGGGCCGGTTAGTGTAATCTCTGATGGTGATGTATAACCCGTTCCCATAATATAGCCTTCTGCTACTTGAACAGAAGAAAGGTCTGTTTCAACAAGAAATTTCTTTACTACAAATTTATCAAATTGCACCTGAATAGAACTAGAGCGTACAGAAACAATTCTGTAATTAGCAAGTGCATCTATTTTTTCGGCATTTAGTGTAAGTGTGTATGTTCCTGCACCCGTTACAGAGGCATATTGTGGATATACAATGAAATCTTCTGCTGAAAGGTTACCAATTATATTACGTGGGCCTTCTACTACTACATCTACCACTACTTCTCTATCTTGCACAACATTCAATCCCAACGAAGTATATACCGTAGCATTGTAAGAAAATTGCACCGGCACCCCTCTTACAGTCATTGTTTTTTCACTACTACCTATCCCAACAACAAATACCCAAGCAATAATTGCCGCAATTACAGAAAAAAGTGCAACAATTTTTTTATTTTCAAGAAGGTTTGATAATTCTCCCTTTTTCATATCTTTTTCCTCCCGAAAAGTGTTTTTTTCTCTTTCTTTTCAGGCTCTGGCGGCAATAGCTCGCTTGTTAGTACATTATACAAATTTTGTCTATCAAGCCTGCGTATCAATATGCCATCTTTTGCAAGCGAAACTATGCCCGTTTCTTCGCTTACAACAACAATAAGTGCATCACTTTCCTCAGAAAGCCCCAATGCAGCGCGGTGTCTTGTACCCATATCTTTACTAATCTCAAGGTTAGGAGAAAGTGGTAATAAACAACCTGCGGCCGCAATTTTTCCACCACGCACAACTACTGAGCCATCATGAAGCGGAGAGCCTTCGAAAAATATAGTAGACACAATTTCAGGGTTTATTTCTGAATTCATCGGTGTGCCCGTATGCAAAATTTCCTGCATGCTTTGTCCACGTTCAATTGCAATAAGTGCTCCCGTTCTTGTTTCACTCATTTGTTCAGCACTATCACATATGGCCACAATAGCCCTTTGCCAACTTTGTCTGCTTTCTTCACTTTTCCCAACACTATTGAACATTGAAAACCCCAAAATACTGGTTCGCCCCATTTGTTCAAGTGCACGGCGCAATTCTGGCTGAAACACAACAACAAGTGCCATAAAGCCAAACTGTAAAATTGTATTTAATATATAGCTTACCGTGCGCAACTGCAATTGTTCTGCCAAAAAGCTTGCAGCAAGTAAAAACAAAATACCCTTCAAAAGCTGTATAGCACGTGTTTTTTGCACAAGCATTAGTATTTGATAGATTAGTAAGGCCACGAGTACAACATCAATTATATCTGCAATGCTGATTGTTTTTATCACACTGCTGATACTGTTTTGTATGAAAATGAGATCTATATTGTTCAAAATGGCCTCCATACGTGAATTGCTCGGTTCATATTTATTACTTACAATAAATTTTAATCTGTTGAATGATTATAGCATACAGCAAATATCAATACAACTAATGTTATACTTCTGTAATTAAGCAAATGCAATGGGCAGCTATTCCCTCTTCTTCTCCTGTAAACCCCAACCCTTCTTCTGTTGTTGCTTTTATAGAAATTCTTTCCGCAGGTACTTTTAATGCATTAGCAATTGTATTGCGCATATCTGTAATATATAATGCAAGCTTTGGTTTTTCACAAATTATTGTAGCGTCTATATTTCCAAGTATATATCCAAGCTCTTGCACTTTGCTATATACAGCTTCTAACAAAACCAGGCTATCGGCATCTTTATATTTTGGGTCATCATCAGGAAAAAATTTGCCAATATCGCCAATAGCAAGTGCGCCGAGCAACGCATCACTTATTGCATGTAAAAGTACATCCGCATCTGAATGCCCATCAAGCCCTCTTATATATGGAATCTCAACGCCACCTAATATGAGCTTACGGCTTTCCGCAAATTTATGCACATCATATCCGTGCCCTATACGCATATTCTTACCTCTAATTATATTTTTTTGTAAAGTCAAATCGTCTTTTGTGGTGATTTTTATATTTTCATAATCACCTTTGGTTAAAAATACTTGTTTCCCAAATTTCTCTACCAACATGCAATCATCAGTAATTGCAACTTTATCTTGCACATAATTCCACGCCTTTTGATACAATTCTCTACTAAAAACTTGTGGCGTTTGCACTGCAAAAAGCTTGTTTCTATCTGGTGTACTTATTACAATTTCACTTTCAGCTAATTTAATTGTGTCTTTTACAGGAACTGCAGGTGCAGCAGCATCAGTTTCGTAAGCACACTTAATTACACTCTCAATAACTTCCTTTTTTACGAAGGGACGAGCACCATCATGTATCGCAATTAAGTCTGCCTCCGTAGCATTTACACCGTTTTTTGCTGAAATATATCTGTCTCTACCACCTGGTACAATATGTATTACTTTACCTATTCCAGAAAAAAGTTCTTTCATTTTATAAATATTATTTCCTGCGACAATTATAACTTCATCAATTATTTCAAGAGACAAAAAAACAGATACCGTATGCCAAATAACAGGCTTACCGTTTATTTCTGCAAACAATTTATCAAAACCCATTCTTTCAGATGTACCTGCTGCGACAATAATCGCCGCTACTTTTTTCTCTTTATACAAGTTGTGCCACCCCTTTGAAAAAACTTTTTATATATTATGTTAATATACTATATTTTTACTAGCTTTGACATAAAAAGTGCTGTTTATTAAAACAAAATTTAAGAAATATTCATTGTTCATACATTCTTCACATTTTGTTATTATAATACCTATATTTGTTGCAAAACCCTTTTCATAGTTTTATTAATTTTCTACATTTAGGGAGATATTCATTTGAAGTTGAAACCAGAAGAACAGATTATATTTCAAGTGCATCTGCGCTCTATTTTACTTGAGAGCGAAACATATTGTAAGCTTGAAGAATACATACAGCACGGCCAAACAACGCGCTTATTACATTGCATTGCTGTTGCACGGTTAAGCTACTGGGCGCAATGTCGACTAAAAATTGAGTGTGATAGTCGCAATCTGATTCGCGGCGCACTATTGCACGATTTTTTTCTGTATGATGTAAAATCTGAGCGCCCTGAGAAACATATGCGATCACACCCTAGCCTTGCATTGCACAATGCAAATAGTCATTTTTCATTAACTGACGAAGAACAGGATATTATTGCAAATCACATGTGGCCATTAACTATATCTTTTCCCGAATACAAATCTACTTTTATGGTTTCTTTAGCTGATAAAGCTTGTGCTGTTTTTGAGTTTTTACACTTACAACATAGGCAAAGTTTGATTGATGCCGGTCTTGAGGCGCCTAGCTTACACTTGGTAACACGTGCTGCCATTAGAACACGTAGAATATTGGCACTTGCTGCATTAATGAGACCTTAGCGCCAAAAGAAATGGCAAGTAACCGCTGTTCATTTTTTTGTGTTTACAGCTTTTTTATGAAATAGAAATGATCATTCTCCAATAATGTTGTATTGTATCCTATTGTATTATGTGCAGCAGGGCTGAGTGGAAAAAAGCTGGAACGTGTATCTGACGCCATTTCGGTGCATCCATTACTTTTTGCCCATAATTCACCTTGTTCTGTAAGGCACCTGCCAATACCATTCCCTCTATACTCTTCTTTAACAAACCATCCCTCTATAAAGCCAACCGGGCTTGTAGTACACCCTGGTACACTCTCACGCAGAGACAATTCTATAAATCCAGCATAAATTTCATTCAAACGTGCAAGGTATATCATACGCTCCCCTTTTTGAAAGCGTTTATAAATGTCTTTCATTTCTGTGCGCAAGGTAAACTTTATGTGATAATTCCAAAGCATACACCTCATTTTCAACCATTCATCAAGGTTCGCTTTATCAGGATGTACGAAACATATTTTTTGTCTATCATCTTTATAACTAAATTCTTTTTGCATAATATACACCTTGCATTTACTATTTCTTTTTTAAAAAAGCTTCCGCATTTAATTGCAGAAGCTTTCTTTTATTTGTTATGCTTTATTCTGTAACTTCTTCGGTTTCTGTCACAGGTTCATCTAGAGTTGTTGTTTCTTCTGCTTCAGCATCAAGTACAGTTTCCGCAATCTCTGTTTCTTGGTTACCCTCAACAGAAGTTTCCTCAGCTACAACAACTTCTTTTAGAGGTGCCTCTTCTACTTCATCCGGTGGTAAAAGAGCCTTCATAGACAAACTCAGGCGTTTTTTGTCAATATCCATATCAGTAAGTTGAACTTCAACTTCCTGACCTACTGATAAAACATCACCAACTTTTTCAATACGCTCTTTTGCAATTTCTGAAATATGAACAAGGCCGTCTATACCTGGTAGAATATTCACGAATGCACCAAAAGTTGTTATAGATACTACCTTACCTATCAAAACAGAGCCAACCGGGTACTCTGCTTGCAATTTAGCCCACGGGTTATCTTCGTCTTTTTTATATCCAAGAGAGATTTTTTGGGCCTCTGCATCTAATTCTTTTATACGAACAGTAAGGGTGTCGCCTTCTTTTACAACCTCACTCGGGTGCTTAATTCTACTCCATGAAAGCTCTGATACATGTAACAACCCATCTATGCCGCCTATATCTACAAATACGCCATAGGGCACTAAGCTTTTTACCGTACCCGTATATTCTTTCCCTACCGCTGCTTCTGCCCAAAACGCTTCACGTGCTTTAGCAGTTTCTTCTGATACGATTGCCTTTATTGAACCAATCGCTCTGCGTCTGTCAAATTCCAAAATTTTAATATCAACTGTAGTTTTTAAGAATTTTGAAAGGTCTTCGCCGCGGCGCGAAGTAGCTTGGCTTGCAGGTATAAATACACGTACACCTTTAACTGAGGCAACTAAACCTTTACCGTCTTTCACTACTTCTTGAATATAAGCCGGAAGTACAGTACCTTCTTCGGAAGCTTGCTTTACCTGTTCAGCACCTTCAATAATATCATACTTCTTCTTTGAAAGCGTTACAGTACCTTCTTGGTCGTTCACTTGTACTACAACAAGGTCAAGCTCATCACCTTTTTTTACTAGGCTTTCAAGGTCTTCAGAAGAACCGTCATCAAATTCATCAAGCGGAACAAACCCTGCGTGTTTTGTCCCAATATCAACAAGTACTTCCGCAGGCGTAACTGATGTTACAACACCCTTAACCTTTTGGTTGCGGAAAATTGGCTTTAAAGATGCTTCAAGCATTTCTTCAAAACTTAATTCTTCTTGTGGCTCACTGTTAACATCCCGAATTTCTTCGTTCATTTTGTAACGTACCTCCTCAATGATAGACGATGGCGTGG
>JGI994J12354_10005516_pt1 | contig 10864 bp, 5 predicted proteins | sample IntmicLarv3ML3BL_FD_12354 | JGI IMG/M metagenome (IMG submission 12354)
CGGCACCATTTAGCGTCATTTGCGCGACACGTATTGTCGTTAGTGATATAGCAAAACCCCTTGCAATCACTGAGCATTCAGCAATCGCAAGGGGTTGACATTTGGAGCGGGTGATGGGAATCGAACCCACATGGCCAGCTTGGAAGGCTGGTGTTCTACCACTGAACTACACCCGCATATTAAGTTTCGCGCTCTGCACATCTCGCGAAGCCGTCCCACAACGCAAAACAGGTCTCACCACACCACTGACCCTGCACTGCATCGCTACATAAATCTCGCTCTCGCGCCCGCACCGACGACACCACACGCATCGCACCACCGAGAGGGGTTGTATTCTTCGCGCTCGCTCAGAATGACGCCGCGTGTTCACGCAATCCAACGCCGCGCTTCCACTCGGCGCGACACTCCGCGCCACACCCGCGCGTGCGGAATAATTACCAAACGAAATTATAGCATGAACGGCTCGTTTTGTAAAGACCTTTTTGAAAATTAGCAATTTCTACCTATATCCTACTAAAACACTTGTATTTGGTCTCATAAAATGCTATTATAATGCCACAATAGTAATGCGAACCATTACCACTGTATTAGACCGAGCTACCACACACGACAGCTCCGCATAACACGCGATATTGCACCCCGCACGCACCGCAATTCGCGCAGCAGCCACACACGCTCGTGGCCCCGAAAGCGGCGCGCAACTACGATAAAGCAATTTCCGATAAAGGAAAGGGAGGTATTCTATATGAATATGTATAACTGGATTGAGCAAATGATTTACACGGAGCGCAAAAAACCGTTGCCGGTGCTGACGTTCCCGTCAGTGCAGTATCTCTACATCACGACGCGCGAGCTCGTCGCGGACAGCAGTCATCAGGCGATTGGTATGCGCGCGATGTCCGACAATTACGACATGGCCGCCGCGTTCGGCTACATGGACCTCTCCGTCGAGGCCGAGGCGTTCGGCGCANNCTNCCGTCTACACAGCCGACGAGGTGCCAACGATTATCGGGCGGCTCATCGCCACGCAGGAAGACGCCGACGCGCTCAAGGTGCCGGAAATCGGCGCGGGGCGCACCGCCGTCACCGTTGAGGGCATCAAAAAAGCGCAGAAGCTAATCAAGGATAAGCCCGTTTTCGCGCAGTGCATCGGACCGTTCTCGCTCGCCGGACGACTGCTCAACGTCAACGACATCATGCTCCAGTGCTACGAGGACCCCGAGCTCGTCCACACGGTGCTGCGCAAGGCGACGGACTTCATCATCAAGTACGCGCAGGAGTTCAAGACCGAGGGCGCGAACGGCATCATGATTGCCGAGCCGCTCGCGGGACTGCTCTCTCCGCAGCTCATCGACGAATTCTCCACTGATTACGTCAAGGAAATCGTAGATGCCGTGCAAGACAGGCACTACATTACGTTCTACCACAACTGCGGCAGTGCCGTGCCTTATCTGCTTGATTCGATTGTCGATACGGGCTGTCTCGCGTTCCACTTCGGCGAATCGGTCGATATGAAAACGGTGCTGGAGACGATTCCGCGCAATTTCTTGGTGCTCGGCAACGTCAGCCCCGCGCATGTTTTCAACACCGGCACGGCGGAGCACACGCGCATTGAAACACTAAAACTGCTAAACGCGTGCGGGAACTTCAACAACTTCATAGCGTCGTCGGGGTGCGATATACCGCCGAACGTGGACCTTGACAATGTGGATGCGTTCTTCAAGACTGTTGACGGCTTCTACTACCGCCTGAGCCTGCGCAACGCCATCTCATAACGCGAGTCCGCCTCGCGTCACATACGTCGACAGTGTTGCATGTCGCGATAAAATCTTGACACTATTGCGAATGCGTGTTACAATAACCACATACCACGCAAACACCGCCGCGACGTTAGGACCGCGTCAATGCGGCGGGGGTGAATGCGACTAAAGTGCTTGTCTAACAACGATTCGCGTTGACCCATATAGGACGGAACCACCGAAGAGCGGCGTGCTCTACGGTGGTTTTGTCTTTTATTATGCAGTTACGAATTTTACGCGTTGAACAAGTATTTGTGCAGCTTATCCATCATCTCGCCGAGGTCAATCGGCTTGCCCGTGTGGTCGTTCATGCCCGCGTCAAGGCAACGCTCAATGTCCTCGCGGAACACGTTCGCCGTCATAGCCACGATGGGTACAGCCTTGGACCACTCGTCGTCAAGGGCGCGAATGCGGCGCGACGCTTCAAGCCCGTCCATCTCCGGCATGTGGATATCCATGAAAATCATGTCGAATTTTCGCGGATTTTCGGTGAACGTTTCAAGTGCGATTACGCCGTTCTCGGCGCATACGATTTCCAGCCCCGTGTCCTCAAGCAGTGTAATGACGATTTCGCGGTTGATTTCCACGTCCTCGGCAAGCAGCAGGCACTTTCCGTTGAAATTGTGCTCCTCTCCCTGCTCCGCCTTCGATACGGAGCCGATGCCGAGGCACATGTTAATCGCGTCGTTGATGACGGACGAGAACAGTGGCTTGGAGATGAATCGGTCGACGCCGGCAGCGCGCGCTTCGGTCTCAATCTCGCTCCATTCGGCAGCGGAGACCATGATTATTACGGTGTTGTTGCCGCTCTGCTCCTTGATTCGACGCGTCAGCTCAATGCCGTCAAGCTCCGGCATTTTCCAGTCGACGAACGCGATGTTAAACGGCTTCTCCGCCTTTTTTATCAGGTCAAGCGCAATTGCGCCGCTCAGTGCCGCCTCGCAGTGAACGCCCTGCGGCTCCATCATCATAAGGAACGCTTCAAGCACATCCGCGTCGTCGTCAACGATTAGCACGCGGACGTTTTCGCGCGTGACGTCGGGCGCAAAGCGCGGTGCGAACGTCTCAATGCCCTTTTGCATTTCGACCTCAAACGCGAACGTAGAACCGACGTCGATTTCCGATTCGACCCAGATATCGCCGCCCATCAGCTCAATGATGCGCTTGGAGATTGCGAGGCCGAGACCCGTTCCGCCGAAGCGGCGGGAGATGCCGCCGTCAGCCTGCTCAAACGAGCGGAACAGCTTCGCCTTTTGCTCCGGCGTGATACCGATGCCCGTATCGGTAACGGAAATGCGTATTCTGTAGACGTCGTCCGCGGTGCCAATCAGCTCGGCTGCGAGGGAGATATCGCCGCTGTCGGGCGTGAACTTAACGGCGTTGGACATCAGATTCGCGATGACCTGCGCGATGCGCTGTTCGTCGGCAATCAGGTAGCGCGGAATGCGGTTGTCTACGTTTACCATCAGGCGTTGGTTCTTCTCCTCGACCTTGAAGTTAACGACGTCCACTACGCGCATAAGCATCTTCTCAAAGCTGAATTCGGAGCTTGAGAGCTCAAATTTGTTCGCTTCAATCTTCGACATGTCAAGCACATCGTTGATGATGCCGAGCAGATGGCGCGAGGCATCGTCGATTTTATCAAGGCAGTATTCCTTGCGCTCAATATCGGACGAGGCTTTGGCGATGTTCGTCATTCCGATGATAGCGTTCATCGGTGTGCGCATTTCGTGGCTCATTCGGGCAAGGAAGTCGCCCTTGGCTTGGCTTGCGTCCTCCGCCTGCTCCTTAGCAACGACGAGGTCGCTCTCCATTTTGCGTTTTTCGGTGATATCGGACGCGATAACGCCGAGACCGGTCTCGTTTCCGATGGAGAATACGGAGAACGTGCCGATGCGTTGTTCGCCGTCCTTGCGGACGAACGGAATCTCAAAGACCATGTCGCCCTTGCTCTTTACGGCTCGGATTACGTCCTCGTGCGAGATGGCACCGTCGGACGGCGCAAGCAGTCCCTCGATGCTGCTGCCGAGCAGCTCCTCCTCTGAGTAGCCGGTAATCAGCGTTGTGCCGGCGTTTACGTACTCAAAATAGCCTTCGGGCGTGATACAAGCGACGAGATACGGCGAGGTTTCTGTGATGGACGACATTCGCGTAAGTGCTTTTTCCGTGCGCTCTCGGCGCACTACGCCGGAGATTACGCTTGCAATCATTCGGAACAGCTGCTCCTCGCCCCTGCGCCATTTGCGCCCCTCTTGGCTGTCCGAAAAGCTGATAATGCCCCACAATCTTTCGCCCGCGTACACGGGAACGGAGACGAACGCGTGAATATTCGGGTCGTCCATCGGCGAGAATTCGTTCGGATATTCTCGCAGAATGTCGTCCGTAATGGACGCCTTTTCACCGTTGACGAATGCCCTGTATGTGCCGCTCGTGTTCGGGAAACGCAACGATTTCACGTCGCGCTGTATCTGCGTAGCGTCGGAGCTGCACCATTCGTAGCGGATATCGCAAATCATGTCCGTTGCCTCAAGCGTCACCGCCGCAAGGGACACCTTATTTATGTCAAGGAATTCGCCCGCCATTCGCAGGGCGTTTTCAATCAGCAGCGTTGTATTTTCCGTTGAAATAAAGCTCTGCGTAATGTCGCTCATGAGCGTTTGCTGTTCGAGCTGGTGGCTGATGGCAAGCTCAGATTGCTTTATATCGGTGATGTCAACGGAATGCTGAAGATGCGCGCGTTTATTGCCGTCCCAGTTGATTAAGCAGTCCGTGTTGCGGTACGTGCGCCCCGTTGCGCTCGACTCCTCCTCCCACGTGATGGAGTGGTCGGGGATATCGGCGTCCAGCAGCGTACGCACGGGGCAGAAGCTGCAACGCTCGGTCATTCCCGATTGCAGGACCTTCCAGCACTTTTGCCCGATGAGCTCACCTTCAAGCCCGTAGTGCGTCGTCATCTTGTCGTTGATGTACAGGATATCGTCCGTGTCAAGGTCGGTGACGTACAGAAGTGCGTCGACGCCGTTGAGAATTTGCATAACCGTGTCCATCGTTGCCGAGCTCTCAATGGCGCGTATCTCGCTGTCCTCTATGCGTTGTATCATGTCGTTTATGTTTATGCACAAGTTGCTCAGCTCGCGGCTGCTGTCGTATTTCGACACGTCAAGTGCTTTATCGGCCGACAGCTCGCCTACGGCGTTCGATAGCCGCTCCACGGGATTGATGACGTAAAGCGTCATGACTACATACATGACTGCAATGAACACAATCGCGAGCGCGAAAAGTATGAAGTTGGACAGCTTTACGACCTGCTGCCCCTGAATGTAAACGGCGCGGTGAATGCGCATCATTATTACGAGGTTTACGCCGTCCTCGCTGTTTAGCGGGTACGCGCCGTAGAGGTAATCCGGCTCCGTTTTGAGCACCGTAAGCGTCTTGTTTTCAAGCGGCGTGGAGAGTGCTTCAACGTAGAACTCCGTGTCCTTGTAATACGTTATTGCCTGCATTCGCTCGTTGTCTATTAGGTTGCCGACGATTGTGGTACCGACGGGGGCATCCGTGGATTCGAGGTCTACGATGGGCAAAATGTACACGGAATACGCGCGATTGTTGAGCCACAACACGCGCTGCAAGCCCGTGTTTGCAAGTCCTGCGGTGCTGTCGTAATTGGCAATCGCCTCGTCGCAAAGATGGTTGAGCGCCGCGCTCAGCTCGCTCTCGCGACCGTTTACGGCGTTGAGCACGCGCGGCGAGATTTCGTAGTGCTTATCTACGCCGTCAAGGTTCTTTAGAATGAGCAGGTCGTGCTTGTTGTACTCCAAAATCGTACCGCCGACCCAGTTGCCGAGGTAATCGGGGTTTTCGTCGTTGACGAAAAAGATGGTCTCGTCCCAGAACGCGATATCCTTCGCGAGAATTTCAAGATCGCGCGCGACTACGCCGATGGTTCCCTCAAGAACGTCGTTGAGCTTGGCAATCTGCTCATCCTCCGTGCGCACCAAAATACGCAGCATATTCAGCTGCACGACGAAAAAGAAGATGACAACGAAAATGGCTATGCTCAGTCCGACCGACAGTAGCATAAAGCGTCTCAGAGAACGCTTGGTTTTCGTTTTTTCCATGGTTATGACCATTCCTTTCCTTGTTCGGAATTCGCTCCGCTTTCGGGAATGCGCCGATTGCCCGCGTGCGCAATGCGTAGGATGTAACGCAGTGGTTTCAGCGGCATGAGTGGTGGTGCGATGGGTTTTGTGTAGCGCATGGCGTTGGAACTCAGCGCACAGAAAATTGCTGCGTATTGTGCCGTTCCGGAACCTCGCTGCACCTTGCGTAATGCGCGCGGTATAGACTTCGTATGCAGTGCGTGAGCCGCAATGCGTTTTGGAGCAGTGCGAGTGCGAAAACACTGCGTTCCGCGCATTGCGGAGCCGCGTTCTCCACCACGTTTGGGTTGCCGCGCGGACTGTGCCGCGATACGTATCGGCGGCTCGCAAAAATTTGATATCCAAGGCTGAGAGGTCGCCGCAAACGCCGCCTCCGAGCCGAAAAGTAGAAACAATATCCTCATTTGACAGTATAACACAAGTATTTCGGAAAATCAAACATGTTTTTATGATTATTTACTAATCGGAGGCATGGCAAAACGGGCTTGCATTGCAAGCCCGTTTTGCTGTCTGTGTGCGGGGTGTAGGCGCGATGTGTGCTCCCGAGAGAGCTGTTCGCGCTGAGCCCTTATTTAGTTAGTTTGCGCCGAATTTCTTCGTTCTCGTGAACCAAAGTGCCGCAAAACCGAGGACGGAGAGTGCCATCAGTGCTGCGAAGAACACAATCTCGCCGTTGTCGCCCGTCTGTAGTGCGCCGCGCGGAGTTTCTTCGATGAATTCGACTTCTTCTTCGGGCGAGGAGGACGCGTAGTCGCTGAGCGGTGCTTCCTCCTCGCTCATATCTACATCAACCTCGGGCTCAAAGTCGCCCTGCGGAACGGGTTCGGGAACGATTACGACTTCCGGCGTGGTGCCGACACCGCCGCCGTTTCCGCCGCCGTTGCTTCCGCCGCCGTTTCCGCCACCGCCAAAGTCGCCGCCACCCGAGGACCAGCTCGCAATGATATCTGAGCTGTCGCCGACCTCAAAGGATTCGCTTGTATCGTCGCTAGTTGCGAACACAGTTACCATGTTCGTGTGCGTTCCTCTTGTGGTAATCGCATCAGTGATGTAGTAGAACGTCAGCGATGCGCCGACTGCAAGACGCGCATCGGGAATAATCCTCTCAAGTGTAGCTTCGACGATGTCACCCTCATAATCCACATAAATGGTACCGATATCGTTGCCTGCAAACTTATCTTCGATGTCGGTCAGGCTCATGTCGTTTCCACTATTGTTCGTGATAACAACCTTGAAGATACCCTTGTAGCCGTTTCTGTGGAAGGAAACGCTTTTCTCGAACGAGTAGCCTGCGATGTTCGCGGCAGTCGGGGCATCTGTTGTGGCAGTGTATTGCGCAACAGTTTTTACCACATCAAGACCCGCAATGTACTTGCCAACCGTGACATACGCCTCGTCTGTATCATATGCGTCGAGGTACGACACCGTTACGACGTTCGTCTGCTCGTTGGTGGGCTGGACGGTGAGATTTCTGACCTGCGTCGTCACGAAAATCGGAGACTGCGCTCTGTAGATGCCGTCGTTGTCTCTGATAAGCGTGACCTTTTGTCCGTCAGGACCAAATGCCGTTCCGTCAAACTTGTCGGTGACATCGACCTCAATCGTGCTGTCAAGATACTCTCCACCCGTGGCCGTAACAACGATTCGGAACGTGACCCACATGCGGTCGGGAACCTCAATGCTGTCAGTATAGGCTTCGCTGCCTTGCAATTCTTGCTTGTCTTTTCCTGCGATGACCATCTTCTCAACATTGAGCACTAACGGGTCAGCAGAGAGCGGGGTGATTGCCACAACCTCAAGTTCGGCAGTAGCATCAACCTTAGTGTCCTCAGCCTCAACGCCGTACGCGCTGACGTATGCGTTGTTTAGCGCCGAGCCTACATTCAAAACTATCGCCTGATATGTGATTACGATGCTGTCATTGATTGCGAGCGGTCCACTGAGTTCGATTTTACCGCCTGCGACAACATCGTCGCCTACGGACACACCGTCAATCTTGATGCTGTCAGATACGAGCGTTGCAAGACCGTTGTCGGCGGCAAAGAAGTCATCCTTAACGGTGATGGTCTGCAAGCCTTCGTTGCCGTTGTTCGTGATTGTCAGCGTATATGTTACGGGCGTGCTGCCTGCAATAATCTCTCCGCCGTTTATGCCCTTTGTAATGGCAACTGACGGTGCGTAGTAGTTGTTGTGGAACAGAACCGTGCTGCCAACCTCCGCGTTATCCAAGGTTCCTACGCCTTCCTCGTACGTAATCACGTAGGAACTGCCGTCAAACGACCAACTCTCATCGCCGTCATAGCCGTCGTCGAGAGTGATTGTATCCGACTCGTCCACCTCGGTGATTGTCAGTGTTCCGCTGTAGCTGTCGGGGAGTTTGATGTAGTCCTCTACCTCCAACGCTGCACCTAAGTCACCCATGGGTACTGTTATAGCCACAGAGCCTGTCGTATTCGGCGTTCCTGCGCTATTTGTGTAGCTGTACTCAAACGTAAACGTTGCGTCATCACCAACAGCGCGGTTGATTGTCTTTTCGATTCCGATAGTCGGCGAGTCGGTCTCAAAGAACACGTTTTCAAAAGAAATGGATTGCGTAGGCTGTCCATCCTTCAGAATCTCTACCACCGCACCATTATAAATGCAAACCGTATACTCTGTTCCGTCGTATTCCATCGTACCGCCATCGCGGACGAGGTCACCCGCGACCTCTACGAGTGCTAACTCTGCGTTCTCGGTGTATGCGTGATTTGTGAGCGCAATCGTTTTTGAGCCGATGCCATTCACGACCGAGATTGTGAAATCATCATAGCCCTGAAGCCTAAAGGTGAAATCGCCGTTGAATTTTTCGCTTCCTGCGCCTGTCACAGATTTGAGAACCGTAATCTCGGGTACCGAGTTACCGTTAAGCAGGTTCGTGACTTCTACCGCCGTTGCGTTGTCGGCATACTCAACTTGTCCATCGCTTGGGATCGGGTCAGCCAGTGCGCTTAGCATGCCGAATGAGCTCGATAGCATCACTACGGCGAGGAAAACTGATAATGCCTTCCGAAATTTGTTTTTCATAAAATCCCTCTTTCATAAAATCCGCTTTGTTGTCGTCTTACAATGTATGCGCTATGTGTTTGCTGAGTGCATTTTGGTAAGATTCACTCGCGCTAACATATAGATAATGCAGTACGGCGGTTTCATATTGGTTTCAAATCGCCTTTTTCTTTCTTCCCCTTCGGCGAAAATATAGCTGTTTTCACCTTTCGCGACGGCAACAGCGTAGAAAGCACTCGGCCTTCTCGGACGTCTGCGTTTTTTTGCGCAATGTCGGCGCAACTCCGCGCTCTTGAGCTGCTGTCAGCACCCGTATCCATATTGGTAAATCGCGACAACCGCGACGGCTTATCCAACTACTTTGGAAACCCGATTTCATCGAATTTTACGCAACAAATCAGGCCGATATACACGTCCAAATACACCGTCGCAATCCATGAGCGGCGGTTTGTCAAGGTTTGTACTTAGGTAAAGCAAAACACCGGCACGATTTGCCTATACGTGCCAATGGTGTTCCATGTGCTCAGCGCGAAAAAGGTAGCCTATGCCAAGTGGCATAGGCTACCTTTTTTGCCTTTAGAGCTTGCCTCTCACCGAACCCTGCGTGTAAGTCTATGGGTACAAATTAACTGCAAAAACGCCGATTTTTCTGTACGACAGCCTCCCACGCACTACAGTGCGCTGCGTTCTGCCACACCGTTCTCAATTTCAAAGACCTCGTTGCACATCAACTGCGCGAGCGGGCGGTCGTGAGTTATCAGCAGATACGCAAGCCCGCGCTCGGCTTGCAGTCGTTGCAACATGCGCATAATCTGTGCCTGCGTGATAACATCCAGCATCGTAGTCGCCTCGTCCAAGACCAGCACCGCAGGGTCGTGTAGCAGCGCACGCGCGATGGCGAGGCGTTGTAGCTCACCACCCGACAACTGCTGCGGATAGCGTTTTAGCTGATCGGGATATATGCCGAAGTCCTCCGCCATAGCGCACAGCGTTTGGAAATCGTGCTTCTTTCCGCTGAGACGATAGCCTTCCGCCATGCTGCTTGCGAGGGAGAGCCGAGGGTTAAACGATACCTCGGCGTGTTGGAAAATCATCTGCACCTTTGTGCGGTTTTTGTCGCGCCTCGGCAGCTCCGCAAACGGTTCGCCGCGGAAAGTAACGCTGCCCTTCAACGGTCGTGCCAATCCCGACGCGAGTTTTGCGCACGTCGATTTTCCGCTACCGCTTGTGCCAAGCAACCCGACCGTTTTCCCCGCCGAGAGCTCAAGCGAAACGTCCTTTAGGCACCAATCCTCCTGCCCCGGATAGCGAAACGATACGTTATCAATTCTAATCGGCATATAGACGACACCTCACTTGATGATTTCCGACCTCAAAAGTCTGCGTCCCCCGCGAACATACGTTCTCGCGGCTTGGGCAGCGCTCCATGAACAGGCAACCGCTTCGTTCGCCGACGGGTGGCGTAAAGCTCTCCGGACAGTGCATTCCGTTCTCCGGCAACGCCGCAACCAGCATCTTGCTGTACGGGTGCAGCGGCTCGGCAAAGAACGATTCTGCATCCGCAAGTTCGACGGCCTCACCGCCGTACATGACACAGATGCTGTCCGCGATGTTTTTTGCAAAGCGCAAATCATGCGTTACGCATAGAATTGTGCGCCCGCGCAGGCTTCCGAAAAGCTCCTCAACCTGCGTTATTCGCTTGTAATCCAGCCCCTTTGTCGGCTCATCGGCGAGCAAGGTCTGCGCGCCGCCTGCTGCGCCCATTGCGATTAGCGCACGCTGCTTCATTCCGCCGCTGAGTGTGTGCGGATACGAGGCGGCAATTTTGTCGGCGGGGGTGAGACCCATTTTGCCGAGCCACTC
>JGI994J12354_10005517_pt1 | contig 10864 bp, 10 predicted proteins | sample IntmicLarv3ML3BL_FD_12354 | JGI IMG/M metagenome (IMG submission 12354)
CCAGAATCTTGGTACTGTCATCTGTAATCACCTCTCGTTTGAGAAAATGTGAACCACTGCGGTTGCGCCTGATCCACCGACGTTGTGCGTCATGCCGTATTTTGCGCCGTCAACCTGACGTTTGCCTGCTTCGCCGCGGAGCTGGTGAACAGCTTCGACAGCCTGCTTGACACCGGTGGCACCGACCGGGTGACCGGTAGATTTCAAACCGCCGGACGGGTTGACAGAGATCTTTGCGTTTAATGCGGTATCGCCGTTAAATGAAGCAATGCCGCCTTTTCCTTTTTCAAAGAAGCCGAGGTCTTCAATCGCACAAATTTCAGCGATTGTGAAACAGTCGTGGACTTCAACAAAGCTGATGTCTTTGGGCGTTAAGCCTGCCATTTCATAAGCACGTTTACCGGCAGCAACTGTTGCATCGAGTGTTGTGATGTCGCGTCTGTCGTGAAGCGCGATTGTGTCACTGGCTTGCGCGCTGGCTTTAATGTAAATCGGCGCGTCCGTGTATTTGTGGGCTTCTTCTGCCGGCACAACAACGACTGCGGCAGCACCGTCAGAAACGGGGGAGCAGTCCAAAATGTGAAGCGGATCGGAAACCATAATTGATTTCAAAACTTGTTCAATCGTCAATTTGCTTTTGAATTGAGCAATCGGATTGTTCAAACCGTTGTCGTGGTTTTTAACGGCAACAGCTGCTAATTGTTCGCTGGTTGTTCCATACTGAGCCATGTGCATTTTGGCAATCATTGCGTAAATGCCCGGGAATGTGGCACCTTGAATACCTTCCCATTCACGGTCAGCGGCACCTGCAAGCGCGTCTGTAACGCCTGAGCCGTCAATATCTGTCATTTTTTCGGCGCCGGCTGCGATTGCAACATTTGACGTAAGGCAAGACCGCCTGATGCGCAAGCTGCTTCGACACGGGTGGACGGAACATTCAATCCTTTGGCAAGACCGGAATAGTCCGCAATCAATGCGCCTAAGTGTTCCTGCTCAACGAATTTACCGCCGCTCATGTTGCCGACGTACATTGCGTCAATCTCTTCGCCGTTAATTCCGGCGTCTTCAAGAGCGCCGATACCGGCTTCAACGACAATGTCTCTCAATGACTTTTCCCAAAGTTCTCCGAATTCTGTCGTCTTTGCGCCGACAATTGCTACTTCTCTCATATTTCCACCTCATCCGAAATTGATTTTACCTTTGTGGTGCGCGTATTTGCCGTAGTCCAAGTAAATCGGATCTGCCAACAATTGCTGAACGGACGGTGCTTTGTCGCGGATTTCTTCGATTTTGTCGGTGACACGGATACTGAATGCGTCAGCACCTGCGCCTGATCCGTAAGCGGTTGCGAAAATGCGGTCGCCGGGCTTTGCGATATCGAGTGTTGCTGCGATTCCCATCAAACAGGAGCCGGAGTAAGTGTTTCCGAGTTTCGGAACGACAAGTCCGGGTTTAATCTGTTCTTTTGTGAATCCCAACATTTGCGCGGCTCTTTCGGGGAATTTGCCGTTGGGCTGGTGGAAAACAGCGTAATCGTAGTCTTCCGGTTTTGTTCCCATCTTTTTAAGAAGACCTTTGGCACCGCTTGTAACATGTCTGAAGTAACCAGGATCGCCTGTAAAACGGCCGCCGTGGCTCGGATAGTGTTGGCTTTCACGTCTCCAAAAGTCAGGCGTATCGGTTGTAAAAGAGTAAGTGTCTTCAATAATTGCGATTAATTCGGATTCTTTGTTGCCGATAATATAAGCAGCGCCGCCGGCGGCTGCCGTATATTCAAGAGCGTCGTTTGGCGCGCCTTGAGAAACATCAGCACCGATTGCAAGACCGAGATCAATCATGCCTGAGCCGACAAGACCCATACAAACTTGAATGGCTGCGGAACCTGCTTTACATGCAAATTCGAAGTCGGCAGCGGTTAAATGAGGTGATGCGCCGACTGCTTCAGCCACAATTGTACTGGTCGGTTTAACTGCGTAAGGATGACTTTCGGAACCGGTGTAAACTGCTCCGAATCTTTGCGCGTCAATACCTGCGCGGCTGACTGCGTTTCTTGCAGCAGACACAGCGATTGTTGCCGCATCTTCATCAACATCAGGAACGGATTTTTCAAAAACTTTTAAACCGTTCTTTAAAATTTCGGCATCGCCGCCCCAAACCTTAGCAATTTCTTCGGTTTTAATTCTGTAACGGGGAATGTAGGCGCCGTAGGAAACTATTCCAACTGTCATTTATTCACCTTTTATTGATTTTTGTAATGATTATTTACGAAATCGATTAATATCGAAAATCTAAGACAAACTTAGAATCATACAAATTTTTCGTCAAAATTTTTCAGTTCATGGAACTGCTCGATACTTAAAACAATAATAAAACAGCTTAAAATGACTCTGAAACAATCAAATACCGATTGAAAAACCGAAAATTTGAGAAACAATTTATTCCTCTGTGGCGAATCGGAAGGAAGATTGAAAAAAAATGAGCCGATTTTACGGATCTTATTAATTGTTTATTTTTGGCTTTGACAACAGACGAAAAAACAGTCGCAAAAGATTGAATCAAAGAATTGAATCCGGATTCGAAAGTTTGCAGCTGTTTTACAGTCATCTGTTTTTTACGTTTTTTATTTTCCTCATAAACCGTTTTTCGTGTTTTAAACCATTTTCTGTCTGTTTAGAGCATTACCTCTTTTGACCTCGGGGATTCTTTGAGAATCTTTGAAAAAGACTCAAAGCAATACTCCGAAGCACTTACTGCAAAAAAAGAAGCGGAGGTATATAAACATAACGTAGGCGGCTTCGTTTATTGACGAGAAAAAGGGCAGGAAAACTTGAAAAAATACGGCTATTTGATAATTAAAATGAATGCGGAGAAAATAAAAGTAAATTGAAAATGAATCAAATGAATTGAAAGTGAATCAAAATGAATTGATAATTCATTAGATTCCTTTAATCGAATATTGACCGTATTTTTTCAATTCGGCAATCGCTTCGTCCAAATTTTTCGTTGTGCAGAGAAGCGGAATACGATCGACTTCTGCCATTTTAATTGCCATCGGATCAACTTCGTCTTTGGAAAGTCCGTGAAGAACGATTGCGCCGGGCTTCAAATTGGTAACACGAATGGCGACCAGCGGTGATTTTCCGGTTGAAACTCTGGTAAAAACCATTGCACGGTCTGTGCTCCAGCCGTAAAGGCGTTGGAATTCGTAAGAAGTCATTTCCAAAATAGAGCGTTTGCTGTCAACAACTGAAAAACCGTAAAGCGGGCGTTCCATTCCGCGATAAAGGACTTGCGCGTCCAATAATGAAACTAATTTTTGGAATTGAACGGGAATAGAATATTCGTAAGTAGAATAGATGGATTCTTTGGAACTGTCCGCTGTCAGCATCGTTTCATAAGCGTGGATTTTCTGACCGCCGCGTTCGGAATCAATAGCAAGCAAAGATTCAACAATTTTGCTGACCATGAGCGTTCCCGGAGATTTACGGCGACCGCTTTCATAATCGCTGATAACGGAAGGAGAAACTTGTAAAGAATTTGAAATATCGGTTTGAGAAACTTCAAAATTCAATCTCCATTTTTTAAGACATTCGCCGGGCTTTTCGGAGAGCGTAATCTCTCCCGCCATCTTTTCGGCAAGTCTTTTCTTCAGATTCTCAAAAGCTTCATTGTCTGTCATGACAAAGGAAAAACGAGCGGTTTCAATATAAATTTATCTCTGCCTCTCAAATATAAAATAATTATAAAGATTTCGATTTTGAAAAAATGAAAAGAGGAAAATATTCAATCGGATTAAACAAAAATCATGACGAATTCCGGCAAATTAAATGAAATGATTTCAGTTTCGGAAATTAAAACATGGGCGGCATGTCCGAGACAATTTTATTTTGATTATTCCGGGTGGATTCGAGGAAAAACGGATTTGCCGGATGAAAAAAATGATTTGATTATCGAAAATGATTTTTGGCGGGAAGTTTGCTTGGAATTGCCGGAAATTGTATCGGAAGCAATTGTTTTCGATGAAAATCGAATCGACGAAGAAAAATTGAAAAACGACTTAAAATTAAAAATTAAAGAAATTGAAAACGATATGGAAATAATGAAAGATTATAGAGAAAAAACGGAATTTGAAGAAAAAAAGAAAATGGAAAAAAACGAAGAAACGCTGATAAAAAACGTATTCAAAACGATAGAGAGATGCGGAACAGAATTATGAAATCGCAGCAGATCCGATTGCTGTTGAAAAAGTATTTTATTTTCAAAAAATAAATCTTTACGGCGCGCCGCCGAAAGTTTTGGAAAAAGACGGGAAACTGTTTCCTTATTTTATTAAAATTTCAAATCCGCCGACAGCCGGCGCGTGGGAAAGTGATCGAATAACGGCGGCAGCATATCTCATGCTGCTTGAAAGCGAATTCGGAAAAATTGAAACGGCGGATTTTGCAATTATTGATTATTTCGGAGATTATCGGCAAATTCAAATTCGACCGCAGGACAGAAAAAAAGCATTTCGAGCGGTTCGAAAAATCAGAGAAATCAAAAACGGCAAAATGCCGAAAGAGAAAAATATTCGGCTGTGTCAAAAGTGCATTTATCAAAAAAAATGTCAAGTGAAAGCAAAAAGCTTGTTTTCGAAATTGTTTGAATAAAGCTGAGCAGAAACGACAGAGTGAAAATGATTGAAGCGTTAATTTAAATAAATCAAATCTTTTAACGGTTAAGAACATGGAAATCGGAAAAGTCCCGCACAATCTTTTGCAAAAAATTGTGTTTCAGAAATTGACTCATTTTGATGAAAAAGTCAAAGTGGCTTCAGGAATCGGCGAAGACTGCGCCATTTTAGAGAGCGGAGAGCAATCTATCGTTTTGTCCTGCGACCCGATTACCGGAACGGCAAAAGAAGTCGGAAGACTTGCCGTGCATGTTTCTTGCAACGATATTGCTTCCAGCGGCGTTCGCCCGCTCGGGCTTTTAGTTACGATTTTGCTGCCGCCCGAATCAACCGAAGACGATTTGGATAAAGTGATGACTGAAATCAGCGAAACGGCAGAAACACTCAACGTCAGCATTATCGGCGGACATACCGAAGTCACAGATGCTGTCACAAGAATTGTCATTAATACGACGGCAATCGGAATTTCAGATAAAAAGAATGTCATTTGTTCGGCAGGAGCCGCGCCGGGCGACAAAATTATTATGACAAAAACTGCGGCGCCGGAAGGAACCGCAATTATTGCTTTTGAAAAGGAAGACGAATTAACGCGCGTTTTCGGCAAAGATTTTGTTTCGACAGCGCAATCCATGATGACGCAAATCAGCGTTGTTGAAGAAGGCGTGACAATCGGAGACTTGGAATCGTCAGCAGTTCACGCAATGCACGACATTACCGAAGGCGGAATTTACGGCGCGGTTTGGGAACTTGCCGAAGCATCTGATGCCGGCGTTATTATTTATGAAGAAAATATTCCGATGACGGAAGAAACGAAAAAAATTTGCGCGCATTATAATCTTGATCCTTACCGATTAATTGCAAGCGGNAATATGATTTTAACAACATCTGACTCTGAAACNGTTTTAAAAGCGCTTGAAGAAAAGCAAATCCGAGCAACTGTAATTGGAGAAATTGTTGAAAATCCGCTGAAACGATTGATTTTCAAAAATGAGAAGCAGGAAATAGCGGAGATGAAAGTTTTAAGAGCGCCGAAGTCAGATGAATTGTATAAATTACCGAAATAATTGATTTTTTCCGATTTTCTCTGTATTTTTTACTATTTTTCATTTATTTTTTTTCAAAAGAGAGTTCATTAAAAATGGATTAATAAGATGAAATCTTTTTGGCAAACATGAAACCGATGTTTTTAGGAAAATTAGTTCTTCACTGGTGCCCGTCATGCAATGTTCCGGTTTTGGAAGAAAAATGTGCTTGCGGCTGCCAAACAAATTTCATAACAGTCACGCCGCCGGCAGACATTCGTCCGGCATTTCCGTATGATATTAATCGAATCAATGAAGTTTCGGTTCGCCAATTCGGAAAGAAACTCATTGCAGACGGCGAAGTCGCCGTGTACAACAAAGCGCCTTATGATGACAGAATGGAAGAAATCATCTGCGGCGGAGATGTTATCGGCACAATTCGTTTTGAAATCGATAAACCCGGCTGGGTTTTAATGCCGCGGTTATCCGGCGCGCGCCGTATTTTCAATAAAAAGGAAAAAGAAACAAATCCGAACATTGAAAAACAACTCAAAAACTGGATAATGGTTCACGAAAGCGCAATTCCTTATGTTATTGACGGTTCCAGCGTTTTGGTTCCCGGAATTTCTAAAACCGCTCCCGGAATTGAAAAAGAAAGCGAAGTCGTTATTGTAACGCCTGATTTTGAAGTGATTGCCGTCGGCAGATCGAAAATGAGTTCGGATGAAATTGCCGCTTCCGAGCGCGGAAAAGCGGTTAAAACCCGATGGACAGGATATGAAGAAGCTGACAAAGCAAATGCAGCGGCAAGCACAATTCCGAAAGACATTGAAAATGCAAATCAGATGCAGACAAGAGATATTTGGAAAAAAACAATTGACGCGAACCGTCACGTTATTGACCAATTTGAAGCGGACGGCGTGAAATTTATTAGAAACGCCGCAGGAAACATGAAGAAAAAATTGACGACTTCATTTTCAGGCGGAAAAGACAGTTTGGTGACGCTTCATTTAACGGAAAAAGCATTCGGCGCCGGATCGGAAACTGAAAAAGAATATGAAATTATTTTTGCAGACACAGGCCTTGAATTTCAGGAAACGATTGACAATGTCAAAGAAGTTGTTGAAATATACGGTCATCCGTTCAAGGAAACCAGTGCAGGAAATGTATTTTGGGAAGAATATGAAATATACGGTCCGCCCGGCGTTGATAATCGCTGGTGCACCCAATCCTGTAAATTGAAACCGATTACGACTTTGATTGAAACAAATTATTTGGAAGACGGCGGCTGTTTGACATTTATCGGACAGAGACAATATGAATCCAAAGCACGCGCCACCAGCCAAAGAATTTGGAAAAGTCCGTCGGTTCGCGGTCAAATCGGCGCCGCGCCGATTCAAGAATGGACGGCGATGCACGTTTGGCTCTATATTTTTGACAAAGATTTGCACTATAATCCGCTTTACGAAAAAGGATTTGACAGAATCGGATGTTGGCTGTGTCCGGCAGCATCGTTAGCCGATTTTGAAAATTTGAGACACACGCATCCCGAATTAATGAAAATGTGGGATGAAAAATTGATTCAATCCGGCAAAGACATGGGAATTGAAAATCCCGACCTTTGGGTCAAATTCGGATTTTGGAGATATGAAAAATTGCCGCCGCTAATGAAAAAATTAGCTGATGAAAAAGGCGTGAAATACAAATAAAGTGAAAAAATGAGAATTGGGATGATAAAAGAGATAGACTTATAAATTATCCCCCACTTAATGTTTATTCTGTGAGCTAGTCAGGGCAGCTAGGCGTCGCTTGTAACCCGAAATCGCCGATACGCGGGTGACGAAGCTTTCGATCAGGTGCATTGACTTTATGTCAAGTCTGAAATTTTAACGTTGAAACCTTGTCTCGCTGGGAATGTGGTGATTGTCGGAACAAAAGGAGTTTTGGTTCGATTGTCTTAATCGTGGAAAACGGTTCAGGCCCGGAAGGGAGCAGACTTACTGCGGACAACAGTCGCTTGCGAGGTTGCGGGGCGGAGGAGAGATTTCGGAGACTGCATATGGAAGATGTATCGAATCGGAGGCGTGCTCACTATTTCTTTGAAAAAGAAGTGAAAATTATTTTGCAGTCAAATTCGCCGGATTTCAGTGAATCAGTGAGAATCTGAACAGCAAGCATTAAATATTCGTTTTCCTTTTATGGGAAAGCATTTTGAAAATGTGACGAGATAGCCTAGCTCGGTAGGGCGTAGGATTGCTAATCCTATGTTGCCATGCAACTCGGGGGTTCAAATCCCCCTCTCGTCGCTCAACTTTTTCTTTTAATTATTTCTTCACGAATTGTTATTTTAGTTTCTTATTTCCTTTTTTAATTCCTTTTCTTGTTTAATTTCCTTGAGTTAATATAGAAGGTAATCCTTTTTTCGTTCATGGAAATTGACGAAGTTTTCTCCTCAATAGAAGAGATTCAAGCTGTTTTTGAAAAAGAAGAAATCACTTGGCGGATTTCAACAGATGACGCTGATGAAATCAATGAGATTGACATTGAAATCAACGCCGGAATTGAAAGCGGAAAAAAATGCAGCAAAGATAAAGCCGATGACTTTTCATTTTCATCTGAAGCCGATGCCGCCGAAATTGAAAAATGGGAAGCGGAATTGCCCGATATTGATGAAAATGAAGCTTTGGAAGAAAATTTTGATGAAAATATTGAAGAATGCAATTGCAATCAAGCAAGCAGCTCAAGTCAAAATTATGAAAATGCCGATGTTCTTTATTTTGATACATTTAAAAAGAAAGCGTATTCAAAAACATACATTTTTCAAAAAGAAATCGAAAACGGGAATGCAATATACAGATTAGTCGGCTGCTGCGAAGCGCCGATGACATAATAAAAATGAGAAAAATAAATTAAAATTGATTAAACAAATATAAACCGTATATATACTATTTATATACTTGATAAGCGTTTGTAGGTATCCTCATTAATTCAAAAAAATTGAATTCAAATATAAATTTTCATTTTTATACAAATAATTAATAACTCAATAAATTAACAAAATTAACCCGTTATCTATAATTCAATACAATTAATAAAGGAAATCAATATGAGCGAATCAAATCTTAAAATCGAAAACGTTGTTGCTTCAACCAAATTAGCAGAAGAATTTGACTTAAATTTAATCGTTGAAAAATTCCAGACAGCAGAATACAACAAACAAAAATTCCCGGGACTCGTTTACAGAGTTTCCGATCCGAAAGCCGCATTTTTGGTTTTCACATCCGGAAAAGTCGTTTGTACCGGCGCAAAAAATGTTGCTGATGTTCACACCGTTATCGGAAACATGGCAAAAAAATTAAACGGAATCGGAATCAAAACCCTTGAAAAACCTGAAATTTCCGTTCAAAATATCGTCGCCTCCGCCGACTTAAAAGCTGTTTTGAATTTAAATGCAATTGCAATCGGTCTCGGTCTTGAAAACATTGAATACGAGCCCGAACAATTCCCTGGACTTGTTTACAGAATCAGCGACCCGAAAGTTGTCGTTTTGATTTTCAGCTCCGGAAAACTCGTTGTCACCGGCGGCAAAACACCGGAAGACTGTGCACGCGGCGTTGAAGTCGTTCGCGAACAGTTAGACAACATGGGACTTTTGTAAGTCCCTGATTTTTTATTTTATTTTTATTTCCATTTTTTTGACTTTTATTACTGTTTAATTTCTATTTTGAAAACAACTTATTTTATGAAAAGGGATTTTTATGACGGAAGACCGAAACATAATTTTTGATAAAAACGATGTCTGCATTTTCATTCCTGTTTTAAATGAAGAAGCTGCCGTAAAAGAAGTGATTGAAGGCTTTAAAAAAGTCGGCTACACCAATATTTTGGTTTATGACGGCAACAGCAAAGACAAAACAAGAGAAAATGCCATTGCTGCCGGCGCGCGCGTTGTGATTCAAAGCGGTAAAGGAAAAGGGCAGGCAATGATTCAAGCTTTTGAAAGCATTAACGAGAAATATATTGTCATGATTGACGGCGACGGAACAGAGCTGCCGGAAGAAATCAATTCGCTTTTGTATCCGGTTTTAGAAGGAAAAGCGGATCACGTTGCCGGAAACAGAATTGCCGGAAGAACAAAAGGCGCATTCACGACATTGAATTTAGCCGGAAACAGAATGATTAACTGGTTTTTCCGCCGCGCATTCAAATCCAATTTGAAAGATATTTTAACCGGATATCGAGCATTCACTCGCGAATCCATTCAAGCTTTGGACTTAAAACAGAGCGGCTTTGTGATTGAAACGGAAATGACTGTCGAATGTTTGATGAAAGAGCAAAGAATTATCGAAGTGCCGATTACATATTTGCCGCGCCCTGAAAAAGCAGAAACAAAACTTCACCCGATTCGCGACGGCTACAGAATCAGCATGGCAGTTTACAAATATTCCCGCTTCTACAATCCGATTTTCTTCTTCGGAATGTTGAGCTTAGGCGCACTTATCGCAGCATTTTTCGCTGTTGCAATTCACCCGTTTGTTGACGGACACAGCGCGATGCTCGGAAACGCTTTCTTTTTCTTTACAGGATTAGCAATTCTTCTGACTGCAATCGGATTTGCAACAGATGTAACCGCAACCCTTCACAGAAAAACATTAAAAGCAATTCACTTTGAAAAGAAAGAACAAGAAAAGGAATATGATCAATTTTAAGATTTGAAATCCTTTTCTTTTTAATTTTATTTCTTTATTTTTTGTTTTTATTTTTGGATTTCGATTCATTTCAGATTTTGCTTTTTTATTTCATTCTTATCTCAAAGCGAACCCGCTCTTTTAGAGTTTCGGACGAATAATTAAAATTCCGCAACCAATTTCACAAACATTAGCCAGTGCAGCGAATAATAATTTTGCTGCGAGGTAAAAAATTGAAATTTTTTATGAAAAAACAAAAAATAAAAAAAAGATTTTTAAAAAAGAAAAAAATATGTGGAGATTTAAAAAAGAGGAGGAGGGGTATCCCCCTCTTATTTCGTTTTGGATGTTTAGAGTTATTTTAAGTTAATTTCGCAAAATTATTTTGCAAGGTCGTAGCTTTGGTTGACGATTTTAAGAGCGCAGAAGTCGCCGCACATAGTACAGGCATCTTCGTCGCCGGGTGCGCGGCTGTTGCGGAC
>JGI994J12354_10005518_pt1 | contig 10862 bp, 19 predicted proteins | sample IntmicLarv3ML3BL_FD_12354 | JGI IMG/M metagenome (IMG submission 12354)
TCCGCCCTCATCCCTCGCCAACCACTCAAAACCTAAAACCTGCAAGGCTTCTGCTATTTTACGTTCTTCTGGTGTTAGGGTGGGTGTTGCGGTGGAGTTTCCCCACTTATGGTAATGCTCTAGCAAAAAAGTTCCTATCTCATTTACCGCACAATGCTGCTTGTAATACTCTGGCACCGATTTATCCCCATGTTTCTCAAAGTTTGTCATTGCTGTTCCTCCACTTCTTGCCAACCGCCACTAATGCACTCCCATACCCAAGTTTCATAATCGCTTTGAATTTCATCTCCTGTGGAATCATCATCGAAAGGAAATATATCTTCCTTATCCGCTCCTATTAACCCCATTGACATAGTAAATTTTATGTATTTCACTGTTGTTTCTCCGTTTCTTCGCTATAAATTCATCACATGATACCATACTTAAAAAATAAAAAAAATAATAAGATAAAAAATAAATAACGAGGCAAGCATATATAAAAAATAAGACACAAAGTCCTTCGATGTAGTTTTTATAGCTGTTATCAGAACGACTATTGTAATTATAACTGAAGCTACATCTTGAATCATTTGAGTATTGTTCGTTCTGTCTCCTTTTCAAAGTAATCAATTATTGCACTTGGTCTGTTTTCGATGGGTCGGGAATTATTTCCCGCCACTCTTTTGCATGTTTTTCACAAAGGTATTCCTTTGTATACGGTATGCCATAACCCATCAGAACGCCGCATACCCATTGAGATTTATGCCAACAGCCTTTAGCTGTACAGAAACCTAATTTATGCTTTATGTTCATTTATGTTCTCCCTTCGGCTTTTCAGGCAACGGCATCCAGTGGGTAACTTTTTGCTCAATTTCCATGCAATTTACAATCCACTTATAACCGTAAATGTTTTCATATGAGCCAATATATATACAGCTAAAATCGTTCTCATAAAATATCACGTTGCTGTTCTCTTCTGGCATCCGCTCACTACATTTTATCCATTCCATTTTCAACCCTCCATTCATATGGACTTTGGAAACATACAAATTTCCCTTTATCATTATTATTTAATGGCTTCTCGTAAGCATGACCACATGAATAGTAATCATATAATCCACTTCCATATTTATATTTCCCCTTATTGCAAACAGGACATATTTTTGGTTTAGTCATTTTCGCCCTCCGTTGGTTTTTGGCGGTATGCCTTACAAGTCTCGTCCAAGTCAGCAAAATCCACCCATTCGCAATCTGTATTAAGCCTTTCTTCGGGCACGCCCACAAGCATCCAGCAACTTCCGATATAGGGTTCTATATCGCTATCCCAAATAACATAAACTGGCTCACCATCCATCTTCTGTAGTTCCTCAAGCGTCAGCGGTTGTTGGTAGGATATATCGAACGCTTTATCTGCACTATCAAGATACAAATCAAAGTCATCGCATGTCACACCCCAATATTCGCATAACTCCGTCAGGCTAATTTTGCAACATTCTTTTTCAATCATTCTGCGTAATGATTTTTGTTTTTCATTCAACTGTAGACACCTCTTTCACTTCAAAATCTAAATAGTACTTTTCTCCTTTTCGCCTCGCCATTGCCAGCATGTTTCATGTCCGTTGTCCTCACGCTCACATGGATATTTGTTGTGTATGCAGTTGGTGCAGCTTCCTAATGATTTCAAATCCTCTCTCAACGCCTCATTCTCGGCGGTTAGGCGGGTGATTTCAGTAGGTATCAAACCTGTATTCTCGTAATCCATGAGCCGCATATATACTTTGTCCATCTCTTCATCATCTGGTTCTTCTGCGGCTGTCCAAAATTCATTATTAATCCAACTTGGGTTTTGTTTTGTAAGTCTGTCCATCCCTATTCCGCCTCCAACTTCCTGCTAAACTCTGCACAAGTATCATATTCGTCTGGGAACTCACTCCAAAAATAAGAATCAAGATTGTCACAATAAGTGCCATCGTTTTGTATTTTAAAATATTTGCAATCTCTACACCAGCATGCTTGATATTCCAAAGCTTCCGCTGCCTGTAAGTACAGTTTAAACAGATTTCCTTTTGCTCTGATTTGTGCCATGAAATACGGATTTGCACCGCTTGCCAAGTTCCTTAGTGTTTCTGCTGCTTCCTTGTTTGTCATAATATTTTATCTCCGTTCCCTGCATTATTCGTTGTGAATTTCCTCAATCATGTTGATGTTATTCCAGTTCAGCAGATATGTTGTTCCTGAACTGTTTTTTATTGTTAAAATATTTCCGTCACGCTCTACGGACATTACAAGAGGGAAGTTGCGGCTTGTATGAGAGCCGGTAAACCATATTTTTAAGAGTACATGATCAAATTTTTGCACCGTCATAAACTTTTGCTCCCCCTCCGTTCAAAAACAATACAATTCTGCCATTGAATACAACTTTATATCGCTCTAAATCTTTAGCGTTCATATACAAATGACCGAATAGCCGCTTCATCTCTTTCCATGACTCCCACGGCACAAAAGCATATTGCTTCATTTGCAGTGATACCAGCACAAAGCATGCGGCTCCCATCCGCTGATGTCGGTCAAGCGCTGCGGTCTGTTCTGCTGTTACTTTGTTTTGCAGAATGCGGTCTGATTCTGTATGCTTTGCTTCAAAAACAATGGCTTTGCCTCCGATAAGCGTTCCTTTGAAGTCCGGTTGTGCCACTTTTTCAAAATGCCCCTCAAATTTGTAACTGCCTATGCGGCGGGTAATCTTAAAAGGCTCAGGAGTCTTTTCTATTTCGGCAGCTCCGCAATCACGATAATAAATACATGATGCTGATATTATTTGTTCAAAAGTGCCGCCCTGCGCTCTATTCTGCGCACCTCGCATTTGATTGATGGGATTTTTGTTATAAGGATTCATATTCATCACCACATCACTGTCTGCTCATTGGCAATCACGCCCATGCAATTGCGTACACCCTGCTTGTAATAGCTTTCTTTAAGCTCAATGCCGATACCTTTGCGCCCCATTTCCAGTGCCTGATATATTTCAGAGCCTATGCCGGAAAAAGGGGATAGAACAGTATCGCCGGGATTTGTCCAAAGGTTAATGCCACGCTTTATTACAGGTAATTGTAATGGGCATATATGCTTTTCATCCTTTTCTTCTCTTGCGGATCTCGCTTGCAGTGTATCGGATGGGTTTATATCCCACCAGATAGGCGATGGGTATTCTTCCCATGCAGGAGAAGCATATTTTTGCCATGTATCAATCGGGAAGTCATCGTTTGTGTGTTTAACCGGCTCAGGATTTATCCCCGGCTTGCGCATTGTAACAAGATAATCCGGTATTCCCTGACGGCTCATACAGCTATCTTTGTTTTTTTGCTTGTTGAGCAAGCCAAGCGCCTTAGTGCGTTGCATTGCTATAACAGGATCTTTCCATATACATACCTCGGAATGATATATAAACCCGCTATCTTGAAAAAGCCTGATTAAATCCCCTCTAAAATCCCGAATACCGATATATCCATCACGTTCTTTGGATGTAGGCAAATTCATGCAGTGTACAGACATCATGCGACCGGGCATTAAAGTGCGATATGATTCATCAACAATAAACTTGAATTGCTGATAAAACTCTTCATGTGAGCGGCAATTTCCTAAATCCCGATCACTGTTTGAATATGTATATAGGCTTGCGAATGGCGGCGAATAGATAATATAGTGAATACTATCATCCGGAATTTCACGCAACACTTCTGCGCTGTCACCGTTATAAAGAGCAAATCGATCTGTTATATATTGGTCTTTAACTGCAATATTTTCATTCATCCCGCATTCCTCCTCAACCAATCCGGCACCAACATAACCGCATTTGTATGATAATTTTCGCTTATACGTGTAGTTTGCCGAATGTCTGATTCTAATATTTTTTGAGTATGCCTTATAAGTTCCCCTGTCATACGCATGGCATCGGCCTGTTTGCGCTCTATGTTGGCTTTAACTGCGCCCTCGGCCTCGGATATAACAAGATGTACATTAACCGGGTTTGTCTGGCCGAAACGCCAACAGCGGCGAACTGCTTGATAATAGGCCTCAAAACTATCGGACAAACCAACAAAAATCATATTATTACAGTTCTGCCAGTTCATTCCCCATCCCGCTATTGATGGCTTACTTACAAGTGCTTTAATATCACCATTACTAAAGTCCATCATAGAATTGATTTTGTGATTAGCGTTGTCACTGCCCTTAACTTCTACAGCTCCACGAATAGCACGACTCAGAGCTTCACTTTCGGAGTTCAGGTCACACCATATGAGCGTTTGTCCATCAATGGAATTCGCTATATCTGCGGCGGCACTCACACGCTGCGTAAGGCTCTGCTTTCTTGCATTCCGGCGCTCTGATAAACTCATAGATTGTTGCGGCACTAAGAGCAGTTGCCCCTCTGTATCTTCAAGCGCATTTGATTTTACGATATGCTCATGAATATTGAGCGGAGGCAATTTGTAGGCGGCATCATCATATCCAAGGTCACCCGGACTTTGCAGTACACAAGCCCAGCTCGCTATCCATTCCCAGAACTTATCCTCCGCATGACCTTTTAGCCGCCACTTGGCAGTGTCACCGCCATCATGTGCAAAAAATGTTGCAAGCATTTCTACTTGGCTCATTATTCCGAAAAATTCAGAGTGATTGCCAATCTCCATAAAGTCATTGGGTGCCGGTGTTGCACTGCATGCCAGCTTATACGGCGTTGCGGCAAAGCGCTGCGTTATCTCTTGCCGGGTTTTGCTTGTGCTGTGCTTTAAGATGCTGCTTTCGTCAAGAACCACACCGCCAAAGCTAGAAAAATCAAATTTATCAAGCTTTTCATAATTAGTGATATTGATTCCTTTTTTAATATCAGCCTGATTTTCGATTATGTTTGCATTTATTCCGAACTTTCGCCCCTCTGCCACCGTCTGCTGTGCTACTGACAGTGGAGAAAATACAATTACACTGGTGTTTTCATGCTTGCATACTTCATCCGCAAATGATAACTGCTGAATTGTTTTACCAAGTCCGCAATCCTCAAACAGTGCAGCTTTACCTTTGCGGAGCGCCCACCGGGTAATGTCTTTTTGCCAATCAAAGAGAGCCGGATTCAGGGCATTTTGTTCTACCCTGAACCCGCTATCAACTATTTCCATTCGCTTCCTTGCGAGGCATTCTTCATATGTCATATAAATCCTCCGTAATATCTGCAATTGCCTTAAATATCGGGTAAAACTGGCGGGGAACAACCGCATTGCCTAAACACTTTAATCTATCTGCTCTATTAGGCATTTTGGCGGTAACCCTCGGAACACCTTCCGGCTCATTCGGCCACCATTCGCCATCTTTTGGTGGTAATGGGTGCATGATGTCAATATCTGCGGTTGTCCATCCGGTGGGGAACCCCATTAACCACTCAACCCAATCCGGATTAAGCTGGCCACCATTACCTTGTGCCATACTTCTTCTCTCTTCTTCTGATATAAAACCCTCATCAGCTAAACTTTGCAGTTTTTTATAATTCCCGCTACCACCACAAAGTCCTGCTCCAGTAGTTGCTGTTGGAAACATGGCAATCTGGTCATTAAGGTTTCGACTTCGTTTTTCATCCTGCCAGCGTGATGCCTGTCCGCTGCGAAAGTCTCGTGATTGCGGTGTTGCGAACATTTTTACTGCACCGGATAATGTTGGAGTTGGAGAATTATGGTCTCCTCGGCTATATTGATAATCTCCGGATTCCCTTGCTCGAGGTGTAGGCCAGATCTTATTTGCTTCCTGTCGAGCATCATCATATGCCTGACACATAAGTGGATCTACTTGTTCATGCAGATTTGATGGCCGCCGTCTATTCTTTCTTGTACTGCTTGCCATGCGCTTCATAGCATCATAGCTTCTTATTGGCAAACTGTTCATTGCGGTTGGAGTAGCCCACAATTGCGAGTCTATCTCTTCGGTGCGGCGCATCGACACCGCAAGCCGGAATAATAAATGGTTGGACTTCGTAACCAATCCTATCGAAATCTTGGAGGATACCGTTGAACAACATTCGCTCTTGTTGTAATAATATTGCTTGGTAACGATCTTCTCCCGGCATTCGGCTAACGGTTCTGCTTTCCAATATAGCTTTACCGACCGGCTCTGCCATGCTGACGAGTCCAGCAACATTCTCGCCAATAACCCAAGTGGGCCTGAGTTCATCAATAACCCTGCACATTTCCGGCCAGAGATAACGGTCATCGTCTTTGCCTCGGCGTTTTCCTGCTGCGGAGAATGGCTGGCAGGGGAAGCCGCCTGAAATAAGGTTAACTGTTCGCAATCCTGTCTTTTCATAAAAATCTTCTCCTGTTAATGTGCGGATATCTTTCCAAATAGGCACATTCGGAAAGCGTTTAGATAAAACTTTTCTCGGATAATCTGCCCATTCACACAGCCCGACAGTTCGAAAACCTGCCCACGATGCCGCTATATCAAGGCCACCAACACCCGAAAATAATGATAAATGCGTTAGCACTACATTTCCCCCTCGGTGCACGGTTTGTTTAGCTTGCATTCCTGACCACATCCAACAAATATATTGTTATTACATTTGCGGCAACAGTAACGGCATATGATTCTTTTATTGCTTGGCGGTATTTCAGGGATGACAATAATTATATCCTGCATCATATTCCGAACCCCTTGATAAATGTCGTCACATATTCTTTCGCCCTGTGTTTTTCTTCCGACTTTATGTTTCCGAATTTCTTGTAGTTTTCTCTTGCTTTCCATTCAAGTTCACCCTGCGTAACTACTGCTGTGCATAACGGCCAGTCTGGCCTGTTTTTGCCGGATTCGCAATAACAGCGTGAAACAAACTCATATTCGTGTTCAAGGAAAGGTTTCAGTCCTTTTTTGAAATACGGAACTATTCCGGTGTTCATGCAGCAGTAGCAAAATTCAGTGTTTATGTGGCGCGTTTTATTTTGCTTATCCCTGTATTTTTCTGCAACTTCCCTAAACTCGGAAACTTTAGGGAAAAACTTAAAAACGCTTACAATTTCCGAATAAAACGCCTTTGCATCCTTGTCAAACACACAAAAACAAGCGTTGTAATACTCTTTTATTGCCCATTCGTCTATCCTTACAGGATTGCTGGAGGTGCTATAATATGTTTCAATGCGTGAAACAAATTCTTTGAAGGTTTTATTCGTCATCGAATCCGCTCCAATCTATGCCGGATGTAAACTCCTGTTGTGGTTTTCGTTCATCGTAATTGCCATCAAGCACCTTTGCCATGTTGGTATCCTTGATAAGCCAGTCAAAGTTAGCATTCCAGTTGCGGTTATTGCCGCCTTTTAAAAATGAACTTGATTCTGCTTTTTGAAATAACCTAACAAAATCGTCGTCACCGTATCCTGATACAATCCGTGCGCGGATCGCTTTTTTTCTTGCATCAGACAAAACCGTTAATTTTGGAAAGCTAACGCAAATGCGATTGTATTCATCCTTAATTTTCTGGAAGGGGGTAGGGGGTATACCTTCTTTTGTTTTGTTTTTGTTTTGTTTAGATATGACTTCCGTTTGTACTTCCGTTTGTACTTCCGTTTGTACTTCCGTTTGTACTTCCGTTTGTACTTCAATTTTTGCAGTATTTTTACAAAGACTACAAATGTGGTATCGGTTCGGACTTCCTTTTTTGCCTTTCTTGTATGCCACTAATCCAGATTCCGTTAGTCTATCCCTCGCCCTGATAAATGTATTTTCAGAACCCGCCTGCATCAACACCATTAATCTCCGGTTATCTACTACAATCCATTCTAGCCACCCCGCCCTATTATTCAGCATAATAAGTTTATACCAAAGTAATTGTGAGCCAGCCGGTAAGAAGTTCGATTCGAGCCATCGCTCAAAAGCGTTAATTTCAGCAATATAATTCATTCGTTCACCGCCTGTTATAAGGATTAATATTATCCCCTGACTTTCAAAATCTTACATAAATAATCATCGAGTTTTATTCCATATATATGATGTTTGCCGTCAAACGTCTGCTGCCCGATTGTGTGACATTCCGTGTGATGGATCCTACAAAGTGCTTCTGCTCTCATGCCACTGTGCATTATTTCTTTCCTGTTGCGCCCTGTGCCGATATTGTCGCTATGATGCAGTTCTGATTTTTTACCGCAAATACAGCACCTTTTATTCGCTAAGCAAGCATATAGATACCGTGAAGTGTCAGGAGAACGGCCTAAAAGGCTATCCTGCGTTGGTATATCCCACTCAAGGCAAAACTCAATAATATAGCTTAGAAACTCGTTTGCGGTTGTCATATCAACATCAGAAAGGCTAAAATAATCGCAGCCGGTCTTTGCAATAAAATTATATTTTGCTATTGCCTTGTATTCGTCTGGACTATAGCCTGTGTAATCGGCAATATCGCGCATTGTGGCGTATATTTTCTTTCGTTGGTCTGCTGATATTCGCCGCCCATCATCCAGCCTGATTTCGCACCCTGTTATTTGTCGTTTGTCCAGTAGGTAGCCATCAGAAAAAGGGGCAATTATAGTCAGCGTTTCATTATCGTACTCATAAATGTACCCTGCTATATTCACCCCTGTTGCCTCCTTATCCGCCTGCTACGATTTCTTCTATTTCTTTACAAATATCGTCATAGTGTATTTTCTGTACATCGGTTGACTTTTGCCCTTCGGCATATCCGTGTTTTTGCATAGCCTCAGTTACAATACTTGTATTCCCTTGCGCCATGGCGAACATTCTTTTTGCCTGTGCCTGCGAAATATTCCCGCTGGTATCTGTAGCCTGCTGCTTATATTCACTGGCTTTATTTCCTTGCAAATCTTCCATATCCTCGATATCGGCTGTAAATATATCTGACAGACTTCCCACGAGAAGCGCTGCATCTACAAGTGCGCGTTTTTTCGCCATTTTCATTAAGGTATTGTCAATTCCATATACATTTTGGCTTGCATATTTTGGCTCTTTACTGTTTGCTGTTCCAAAACCCTGTGTAACTTCAAACCCATTCTTGTATAGCCGACAAACAAAATCGTAAGACACAAAGCCGTCTGTATAATTTTTTATAGCCTCTGATTTTTCAAATATGCTCGTCATTCCCAAAAGCATAAGGGTTTTTTCTGCACCGGGTTTTAGCATTGATAATTTTTTACTGCCAGGAACAACACCAAAGTCTAAATTTTCTTTAAATTGTGAGCGCACAAGAGCCTGAAAGTCTTGGATTGATTTTAGTTTTCTGTCTACATTGGCAACATCAATGCCGTCAAATGCCATCATCATATTGTTTTGGTTCATTTCTTCGCTCATAACTTTCTCCTATCGGCTATATGCCTCTTTGTTTGTTACAATTTTAATTCCGGGTATAGATATTGTACCTTTTGAAATCTGCGCTAATTTTTTTACTGCCGATTCATCTACCGGGCGGATGGTAACACCGTTAATCTCACAAGGGATTTTACTTAAATCCTCTACAAAAATGTTATATGTAGTACGGTAAGATATGCCGTCTGTTTTGCTCACTTGCATGACCGGCGTTTTTACTGTTTCTGTAATAGAGGCTTGCTTCAAAAACGATTGTGCAGCAACTTCATTTCCGACAGATTCTGCTTTTACAGCCTCTTCCATAAGGCGCTTAGCCTCTGCCTCTTGTTCTGCGCGTATTCTTGAAGCTTCAATTTCAGCAAGGCGGCGCTGTTCTGCTGCGTATGCGTTTACCTTTATTTTGATTGCTTTATCCGCCTCTTCATAAGGTGCCAACAGTGTCTTTTCCCTAGCACATATTTCCTTGTGCGCCTTAAATGCACTATCTTTCATGGGTTTGAAAAAATCCCCTATGCTTTGTTTCGCTGTCTTAAATCCGCTCATAACCTGCGCCGCTACTGCCATGCCTGTTTCATCCGAAATAACCAAGTTGTATGCTGTTACTATGGCGGCCTGTGCCGCTGTCGTAAGCTCCTGTTCTTGTTGCATTATTTTATCCATAAAATCACCATTTTCTTGTATTTTCGTCAATATAGTTCTGCAAGCTTAGGCACTCCAAAAACGTATTAAAGCTATCTTGCAAGACATATTCATCAAACGAATATGTACCATCTTTTTTGAGATGCAATGAAGCTATATGCTTTATTTGCACTCCGTGTGCTTCCCATGCTTTTGCGTAAGCGGCCAACTGTGGAGCAACTAAGTACTTCTTTAATTCTGCAACCGCCTTTAGGTCAATCAGCCACGTTTCACCCGATATGGTACAAATCATGTCGCTTGTTCCTGCATACCAATATGTCGGATGATATACCCTGCGTTCTTCATAAATTTCTGTTGGGGTATGCACTTTAAACCATGTGGTATATGCGTCCAGATATGGTCTATAATTATCTGCGATTTCTACAACACTGTAGGCATTATATAGTTCTACAGCAAAATGTACTGCTGTTCCTCTTGCAGCGGCCATATTCAAAACGTTTCTATCAATATCACCATAAACCTGACTGCTGATAGGCTTTAGATAATGCGATACAGACCAAATGAATTTACCGTCAACACGGTATTGGTGTTTTTCTTCGTTAAAGGTGAGGTTTGAAATTTCCTTAATTTGTTCACAACCTGTCAACGCTCCCATTTGTGTCAATCCTTTCATCCATTCTTGCATTGTAGGCTATATCTTCAAGCGAGAACCACCAGTCTTCATAAGACAAAATATCGTCAACGTCTGGCGGTTCTAAATAATCATATTCAATCATTAATATCACTCCGTTAATTCATTATCCCCTAAAAGGTATTGTTGCCCAGCCGAACACAAGCACACTTGCAAAGCCGCCTATCCCACCTGCAAGCAAGCCTATATTGTCACATTCCACACC
>JGI994J12354_10005519_pt1 | contig 10860 bp, 9 predicted proteins | sample IntmicLarv3ML3BL_FD_12354 | JGI IMG/M metagenome (IMG submission 12354)
ACCTCCCACCATTGCGAGCCGACGAGCGGCACGCGCACCTGTCCTTTGGCGTGCGCCTTGATGCATCGCCACGTCGTGCCGTTGTGCTCCACGAGGTCGCCGACGGCGATTGCGGCGTTGCTCGCAATGTCCGCCCACACGAGGACTTTCGTCTTGCCTACCTTGACCGTCCACAGCTCGGGGCTCTCCGTCGGAGATTTGCCCTTGTTGTAGGCGGTCGCGACGTACGTAACGCCGTTGAGCGTCACCTCGTCGCCCGTGGTGTAGTTCGCGGCGGCGCGGTACGCCTCGCCCTTGACGGGCACGGGCTCCAAGCCCGCGCGTGTGTCGCGTATTACCTGCTCAAGCGTGCGGTTTTCGGCTGCGAGGGTTGCGTTGGCGGTGCGGAGCCGTGCGTGTTCGCGCCCTGCGTCACGCATTTTTTCGATTCTATCCATTGATTCTCACACCCTCCAAACTTGCGCCCATCGTGTCCTTTTCTATTGCTATAATTTGAGAGCTCTCGGGCGCTATTTCCTCCAAAAACGCATCAATTGCGGCTAACGCTTCCGCAACGTCGGCGGTCAGCTGCGCGATGTCGCCCTGCGACTTCGACGGTTCGGGCTCCACCGGCGGGGGTCTCGTGCCGTCGTCCGTGAACCCGATTATCTCGCCGCGCTCGTTGTAGTGGATAATGCAGTACGGCGCAAGTTCCAGCGCGAGCGTTTCAAGCTCTTGCGGCACTACTTGCCAATCGCCACCAAGCCAGTTTGTATCAGGGTACTTTGAAAAGGCTCGGGTTTCGCACGTGATTCTATGTATAATCATCGTTCGCACCTCGCCAATTCATCACACATTGTGCCGATAGGTGTTCCCCCACCTGTACCCGAATAAGGGGCTGTAAATAATGCGTGAAACGGCACAAAGTGCTGATATCCACCCCACGCAACACACGCGTCATGTGCATTTGAGCGAATGTGTTCAAGATTATACATAAAATGTACCGCGCGCGGTGTCATCCAGTCTAAGCCGCCCGCAACCATTACACGCCCTGCGGTGTATTCTAAAACCGCTGTCATATCGTTTCCGTCATTAGGTTGTACGCACATAATCATATCTACGCCCATTGCGATTAAATCGTCAATGAAATAGTTTTCAAACTTTCCGTTGTCGTGATAAAATACGTCAACGCCCAATGATTTCGCGTGTGCTATAATTTTCGTGTATGCCGGCTTGAAAACACCGCTCCAAATATGTTGTGAAAACAGCAATCCGTCGGCGTTCAAAACCATATCCTTTAGTAGTATCGCGTCGCATATACTGCGTTCAACAATTACCTGTATGCGCTCAACATAATACTCCGCAAGTGCATTCGCAAGTTCGGCAAGCGCAACAGGATTTGTGTCATATGCCGATACAATGTCCTCAACACTAAACACATCTTCTGATGGCGTTCCAATAAGGTTGCGCAGCTTTACGGATACGCCATCTGTGATAGTATGTATGATAATACTATTGTTGTATTCTTCCTCAGTAAGCGAATCTCTATCAAGAAACACTCTGCGACGATATGCCAACATCTTCGGCATTTTGAACTGTTCGCGCCACTTGCTGATATCCGTTATAGGAACGGACAGCGCGGGGCGGCTACAGTTACGATTGCGCAACACGCCGAAGTCGTCGAAGTACTGCTCGGTATCGCGATTCGGGGCGTTGTGCGCCATAATATCAAGGTCTTGCTCCATAGTCGGGTCGTCAGATTCATCCGTGAATCTAAACGTACGCATATCCAAAAAACCTACGTTTTCGCCCCGCTTTTGTGCTGTGTATTTCTCTCGATTTGTCATGTCGTTCAATCCTCTCGTTGTTAATTGTGGCTTAGCATAAACATCTTGGCTTGTCAAGCGTTTTTTTTGTGAATTTTATCGCATATAATATCCGCTTACTGTAACCGTATAGCCTGCGGGTACAGCCCAGAAAAGCTCACCAACAGCACTTGCGCTCGCCGTGAGATATGCAGTTACAGTTGCACTTCCACACGAAGCCTGCGCGGGAAGTGCAATTGTAAACGGTATGGCTGTTTGCGCAAAAATTGAAGGCCCTCCGGTTGTCTTCATGTTGGCAGTTTGGGGATTGTACGAGCCTGTGCCTGACGATAGCCCTCCGACAACAGACATATTTAGAAGTACGCACAGTTGCGCAGCACTTGCACTAATGGCTGCTGTTGCGGTTCCGCCACCAGGGCCTGTCGCCACCGCACTATATGCAGTAGCTATTGCGCTTGTCGTTCTGTAAAAATTTGTGTAATACACACCGGCAAATATCGCTTGCGCCATAGCCCGAACAAACAATACGGCACGCGCCGCTACAGCATTGCCGGATAGCGCAGTCAATGTTGCGCTCGACTGCGGTATCGCTGCTTGTGCCGCCCACCTTTCAAATAGTAAGCGCAACACTGCTTGTGTTGCGCTTACCATCGCCGTACGCGACGGTGTTTGTGCGCATATTGCAGTCATTGCATCTAACGAATCGCCTATATCGGCAATGCTTGTTGTATTTGCAAAGATTGCGGTCATTGCCGCGCTATCTTTGCAAATATCCGTTAGCGTCAAAAACGACGAACCCGCTTTCGCGTTCATAATTGCGAGGATATCAATAGGTACTGGCGGGTCAATTATCGCCATGTAGTTGATTGTGTCAACAAGCAATCCGTTTGCCGCCTGTTTGTAAACAGATACGGTCGTGTCCCCACGTGCTGCGAAAATCTGCGCCGATTGGCTTGCGTATGCACTCGCAACGGAGCCGTAATAGGTCGTCGGTGATGCATTGGTGGGGAATACAACCGTGGCTGTTGCTGACGAGTTATTTGTTGTAGTTGCAGTCATCAAAAATATCGCCTTGCACTTGGCACCTAACAGAATGTTTGCTGCTGTTGCAGCCGAAGTTGCGTTGGCCAGTAGGTTGAAACTGCCGAATACTACATTATTACCAAATAAATCCAACGCAGCGAGTGCGAGCAGTGCGTCGTTCGGCGTCGCCACCGTCGGGTCCAAGTCTAACGCCGTTGCCGTGGTGTCCTGCAATAACGAATTTTTATTCACGCGCATCATCGTGGCGGGGTTTTCCCAACCGTCATAATTGAGCAGCAGGTCTACCGGCAGCCCGTCGCCTTTGAGCAGCGCGACGAGGTCGGCGAGGGTGTCGATTTGCGCGTTTTGCGGTATTCGCAGCAAGCGCGAGTTGCCTGTGTTGCTTATGCGTCCATCTTCCATTTTTTAATCGCCTCCTGATACTGTTTCGTCGGAAATCCACGCCTCCATACTGAAAACTTCGGCAAGAACGCCCGCGTCAAATAAAAATCGCTCAATCTCATTGAGCGACTGCCATTTCAAATATTCAAACTGTGTCGGAATCGTCTCCGCTGCGCGCGGAAACCACGTCTTAATCTCAATTAGCACCGCGAGATATGCAACAAGTTGCGAGGTGCGCGGCGTGTCCGTGACTGTCCAGTCGTTGCGCAGGGCAACCACGTCGAAGTATATGCCCTTTGTGTTGAGCAGCGAGTACACGTACCGCCCCGCTGTTGCAATACGATTGAGCGTGATGTAATCCCATCGACCGCGCAAGCCCGCAAAGTACGCGCTGTGCTCGTCCTCAGTGAGCGAGGACAACCCGTAGCGTAGAATTTTGCTGACAAGGCGACGCGCTTCGGCCAAATCAGCGGTTGTTCGGTCGTAGATTAGAGCGATTAGCGGGTTTATGTGCGGCGGTGTTATCTCAACCCAACCGTGGCCGACGTTAGAGCCTGTTGTGCCGCTTGCGGTGTCGATAATCGCCCAACTGTACGCCTTTGCGCCCACGCCGTGCCAACCGCCACCGGCGCATATCGCGTCGTCGTTGCAACCACCGCCGCCGAACCCGCCGAGCGACTGCCCGCTGTTACGCGCGTAATAACCGCCCGCTGCGTCGTAGGTGATGTACTGCTGTATGCCCATTCCCTGCGCTTTTGATGAGCTCGTCGAGGGGGAGCCGCTCGCCGTATTTGCCGCGATGTAGTTAGTTGTCGGCGTGCGTATTGTGTCTGCGTCGCCATCAAGACCGTGTGCAACGTTACCTTGGTAGCTTGTATCATTGCTACCGCCGCCACCTGCGGCTACAAACAAAACCTCGAACGCCTGTCCGCTTTTGGTGAACTGATATCGGCTATCGGTTATGGCGCTGATACGACGGAATATAAACGTGCCGCCACCGGCGCCGCCCGAGGTTCCGTCTCTAGCTGTCGCTTGGATGGTTGTTCCCATCTGGCCTACTACAATGTCGAGAATATCGCCCTCCGTCAGTGCGAATGTTGCGTTGAGCGTTGCGCCCTTGCCGCCCGCGGGAGTTAATGTCGGCGTGTTAAAAATGTTGCCGCCGCTGCCGGACGCGCCCGCGAGCTTAAATACGTAATCGCCTGTCGTCGGGGCGACAAAGGTCTGAATCGTGCCGAATTGTCCTGTGCCCGTAGCGTCAAAGCGTTGCAAAACCGCCATCATTGCACCACCTTTACGATTGCCCTGCCGCTCAATCCGTGCGACAGGCGCGTTTCACTGCGCAGCAAAATGCCATCAAGCGACGGCGAGAACGGCGTTTGAATCGTTATGCCGTCGTTGACCTCCATCGCAGGTTCGCCGCGATGGTCGAGCGTATACGTGAGCTGCTGATTGAGCCACATGGCATTGTGCTCCGCGCAACGCTGCGCCGTAGCCTCGTTGACAATCAGCTGAATGTCAATCGTCTCGTCGGCACCCTGCGCGTTTACGGGGCGAACATGCTGCGTTGTTGCGCTGTTTAGAGTGTAGCCGCGCACCGTGACGGTTTTGCTCGCCGTTGAGCTGAAGGTCAGTACCGCCATCGTCGCGTAAACCGTCTGCGATGTGATTGAGCCCGTCGAGACGATGAATGTTACGTTGTGCGCGGGCGAATCCCAGTAAACGGTGACGGCGTTGCCGCTCTGCGTGAGCTTTGCGAGCTCTGACACGGTTGCATCAGCAGTCCACGAATACACGTTGACGATTACGTCACGCACGCGCGGCGAACGGCTCGATGCGTTGGCGTTTTGCATAATATCGCGATTTGGAATTACGCGTTCCTGCGCCGTTGGTGCGGTGTACGGCACAAGGGAAATGCGCCCGTCGGGGAGCGTTCGCAGTTCACAGGCGGTTGCGCGCGCGAGTATTTGCAGCCCCTCGTTGATCTTCGCAGCGTTGATGTCGAGCACCGTTAAACTCGCAAGCGATGCGTCCACGAGGTACGGCAACGAATAGCCCGCTATGGGTGGCAGATTCGCCGCTGTGAGCAGCTTTTCGGCATACGCCTTAGCAGTTATGGGCTGCCACGTTCCCGTCTCATACGGCTGCGTTAAGAGCGCGAGACGGCGCGCAAACGCGAATGTCGCGATGTTGCTCTGCGTTGTGGGCAGGCCTGCGAGTGCGTAGGCATCGGGCGCAAGGCGCTCAATTTCGCCGTTGCCGAGCGAATCGTAGCCGAAGCGCTGCGAGGCGATTGCGCCGACCTCCAAGAACCCGAAAAGCCCCTGTAGGTTGTCGGGGTTATACTCCTTTTCGTTGTCGATTACGGATTACGTCAGCGTTTCGGTCGGCAGTCGCCGCGCAATCGGGTCAACGTCGTCAATGCGCACGAGTTCGCCCGTCAAAACACTGTTATCGAAAATGTAATTTATGCCGTACAGCAGATGCTCAAGGCGCGCGCGGCGATATGGCAATCCCGTCAGAAACGTCAACTGCAAGGCGCGCGCGGCGTTACTCGGCATCATAAAAATCCACTCCGTTAACGCTATATGTGACAGCGTTTGCGACGCGATGACGGTGCCGCTTGCGTTGAGAAACTCCGCCTGCATTGACACGGGGCACTCCTCGCGACGCGTGTCGAATTGCAGCGTCAAGCCGAGCAGTTCGTGCGGGAGCGTGAACGTCTTTTTTAGCACTGCGCCGCTGTACGCGCCCTCACCATCGGAGAGCGCGCTCGTGATGAATCCATCTGCGTTGTAAGGTGCTGTATCGGGCAAAATGCGTTGCGAGCCGTCGAGGAAGCCGCTGTTGAGCTCGCACGTGAAATACGTCTCGCCGAACGCGTATTCGCCGTCTATCCACGTTGCGCCGGTGCTCCACGGAGTTTGAGCGGGGAGAGCCCATGCGCCGTCCGTCGCTGCCGTCGGGTCTGCGTTCGCAAACGCGATTTCAGTCGACGAACGCTCTCGGAACTGCCGTTCCATCGACGCGATGTATTCGGGTGTTCGATGCTTCATTACGCGCCCTCCCCTGTGTCGATGAAGTTGACGGAGCAGTTGAAGTAGTACGTCGGCATTCCTGTCGCGCGGTCAACGCGCAGGACAGTTGCCTTGCGGTCGCCTACGTACATTTGCCGCGTCACACGCGCGTTTTGCTTCGGGTCTGCATATGAGACGGTTATAACAAAATTATCGCAAATTTGCAGTATCTGCGCCCACTGCGCAGCCGTGAGAACGCCCCATTGCCAACCATCTAACTTCTGTTGGTCACGCCCGACCTTTTGCCCGACGAACACGTTATCTTCGTTGCGTGCTGCGTTGACGGTCGTGACGATTTGCACGTCAAGCCCCTTGTCGGGCGCGGGCACGGCGATGCCGTTTAGCGTTACGTATGATGTTGCCACGTAGTCGCCTCCTTAGTATACTGTTGCAAACGTCGATGAGCCCGTTTGCGCGCCGCGCCTTGCGGCATAACGCTCATTAGCGCGTCCGATTTGGTCGTCACCGACGAAGATATCCGTGCCGCTCTCGCGAACGGCTTGAATCAGCTCGGTCAACAACGCAACAACGGCAGCACCGCCGCCGCCCTCCTCGCGCATTATCTGTCGCAAGAGGCTTTCCGGTGCTTCGATGTTCTGCCCGCTACGTTGGTCGCCGAGTACAGCGAGAAACTCGCGGTTAGGCGGGATTACTGCGCCGCGTGCGAGGTGTGGCACTGACAACGGAGCCGACGACGCGCTGACGCTGACGCCGCCAAAGCCGCCGCCTGCGCCACTCATAGCCGAGGCAATAGCCGCCGCTGCCGATTGCGCCGCCGCAACCATCGCGGAGAGGCGTGCGTTTAGTGCCGCCTGTGCGCTTGACGCCATCGCATCGAGGTTCGCCCAGAAGGTCGCGTAGCCCTTGGTGAGCACGTCGGCGAATTGCTTGAACTTAGCGTTTGAGAGCTTGTAGAATGCGTCCACATCGGCGGTGAATTGCTTGATGAAAGCGGCAAGAAGTGCGAGTAGTGCCGTTATGAGGGTTTTTCCCGCGATTACCATCTCGCCGTGGAACGCTGTTGCTGTCGCCTTAATCGCCGTTGTCATCGTCACGAAAGCCGCGTTAGGTGCGGACGATTCGCCCGCGATGCCCTGCGTAAACCCCTGCATTGTGTAATCGCCGAGCTCTGCCATTTCCTTTGAGGGCGACGCGATGCCGAAAGCCTTTTTTACTCCGTCAAGAAATGGCTTTCCGATGTGCTCCGCAATCCAATTGTAAATGAACTGACCGCTGATGATGTCGAGAATGCCGCGGAAGAAGCCCATAATGACGTTTCCGCCCGCTTCCTCAACCTTGTCCGCGAAGTACTCTCGGAGGCTATTGGCGAAATCTATGGCGGCTTTTTCGAGGAATCCGTAGACGAACATCAGTGCCGCCACAAACAGCGTGCCGATGAGCTCCCACAAATCCTCGCAGATTTCCGTCCATCTGATATCGGAGATAAAGCCCCAAAATGCTGTGCCGAGCTCGTACCAATCCACTTTTGCGACAAACTCCGTGAGTAGATTAAGCGCGGATGTGAGCAATGTGCCGATAAGCCAGCCGAGGCGCGAAAGGATTTCGCCCCACTTGATTTTGTTTACCATTTCGGCGAACTTCGCGCCCAAACTCTCCCATTTTGTGTTCGCCACGACGTTAATCATCGTGTTTAGCAGCCCCAGTGCCCACGCGTTGATTGCCTCCGAGACGCGCGTGAAGTCGAAGTTTTCGATTATGCTGTTGAGAGCCTCGACAATGCTGTCGCCCACTTTGTCCCACTCAATTGTCTCACCGATGGACGCGACTGTCTCAACAATCGAGTTGAACCACTCCGCGACGAGCTCGCCGACCTGCGCCCAGTCGGTTTCATCAAAAAAGCCGTTGATTATGTTGCCGATTGCGCGACCGATTGCCGAGAAGTCAGTATTTTGCAGGAACGTTAATGCCGCGAAAACGCCGAGGTTCAGCGCAGCACCTAGCAATCGCCCGATGTCGGTGAAGTTTGTATTTGCGAAGAAACCGTTAATCATAGCAGTCAAACCGAGAACGGCGGTCTCAACCTTGGAGTACGTCTCGGGCGAGCGCAACCATTCAAGTGCGCTTGCGACCATATCGTTGAGCTTGCGCCCAAGGATTGCGCCGACCTCGTAGTAATCACCGTCGGTGAACGCTTTCTTCAGTGCGTCAACGAAGTCGAGAACGCCCGACGCGATTTCCGTCTCCTCCCACATCTCGGATACATCAGGAACGCCCGCGCCGCCGCCACTGTCGGAGCCGTCGTCGCCGAGAACATGCAGTTCATCAAAGCCGCTGATTTGATTGTTGAGCTTTTTCGCCTCTTTAGCGGCGCCGCCTACGCTGTCGGCGTAATCTGTCGCAGCTTTCGTCGCCTTGCTGTAGGTCTTGCCATTGCCAAATAGTGCGGCGGTTAGCTGCCCGAGCATATTCAGCACGCCGACGATTGCGTTTGTTACCGCCGTTAGAATAGGGATAACGGCCTGTAACGCAGGTGCGAATGCACTCGTTGCCGCGTTGCGCACAAGCAGCATTTGCGACTTCATTTCTGACATCGATGCGTTAAAGCCGCTCGAATACTGCGCAAAGTCGCGAATACCGTCGCGAATACCGTTGATAAGCCCGCGTAAAGCGCGACGAATAATCTGCTGTTTAATCATATTGCCGAGCTTGAAGAACGATTTTGCGAGGTTGTTGTTGCTGCCCACCGCGCCCTTGTTGCCGCTGACAAGCCGCTTGAAGAACGCGCCGAGCTTGCCCACTGCGCTGCCGATTGCCGCGCCTATACGCTTAAATGCGGCTGTTATGGTGCTGCTCGTGCGCGACGCGGCGGGGCCTGCACGGGAATACGCGGCGGCGAAGTTGGCTGCGGAGCTCGCGGCGGTGTCGGACGCGTTCGCAAGTTGAGTTGTAGCATTTGTCGTCTCGCGAATATCGGGATTGATCTCATTATATACCTCAGCAATCTTGGACGCCGCACGTGTAGCCGCGTCCATCGCGGGCTTTAGCGCGGTCGTCACTGCCTGCACGGGCGCGAGGTTTTTGACAAAATCGCTTGCGGATGCTGCCATCTGGGTTATTTTGTCGCCAATTGCGGCAAAAGCCTCGTTCGCGCTAACCTGCGGATTGTTAAGGTACTCATACATTTCGCGAATACTCATTGTGCCTTTGCCGACCCCTTGCTCAATTTGCGCGAAAAGCGAGGCTTGCTCCGCTGCGAGCTTGTTGGCGGTGGATGCAAGCTCTTGGTACGCCTCATTTGCCTCAAGCACCATATCGACTACCTTGTCAAATTCCTCGCTGTTTAGGTCAATATTCAATCGCTCGAACTCCGTGCGTGCGAGCACGTCCATCTCGCCCTGCACGCGGGCTATTTCAGTAGCGGTGCTTTCTACGGACGCTTTGACGCGCTCAAACGCCTTTGCTGTTTGCTCTGCGCCGGGCGCACCGGCGGCAACGGCCTTTGCAATGTTCGCGCCGAGCTTTTCCATTGATTTTTGCAGCGATGCCGAATCCTTGATGAAACCCGAATCGTCGAGCGCGGTTGAAAATGTGATAGCCGCCATTTGTACGCCTCCTTTTGGGTATGCAAAAGCCGCACCTTTCGATGCGGCTCTGCTGTTTAGTTTTCCTATGCGGATTTATCCACAAACTGCTTTAGGATGGGGATAACGCTGCCGAAGTATCGGAACGTCGGCACTTCCTTGTTGTGTCCGCGTGCCTTGTCGTTGTACCACGCGCCGTATTCGTCGGTTTTGAGGTTGTGACGGTTCGCGAGTATGCCTACCATATTCGCCGACACGCCGAGTTCGCTGCCGATTTCCGTCGCAGAGTACGTTTTAGCCTTGATTTGCGGCAACGGAAGCAGATATTCGCCAGTAAGCTCGTGCGTCGCGTGTGCGTGCAATACTTGTTTGAACGTGCCGTCATACTGCGTGGCGAGGCGTTCAAGTATCTGCGCCTTGCGTATTCGTGCGTTCTCTGCGCGGGTGTTCGCCATCATCTGCTGATACTCGGTCATTCCGACGAGCTTTGCCTTGCCGCTACGCAGCGACTTCAAGATAGTGCGCACCCACGCGCGGAACTCCTTGGCTTTTTCCGTTTTGGATAGCATCGTTACCTCGTAAATGCCGTCCTCCGTGAAAATGCGGGTTTTCTTTGCGCCACTCTCGTGGGACATTTTGTCCCAGCAGCTAAATTCGGGTTTGTTCAGGTATTTGTTGCGGTCAACGAGCTTTTGTACGCCGCTGCGGTCTGAATAACCGAGCGCGTCCGCTAACTGCTCTGAGGTCATATAAACCTCGTTGTTCTTGCCGTAAATGTCGCACTGAATTTCACCGAAATTCGCCGACTTGATTAGTTGTAATTCGTTCATGCTACGTTCTCCTTTTGTTTAGATTTCAACTGTGCGTCGAGGTCGGCAATGAGCGCGTTAAGCGCTGTCTCGCTCATGTACGGTATTTCGCGCATTATAAGGCGATACGCCGGAACGCCGTTGTCGTAGCGTGCTTTACAGATCGGAAGAGCGTCGTGTAGGGAAAGAGTGTAGATCTCGG
>JGI994J12354_10005520_pt1 | contig 10859 bp, 9 predicted proteins | sample IntmicLarv3ML3BL_FD_12354 | JGI IMG/M metagenome (IMG submission 12354)
ATGTCGTTTATGTATGTGTGTGCCCCGGCCACCCAAGGCGCTTTGTCTGCAGAAAGGGAGACCATTGTTGAAATGAATTCTGTGTTTTTGGATTTGAGAGTCGTTGAAAGTATGAATTCTGCGTATTCAAGAGATTCTATGACATCCAGCGCCCTAAGGTCATAACCCATCGCGACACCCATGATGAAAATGTTGTCAAGTATGGTGTCGATACTCTCTCCGTTGTACATGACTATGGCATTCACATTGGATTTCCTGAGTTTTTCAGACATTTCGAAGTGTGAATATTGCGAACCGTCACAGAACACCATGTCAGGGGAGACCTTCATTATCAGTTCGAAACTGGGAGATAAATAATCTCCTATAATTGTGACATCTCCTCTGTCCCGTCTGGTGACGACCTCTGTAGGGTAGTTACTGTATCTGTCCGTTCCGACGAGTGTGTTTATTGCATTCAAAGATCCCATTATCTCTGTCAATGAAGGAGATAGTGTTACAGTTCTCTGTGCTTGCGGGAATCCGTATATGCTGTTTCCGACTTGGTCCACGGCTACCGTCGGTGTCTCATTACTGCTGCAGTATGCCCAAACAGATATGGTATAGTTGATCAGATCGATACCGTCAGGTTCTGGGATCCACGTCCAATATGTGTTGCCTTTATCAACTACCCACAGCCCCCATTTCACATCATTATTTGCAAAAATATTGTTTATTTCCTGTACGGTTCCTTCAGCATCAATGGTCAGAGTATAGCCATTCTCATCACATGCTTCTTCAAGTGCGTTTTTCGGATCGCCAAAAAGATAAAGGTCCATATTGGTCCATGTGACATCTCGTTCTCCGAAATCAATGCCGATTCCTGATGATTGATTAGCGGTGATCGTTGTTCCGCCACCAACAAGAACCACAAGTATCGCACCCGCAGTGATTATCATTGCCGTGATGATAGTTTTGAATTTTATAGGATCCATTAAACACACCGAATTGAAAAAAATTTAAAAAGGGTTTGGTTTGAAGTTTACACTGCCGGGAACGGCCCGTCGCCTTTCCAGTAAGACATATCATTAGGTATCAGACTCGGAGCGTAGGGAGGGCTAGAATCAGTTGATGTGAATCCAAAGTAGAATGCGCTACCCGCTGTATTCTCCAGACCCGCTGTAGGTGCCCAACCCCACAAACCTGATTCGTATATGTTGGCAACCCAGACCCATTCCATCCAATACAATCCGCCAACGCCATTCATGGCACCTTCTATGTATGAGATACTTGTTCCATAGTCTGTTGTTACCACTTCGGCATCCATGTCTGCATCTTCAAATGCTTTCTTCAAAGCAGATACGAGACTGTCCCCTGTTGCGCTGATCCATGCGTTTTCATTTGTCAGACCAGTCTCATCTTCATTGAAGTCAATGTAGAACCAATATGTTTGTTCTCCCGAATTGTTACTGTCCGAATCATCTCCGTTGAACATCAGATATCCGACACAGATACCGATTACGGCACCTACCAATATTCCTGCGATAAGGAATGTAATCATCTTTTTTTCCATATTATCACCAATCTATTGGATAATTAATCCAACATCGTAGTACTGAACTGAGGGACTGAGTATATATTGATTTGGATTACCCATCCAATTGAAAGAAGGCTGATACCCCTCCGAAGGAGAGAAAAGATATTCTTTTTACGCAGAAGCACCATTTCCGCATAAGTTGATGGATGGATGCATTAGCCATTAGAATATATACATTGAATCCATACATGGAATGAATGAAAGATTTGTCTGATCTTCCGAAGACCGTACACGGCGGAACGGCATGGAAACTCGAAGGAGTAGAGGATTTCAGTCACAATCTGAATCCTTTCGGATATCCCGATGATCTTTCAAGCATAATTTCAAACGCGGTTCCTGGTATCGATCATTATCCCGATGACTCCTGTATCGAATTGAAGAACATCATCGCCGAAGCGCACGGTGTCGATCCAGACAATGTGATGGCCGCGGCAGGTTCGTCGGAACTGATACGCTCTTTCCCGTATGCATTCTTAGGGAATGGCCGTAAAGTATTGATCCCCGCCCCCTCCTTCGCAGAATATTCTCAACAATGCAGGATATCAGGGACAGAGATCATTCTCAATGAACTTTCCGTGAAAAATGATTTCCGGCTGGATATCGAAAAGACGTTGGAAGCGGCAAAGAAAGTGAACGCAATATACATTTGCAACCCAAACAATCCTACAGGAAGGATCGAACCCAAAGATAAGATCCTGACCCTTGTAGAGGAATGTGCCAGACACGGAACGATGGTGTTCTTGGACGAGACACTTTTGGAGCTTGTTCCCGATTATAAGAAGATAAGTTGCGTCGGATCCGTGAAGGACTACGACAACCTGATGATCATTGGCTCCCTTACAAAATCCTTCGCGATCCCGGGGATAAGGATAGGATTCGGTTTCGGTTCAAAGAAGGTAACAGAGCACATGGAGAAAGTAAGGTCTCCGTGGAACATCGGGCACATCGAACAGGCGGTTGCGTCACATCTGATAAAGAACAGGATGGATCACGTAAAGAAAGCTGCCGAAATGATGAAGACCGAATCAAAATGGATGTATTCTCAACTGAATGAATGCGGATTCCCTGTAACGCCTACGGACTCATTCTTCTTTTTCAATTCTCTTGAAAGCATCGGCATGAAGTGTTCGGAATTCAAAGAGCTAATGCTGAAAAGGAACATAATGGTCCGTGATTGCGCATCATTCGGTACACCGTACGAATGGTACGTCAGATTCTGCGTCAAGGACCGCGAACGCAACAGGAAATTCATTGATTCGGTGAAAAGTATAATGGAAAGGTGAATTCTTGGAGCTTTGGCTGTCTGCTTTCCTGATAGTGTTCTTTGCATTGGTGTTCGATGCGGTCATCGGCGACCCGCCGAATGCGATACATCCTCTGAGGTGGATGGGAAATATCGTCGGATGGTTGGACCGGCACATCAAAAGAAAGAACCCCAGAACGACGAAGATCAAAGGATTCTTAGCATATTCATTTGTCGCACTGATATTCATCACGGTCACGATATCCGTTGTTGCACTTGTGCGCATACATCTCGGAGAATGGGCCTGGATCCTTGTCACTGCGTTCCTGTTCAAGTTATCCTTTGCGATATTCTCCTTCCGGAAACACTGCGATCCTATCAGAAAGGACCTGATAAACGGTGATACAGAAGCAGCGGCCGCAAAGACGCAGATGATCGTCAGCCGGAACACCAAAGGAATGGATGTTCCCCACATCACTTCGTCATGTGTCGAGACGGTCTCAGAAAATTACGCAGACAGTGTATGTTCGCCGACAGCCTGTTTCGGTATGCTGGGGATGTTTGGGGCGTGGATATTCAGAACTGCAAATCTAATGGATGCGATGTGGGGATATCGTAACGAGAAATACGGTGATCTCGGTTTTTTCCCGGCAAAGTTCGATGATGTGTTAGGATATATCACATCAAGGATATCGATAGTATTCATTGCTTTAGCAGCTTTGCTGATGAGGATGGACGCCCGCTCTGCGATATCCACTGCAAGAAAAGAGCACACAAAGACACCAAGCCCCAACAGCGGATGGCCGATGACCGCGGTCGCGGGTGCAATGCAGATCAGTATGGAAAAGAAGGATGTTTACGTAATGGGAAACGGTCCGTTACCTTCGATAGATGATGTTTCAAGAAGTTACAAGTTGGTGGAATTGGCATCGATATTGTTTTTGCTGCTGGTGACCATGCCGTTATACGCTGTGTTAGGAATACATATTCAAATATTCACTGAGGATTTAGTTTACGATATAGGGGAGAGGTTGTTATGGTTTCTGTAAATGTTGAGATCAGAGAGTCGCAATGGGATGTTGCCGTTGTTACGTTAAGCGAGAAGATGGAGGTCCTGAGTTCAGCGATCCTCAACGGCGGCCATGCCGTTACGGATACGTTCATGATAATGGAAGTTCCCAAGAACTATGATGACCGCAATCCAATAGCCCACATAAAGAAGGTACGCGACGAACTGAAACTTCCGGAAAATACCGTAGGGTTCATGACCGCTGCCGAGGTCAGGAACGTAACGTCGAGGACGGAAACAGATTACAACGGAATCAAGACCGTTGCGGTTGCGACCGCCGGGCTGACGAACATAATCACTGCCGGTGATGTTATCGATAATTGGGACGAAAGAATGGAGAAACGCGAATCCCGTACGAGACCCGGGACCATCAACATCATTGCCTTCGCTCCGTTCCCCTTGTCTGATATAGCTAAAGTGAATTCTTTCATTGTCATAACAGAAGCGAAGACCGCTGCCCTGAATTCGTTCGGATACAAGGAAACGGGAACGACGTCTGATGCAATGGCGATAGTTTCGCCGGTCAACGGAAAACGCGAAGATTACACCGGAACGGGAACAGACGTGGGAATATCAATGGCAAGATCCGTTAAAGAAGCGGTTCGTTCAGCGGTCATAAAGAGAGAAGACTTCCTGGAAATGGGGACGTTCTTAGATCAGCTGCTCTTATCGGGAATATCCAAAGAGAAGATGTGGGACGCTGCTTTAAAGCTGTACATCCCGAATCCGAGTTGGGATACCGACAGGATAAAGAAGATGTTCCTGCGTAAACTGGATGTCCTTTCCAAGGACATAAACGCATCATCGCTAATGCAGGCAGCACTGGAACTGGAACGTCTCGGTAATGCTGATTGTTTATGCGCAATGCCGAAAGGAATGTTCGCGGAGGATCCGATCCATCTCATTGCAGATGAGATATTGGGAATGCAGCTGGCACAGTATATTGCAGGCACCCGCGGTATTTTCGAATTCCACAGATTCGACCGTCACAAACCCGGTATCATAGGAGAATTAGGACCATTTATGGACGATATAATATGCGGTCTTGTCGGCGGCATCATGTCATCAATATACACTGAATTGTTCGAGGAAGAGATATGAGTGCGTTGAAAGGAATGTTCTCATTCTATACGATGATCCGTTTGGATATCACACAGAAGGACATGGATGATATGGACACTCATTTCTATTTTGCTCCTTTGGTAGGGATATTCTATGGATTGCTTGCAGTAGGTTTCCTGAGACTCTTCATAGAATTCCTTCCCTTATTCCCTGCCGCCGTTCTCACGTTGTTCATAATACACGCAATGAATCGATTCCTGCACATCGACGGAACGATAGATGTCGGTGACGGATTGGTCGTTTCGGGAACAAGAGAGGACCATTTACGTGCGCTGAAGGATACAAGGATAGGGGCCGGAGGGATGGCGTTCGCCTTCTTTGTCATCATCCTGTCCGTTGCGGCAATGTCAAGCCTGTACTGGGGGCTCATACTCATACCGTTCGTTGCCGAAGTATTTGCAAAGAACTCTACTGTTTCAGCAGCGGCGTTCGGTGTTGCAGGGGAAGGAATGGCAGGCAATTCCGTGCGTGCGACACTTCCCCGACACATCATGATCTCAACCTTGATCTCTGCATTGGCCGTTGTACTGTACACATTGTTCATATCTGAAATGGGCTGGTTCGACCTGAATATCGAGAAGGGATTCATTGTACTGTCCATTACGGCCTTTGTGTCCGTTATCACCGGTCTGATAATGTCTGCAATAGCAAAGAAGAACTTCGGAATGGTGAACGGCGACGTTCTCGGAGCGACGAACGAAATATCAAGAGCAGTGACAATGTTGATGATGCTGGCACTTATAACGGTGATCTGATGGAAGCACTGATCAACGCAGGCGGAAAAGGTACCCGCATGGGTCTGTGCGGTATCGAGAAACCAATGCAGAAGGTCGGAGGAATACCAACGATCATGAGAGTCGTTAACGCATTGACAGCAGCAAAGAACATCGACCGTGTTGTTGTTTCTGTGAGTCCGAACACAAAGGACACCAGAAGGTACCTTGAAGACCGTGGAGTGGAGACGATCGTCACATCAGGGGAAGATTTTGTCGATGATATTCACAGATCCTTCCATATACTCAACGGAAAATTCGTCATGACATCGCCTTCTGACCTTCCTCTTCTTAAGAATTATACCGTAGACGCATTCGCTGATTTCTTCGATCCCGAAGCAATGGAATCCGCGATCGCAGTGGTCGATGAACATACTGTAAGATCAACGGGTATCGTTCCGTCTTACACGATAGAACTGGATGGTGTGAAATGGGTGCTTTCCGGATTGTGTATCATGGACCGCGAGAAGACGCTTGACGGGGCCTATCTTCAGGAGACATACTTCAAAACAGATTGGCCGGACCTTGCCGTTAACGTCAACACTCAGCTGGAATTGGATCTGGCAAGAGGGTTCTACGACTGATCCATCAGTTTCACGTATATTTCGTGAACTTTATCCAGAAGGATATTGCATGTGATCTTCCCGGCACTCTGTATTATCGCAGACACGGAAGAACCTCCGCATCCGACGCCTTCTTTGATGTATCCCCATTCGTATGCCTGTAATCCTTCATACGGGCTCGAAGAATAATCCATGTTCACATAGACTATCGGAATATCCTTGTGAATGCCGGCGACCATTTTCTTGATGTCCGAGTTCGGATCGTCAACCAACCATCTCGTTGTTCCTTGCATTATGTTCCCGACGATGGAATCGTCCAATGCAACTGCGGCCGCAAGTATCGCGGCCATCTGTGTACCGCCGCCCACGATCACCGGAATATATTTCGAAGCTCCGATCAGCATTCCGACGTTCACAGGCATCATCGGGTCCCCGACACATTCGATAGCTTTCAGAGGATCATTCGCCAGATCGCCTATTTTCACACCCGATGCCTTCAGTGAATCGTTCACGAGCTTGGTCTTCAATTCCTTCGGGTTGTTGGGGGAACTGCTGCTTACTAAATTTTCCTTAACAGTTCCCATGGCCATCATTACCGCCAATGCTGTTGTCGTTCCTCCTGCGCAGCTTTCACTGATCACCAAGTGGTCGTAACCTTTTGACAACAATTTGCCAAGCATCAATCCTCTTTCAAAGGATCTCCTGACATTCGATACTGCCTTTCCCGTGAGTATACTTTGACCGCATTCTCCTCCTACGTCATAGAAGGGAATGTTCGGTTTTACTTTGGTCCCGCCGTCGATGATGTGAACGGGCATGCCTGAAAGTTCCAATGCGGCCATCGTCAGCGTTGCAGGTGTGGGAATTCCTCCCGGGTTTATCGGGATCCCCTTCATACATGTCACTTTGCCGTTAACAAGCATCTCTGCATCCGCGGCAGGTGTGAATAACGTCAATTCAGGAGTATCCCCGGCATCAGATACGCCCGGGATCGTCGACGTCAACGTGTTTGCGATAGTACACGTAAAATTACCTCTTTTTCCCCAGATGCGTTCCAATATGTCGTAAGCAATGCTTTCGTTTCCGCAGATGCTGAGGGAATTCGGAAGGGTGATCATCCCAACTGCATACGGAACGTAGTAGTTATCTCTTACCGTTCAATACTGTCGGTATCAGTTCATCAAGGGGAACATATCCTTCACGGATCTCGAACGATGTCCAGAACGGAACGTCCATCAGAAGATGTTCACCGGTAAGTGATGACGTTCCGTGGTCAACAAAGAACATAATGTTCTCTTGTCCCGTGAAATATTTTCGTAACATCCGGTCTGTGAATTCCAACACCCGAACTTTCTTCGCAGGATCCTTCTGGTGGCTGTACTCGTCCACTTCGTCTATATGCAAAAAGACATCATTGTTCTCAAGCTCTTTCTTTGCCGCAATGAACCTTTCTTCGATGTCTGTGAGATATATTCTTTTGTATCCCATCATCACCGAGACGCCTAATGCTGTAGGGCTGTTGGATATTGCGGTCATGTTCCTTATGAACGGTTCTTTTCGTTCTTTGGGGAGTTTTCCGCATCCCCACGGATATGATGTGAGACCGTCAAGTTCCTTCGCTATGGAATCAACGAACGCACCGATCCTTCCCGGGATCTTAGTATGGGGGGAAGGCACAGGAGGCGACGGTGTTATCGGGATCTCATCCGACCTGAGCGTGAGTATCGAACGCCCGCTCAGGAAGAAACTGATCTCGGGGTCAAGGTCGTCAAGCATGTGAAGATGTTCCCTTGTAGTTTTCATTATTATTTCCCTGATGTCATCGAGGTTGTATTCCCATTCTACCATTCCGTTCCGTATCCATGCCGGACTCAGACGGTATGCTGTTTTTCCCTCCACGTTCATTCCTAAACCTAATGCTTCAATGGCCGCACGCGGGGCCTCAGGCGGAACTCCCGAGAAGAATTCGTTCAGGAAAAGATGTGTGTATCCTTTCCCTGATGTACTTCCTTTGAATTTCCCTGAATTTCTGAAGAACGGCATTTCCGCCACGTCCAACGGACGCTTGTTGCCGAATTGAGGAATGTCGTGATCTTCTGCACCGTCCAGAAGGATGAACAGTGTGTTCATTGCAACACCTTCGATGCTATTGCAGCCTGTCCTACGGAGATCCCTCCGTCGCCGTTCGGTATGCTTTCGTGGAGGAGCGGTTCGAAACCTCTTTCCTTTATTTTTCGGGAGACCATATCACAGATCGGTCTGCTGTATGACACCCCTCCGGTAAGGCCGATGTTCTTCGTTCCAAACGACTCGGCCTGATCGCAGGCGACATCGACCATTACGGAAATGACATTGTTCACGACAGAATATGCAATATCCTCCTTTCTTCCCTTTCCGATGTGTCTGAAAAGTTCTGCGGTCATGATCTCCTTTCCCTTCAGTTCTGTTTCGAACCCCGGAATGAGCTTTCCTGTCGACAGCAGAGGTTCCATCTTCATTGCAGGTTCTCCGTCATACGTACGTTTTTCGCACACGCCGAGTGTGAACGCCAACGTGTCGAGAAGCCTTCCGAACGACGATGTCAAAACACTTTTCGGAGCCATTTTTCTCAATATTTCCGAATCATTCTCGTTGAAATATTTGTTCTCAACGCCATTGATAATGTCCACTGCAAACTTCAGCCTGCGCAGATCATACAATGCTTTCTCAGACCCCAGAAGAGGTATGTTCTGAAGATGTGCCAGACGTTCATATTTATCTAATGAGGTGTACATGATCTCACCACCCCATGCATTCCCGTCGTCACCGTATCCGGTGCCGTCCAATGCGAGGATGACAGCATCTTCCTTCTTGTTGTCGACCAACAGCGAAGCTCCGTGAGCCCAATGGTGCTGCACTTCCATAAGTTGACAGTCGAACTCATGAGCAAGCCTTTTTCCCAACGTTTTGTTAGAGTAACCGGGATGTTTGTCCGTAACGATCATACGAGGGTCGCATTTCATCATTTCCCTCATAGAACGTACAGCTTCCTCCAGGTATTCGGGAACACCTATCGAATCGCCGTCACCGATATGCTGCGTACTGTGGATCCTTCCGCTGTATGATATCGATGCGGTCAGATTCTCTTGTGCACCCAATCCTATGGCGCAGCCGTCTGTCGATATCTCAACAGACGACGGGATGTGGCCGCGTGACTTGCGGATGAATGCTGTCTTCCCCGAATTCACTCTCAGAACGGAATCATCCGCTCTGTTCATTATTCTCTGATCATGGAGAAGGTACGCATCTGCGCCCAATTCAAGGACATCATTGTCATCGAGCAACATAGGCTCTCCCGGAAGATTGGCAGATGTCATTATCAGCGCATTACCGACATGGCTGAAAAGTAAATGCTGCATTCCGGTGTACGGCAGGAACAGACCGATGTTATCCAATCCCGGTGAAACGCATTCGGTGATATCGGAACATACCTTCTTCATCAGTACTATCGGTCTGTGTACCGACCTCACATGATCAAGTTCCATCTCATTCGGTTCTGCATAGTTCCCTATTGACGTGCTGTCCCTGACCATAAGTGCGAACGGTTTCTGGGGACGTCCGTACCATTCTCTCATTTTCCTTACGTTCTCGGGAACGCAGCATATATGCATCCCGCCCCAGCTCTTTACGATACCGATGCCGCCTGCCCTCAGGATGTCTGCAAATTCCTTGACAGCATTTCCTTTCACAGGGTTTCCGTTCTTGTCCAGGAGACGGTATTTCGGACCGCATTCCCTGCAACATATGGTCTGATGGTGGAATCTCCTATTGTTCGGATCTTCGTATTCTTTCTTGCATTTCGAACACATCATGAACTCTTTCATTGATGTGTTGTTCCTGTCGTACGGCATATCGGAGAGAAGAGTGAACCTTGCACCGCATCCGGTGCATGATGTGAATTCGTAGTCTTTCCTTCTTCCATTTTTCATATCTTTAAGACAATGTTCGCAGATCGCGGTGTCCGTAGGTATACTGACACCGCCTTTTCCCTCCGATGACCGTACGATGGAGAATCCTTTGATGCGGTTGTCAAACTGAATGTCTTCAACAGAGACGGAAGAGACGGAAGCCAGCGGAGGGAGTTCTTCCATCAGCTTTTTCAGGAAAAGGTCAGCGTTATCTATTTCTACAATTACATCGGAACCATTGTTCCATACCTTTCCGTTCAATCCCAGCGAAACAGCGGTCCTGTGCACTGCAGGTCTGAAACCGACCCCCTGAACAGTACCGCTGATGGTCACACGCATGTGTCTCAGAACGAACACGTACTTTTTAAGATATTGCTGTCACACGGTTTTGTTCTCCGATCTTTGAGATCATGAATTATTTCTATTCCGTTCGGAAAACGCAGTGAAATCAATAATTATTCGTCCAGAAAAACGCAGTGAAAACACCAAAAGTTCGGTCGAAAAACGCAGTGAAAACACCAAAAGTTCGGTCGAAAAACGCAGTGAAAACACCAAAAGTTCGGTCGAAA
>JGI994J12354_10005521_pt1 | contig 10858 bp, 9 predicted proteins | sample IntmicLarv3ML3BL_FD_12354 | JGI IMG/M metagenome (IMG submission 12354)
TTGAGGGTGACCGCATTATATCTAACCTGCCTTTTTACGCATATTTAAAAGTAGCCGAGGGCTGTGACAACCGCTGCTCGTACTGCGCTATTCCGCTTATACGCGGGGATTTCCGCAGCCGCCCTATAGAAAATGTTATTGCCGAGGCTGAAACACTTGCCGCACAGGGTGTGACAGAGCTTAACCTTGTTGCGCAGGACACAACACGCTATGGTGAGGATATTTACGGAAAATCTGTATTGCCCGAGCTTTTAAAAAAGCTTTGCAAAATAGAAAAACTGCACTGGATAAGGATTCTCTACTGCTACCCGCAGCGTATTACAGACGAGCTGCTTGATGTTATGGCGGAAGAGCCTAAAATTGTAAAATACATGGATATTCCTGTACAGCATGTAAACGGCGAAATTTTAAAAGCTATGAACAGGCAGGGTGACAAGGAATATTTGCTGGCTTTAATGAAAAAAATACGTGAAAAAGTCCCCGAAATTACTCTGCGAACAACACTTATAACAGGCTTCCCCGGCGAGACCGAGGAGCATTTTAACGAAGTGTGCGAGTTTGTGAACGAGGTGGAATTTGAGCGTCTCGGCTGCTTTGCATACTCGCAGGAGGAAGACACCCCTGCGGCTTCTATGCCCGGCCAGATAGATGAGGAAACCAAACAGCGCAGGTGCGAAATAATTATGGAGCAGCAAATGGACATTATGACTCGCAAGCTGGAGCAATTTATAGGCACAGAAATTGAAGTGCTGTGCGAGGGTTTTGACCGCTATGCAGAAAGCTGGTTCGGCAGAAGTGCAATGGATGCCCCCGATATTGATACACGTGTGTTCTTTACTGCTACCGCCCCGGTAAAACCCGGCGACTATGTAAAAGTAGCTGTTGAAGATATATTGGACAGCGACTTAATTGGGTTGTTGATACAGTAAAAAATCAATTTAGCTAAATCTACAAAAACAGTCATAGGTAAAATCCTACGACTGTTTTTTGATAAATCTTAATTTTTAGAGGAATACAATATACAATGGTGATTTTAATTTGTGTGTGCCTTGCAGTACTTGTATTTGCCATAGCAGGCTTTTACAATAAGCTGACAGCAAAAATTTACACTGTAAAAAACGCTAAGCTGCCGCCGGAATTTGACGGATACAAAATCGTGCATTTATCCGATATTCACTGCCACAGAATAGGCAAAGGCAACGAAAAGCTTATTGAGGCTGTCAATGAACAAAAACCTGATATGATTGCCATTACAGGGGATACCATAACCCGCCGCACAAAAGATATAAGCATGATCGAAGACTTATTAAGCGGTATATGCGGCAAAGTTCCCATTCTTGCTATACCTGGCAATCACGAGTTTGACAGCCCGCAGGAAATGCAAGCTTTGCTAAAACTATACAAAAAATACGGCGTTACTTTTTTAAATGGCGGGCACACTAAAATAGCAAAAAACGGCGCTGAAATATATATTTATGGAGCTGAAATAGTAAAAAAAAGGCCGAGATTTTATTTTACTGCTGAGGGCATGAAACCATTATATCCGCAAAAATTCGGCATACTGCTTAACCATTTTTCAAACCAGTATAACCGTGTATCGGGCGCAGGGTATGACCTTGTATTGTCCGGGCATTTGCATGGCGGAATAATAAGGCTGCCGATTATAGGCGGACTTTTTGGCAACAAAATGTCTCTTTTCCCCAAATATTCTTCCGGCATGTTTGAGGAAAACGGAAGTGTGCTTATTTCCAACTGCGGTGTGGGGGATGTCCATTTAGGCTTTGGAAAACTTTTTGCTCCACGGTTTTACAACCGCAGGGAGATTTGCGTTATCATACTGGAAAAGCAATAAAGCTTACGCATAGCCATTTTCAATCATTCCCGTTATAAGGTTGTATTCAGTGTCCAATATACTTGAAACTGCTTTATCCTCGTTTTTGATAACTATGTATACAGTGCTGTTATCGGCCAATAATGCCTGATAAGGTGTGCGGTCATCACGATACGGCATTTGAAAATCCTCAGCAGGCTCTAATTTTACAATATCCGAGCCAACCATATCAAGCAAGCGCCAATATCCAAAAACGGTAAAATCCAATTTCTGCCTTGTTTCGTTTTGATATAAAGAATGTACATTAATTGCTATAAAAGCAATTAATACTGCTAAAATTATACCCAATACATATTTAACAACCTTATTTTTTTTGTGATGATTATTCAAAGTTTATCCCTCTTTCTTTTTCTGTATTGTTTTCTATTTAATTATATGTTATAATTTTAACAAATTCAATACTAAAGGAGAAAAAAGTCATGAAAAAAATGTTATCTTTTCTGTTAGTTGTCGTATTACTTGTTTCACTCTCTTCTACGGTGTATGCAAGTGCAGACACCGAAGTGCGAATTATCAATGAGTATATTACTCATAACGCTGATGATTCAGAAGTGTTTGTGGAAAACGAGAATATGGTTACAATATCCGATCGTGTTCGTGGTACATCTAAGCCAACATCAACAACATCTTGGGGTAGCGGTAATAAAATCAATTATTCCGGCAGCGCAAAACCCCTACATACAGTTTACAGTAATGGTTTTTTTACAGGAGCCGAAAAAGTTACATTTACATTTACCAATAAACTGGATTCAAGAATAAAAATCACACTTTGGGAATCAACTGCAATTGTTAATTCAACTGCAAGCAGAACAATTGAAGGCGGTGACACATTGACATTTACAGTTACCGGACTTGATAGTAACAAAAAATATTACATTGCATCTATCGGCTCAACTAGTTTTACAGGCTCGGCAACAAAGATTAAATAAATTAAACGCTGATAAAAAGGAATGGCTGCAATCGCAGCCATTCCTTTTTTGTTTTGTTATAAGCTTATCAAGTTCACATAAATCTTTGTTTTAAATTATGCTTAGCTTTCAGCTTCGCCGTCCTCGTCCTCATCCTCATCAGGGTCAGCTTCAATTTCAGCAGCGCCGGATGTAACTGTGATAGAATCAATTACTATAGATTTCTCGGGTCTGCCGTTTTCATCAACAGGCACACGTGCGATAGCATCAATTATAGACATGTCCTCTTCGTATATCATACCAAAGACTGTACGGTTGCCGTCAAATCCCGGCACACCGCCCATATCGTCGTAAAAATCAATTACACTCTGTGGGAAAGCTGCTTTTTCCATAGCTTCTATTGTCTCAGCATCTACAAAAGGCGCCTGAACAATGTAAAACTGGCTGCCGTTTTCGTTCTGGCCTGTTACGTTGCTCATACCAAAAGCTCCACGGAAGTTCCATAAATCAAGGCTGTATTCGTTTTCGAAATATGGATTGGCGGAATCACCAAAAATACTTTCGCCGCCATTATCATCAGGTGCGCCACCCTCAATAATAAAGTTTTTGGCAACATTATTCAGGGAAAGGCCTGTATAATAGCCGTTTTCGGCATGTGTTACAAAATTTTCGACAGCTTTGGGTGCAAGTTCGCGGTAAAGAATAACTCTTATATTGCCCATAGAGGTTTTGATAACAGCGGTTTCACTGCCGGAATCGGGGCCTTCAAACTGCACAAACGAAATATCGCCATCAGCTATTCCCTTGTTTATTTCGGCGGCCTCGGACTCGGTGTAGGACGGCTGGGAAGCAATGGCCGACGAACTGCTTTCCGAAGCCTCACTGCTTTGAGAATCAGAGTCCTCAGGTTTTTGGGAACAGGCAGAAAAGACTGAAACCAACATTAGAGCGGCTATACTTAATACTAAAAATTTCTTCAAAGAATAATACATCTCCTTACAAAAATACAATTTGCAGACCAAAACAACTTTTTACTGTTGCTTTACCGCAATTATTAAATATTATACAACAAAACCAAATAAAAAACAAATTGGTTTGTAAAAAAACAAAAAACCCCCGCCATGCCGTATCCCGCCAAATAAAACCCATCTTTCGACAGGTGGGTACCCTCCTGTGGTGTTCATGCTTCCTTCGTCCGGCCAAGGCCGGGAGGCCTGCAATCATTGCCAAAAGCAGAGACGGGTTCCCGTTAAATAAGTGTTGGATTATATAACAGCGGTATATAGGCGTACACGGCAGGGTGAATTTTGAACAATACAGTTCAATTAGTCCTCAAAATCAAAATCATCGGCCAGGCGGGCAGTAAAGAAATCGCCCACGCGGTTAAATTCGTCCTCATCCTCAATAGCTTCCAAAAATTCCTCGCCGTCTTCTTCGGAAACTCTAAGTATAACAAGCTCGCCAATATCATCAATCAAATCCTGCGGCTCCTCCAAAATAGGCACAAGAGCCATATAGTTGCAGCCTTCAAACTCGGCAGAATCGAGAACCTCAAATTCGTGCTCTACCCCTTCTTCATCAAGAAGAGTGAGTATATCTGCGCCTGTATCCATTTCAATGTTTTCAATATTTTCGCTCATAAACTCTCCATTCCGCTGCCAAAAACAGCTCTGATTCCCACCAATATGCCGCATAAAGCAGTGTAATCATCCGTTAATCACCAAAAACAGCCTGCCCGGTCATTTGGGGTATAATGTCGTTTTCATTTAGACAAGGCAAAACACCTCTCATCTGCAAGCCTATTTTATATGAAATCTTGCCATAAGTCAATATTTTATTATACGGCAAATCGGCATATTATAGTCAATTGCAATTGACTTTGAAATGCGTATGGAAAAGATAAGGAAAAATTAATGTGCCATATTGGGCAGCTTTAGCTACTCATAGGAAATCTTTTTTATTTTGCTTTGGCATATGCTTTTGCGCAAACCTGACATGATACCGCATTTATTGTATGCAAAACACAAGTGACAAATACATTTTATTTATTTCTGTATTTATTATTTACATATTTATTAAACATCTTTTGTAAAAAGTATTGACATTGTACAAAAACATGCTATAATGAAATCACAGACAGAAAGGATACTGCAAACGGCGGTAATCAATCTTGTTTGCAAGTCTCACAAAAATAACAGCTTTTTCGTGAGAATGAAAGGCGGTGGGTCCGATGTACGATGATGAAATATCTTTTAATGTAGGAGGCTTAGCGTCGGCCTCGGCAGTCTGATTTTATGAGTATCAGTTAGGAAATTCATAAAAAAGATATTCTAACAAGGCTTAAAGTCACATCAACATAAATCAGGCAAATGCAAAACGGCGATAAAATAGATTTACTTTTTATAGTATAGCAAAGTCCCTTTCTATTTTTTACCTCTCCTTTTAAGCGGGTTTGCTATATGCGTAAAAAAAGTAAAATATTAAAAATAGAATAAAGCTTCAAAAGTAAGTATTGCCCTTACCCGAAAAGACAATTTAACAAGCTTGAGATAGATTTTCCTTTGTGAAATTTGAGAGGGGTATAAAAGCTTGATATTGCTTCTTTGGTTTTAGTTAAAAATAAAGCTGTTGAATTTTGTTCGGGTTTATTAAAAATATGTGCTTTGTTTGCCTGCTTTCGGCATATATGCGGTTTTACCGTTATGACCTTGGGCAAAAGGCAAGCCGGTGTTTTGGCAAGGTATCAGAATCTGTAGCAATTATGAGAATTGCGGGTTTTACAGTCATTGATACATAAATATATCCCCCTAATACGACTTACTCTTATTATGCGAGCAGGATATTTGTTTAGCTTTAATACCATGCTTTTACACTGCAAACAAATTACACATGTTTCAAGCATCAGTTATAAATCACGGCTTCGCAACAGAAGCTAACAATAAAAACAAAGCAAAAAGCTTTGTGGCGGCAGTGATTTTTGTAATTCAATTATATGCAATTATCTTAAAAGTATGTGTTGCTTTTTCGGTAATGCTAATTGCCGCAGTAAAAACAAGAAAGAGTGAATCCAATGAAATAAGCAGAGTGATACGCTCAGCGTATCAAATTAACACATTATCAGAAATAAGGTTTCGAAAGAGGAACTTTTATTTAATGTTGGTGTGTAAATAAAAGCTTATAAGTAAGCTCAGGCAGGGCGGGTCGAAGAAATTTGACGATGTTCGGTAATGTTAACCTGATGCAAACTTATTATTACCTCAGTGATTGTAGAGTATTTCACTGTTGTAGCAAAAATAAAAAGCGTCATTCACAAAGATGGATGGCGCTTTTTGGTTGCAAATGTATTGATTTTTTACCATTTTGTGCTACAATTGTTGTTGTAGTATAGCTTTGGGGCGGTCGGTTCTAAAGTATAGAGTGATAGCAGGCAAGGCCTGTATACTACTTGCTCCAAGTATATATTGCTTTGGGCATACAAAAACAAAGGGAGGTTTGCTAAAATGGCATATATTATCAATGATGAGTGCATTAACTGCGGTTTATGCGAGGACGAATGCCCGGCAAAATCTATTTCTGCCGGAGATGACAAATTCGTCATCGACGAAGCTACTTGTACCGATTGCGGTGTATGTAACGATGTTTGTCCTGTAAAAGCTCCTGTTGCTCAATAATCATCACAAACACAGCCGGGCTGTTCGCTTTTTTAGGCGGGCAGCCTTGATTGTTATATAGTAAACAAATACAAATTTATAAGGAACTAGAACATGAAAAATATAGCATTAGCTTTTTTAATAGTTTTTGTACTTTTATTTGCGGCATGCAGCAGCGGGGCAGAAAATACTGACACTGCTGAAAATGCAGTGTTTAGCGCACAGATTATTGAAACAAGCGGCAGCTCCGTTCTTGTTACTCCTTTGAAAGGAGAGGCTATTCTGCAATCCTCTGACAAGGTAACATTTGGTATTGCCGGACTTGATGATATAAATGCTGCTGTTGGCGATATTGTTACTATAACCTACAGCGGGGAAATAATGGAGTCCTACCCTGCTCAAATTATTGCGATAAGCTGGGCCCTTTTAGAAAAAGCAGAACAGCCTTTGGAAGAAGTCTCCTCCTCCAATACTGAGGTCAGCAAGCTTGAAAGCACAAGTAATGCTGATAATAAAAACCCGGATACTCCTGCCGGACAAGGCAAAAATTATTTGCAGATGAGCCTGGACGGCAGTTATGTTTTATCCTTTGACAGCGAGGGCAAAAAGGAAGAAACGCTCTTCCCTGCTGTCAACTATTCAAATGCGCAGATATCCTTTGACGGCACATATATGCTGTGCAAGGTAAATGCCTCTGCCGCGGGGGAAGGCAGATGGTGCGAGTATTCCACGGTAAATTTATTAACCGGAGAAGCTTATAACTGCAACAGTGATGTGCAGTTTGGATTCCAAAACCATATCTGGCTGGATAATAATATAATTGGGGTTGCTTATGGACAACTCGGCGAGGAATCTATCCAACTTTTTGACAATATGTATAACCCGCTTAATGTAAGCTTTGATTTTCCGCAAGATGCTGCCGATATGCTTGCAGGTATCGGATATAACAGGAGCAGCAGTCAATACATTTTTGCAAGACTTGAGGACACAGAAAACAAAACAGACGACCGTTTTTTGCTTTCTGTTTTTGAAAAAGACGGAAGCCACGCAAAAGAAATAGAAATACCACAGGAATACAGTCCGTTGTATTCAGGCAATATTTTAATGTGGATTCCCAATAATCCTGTTATTACAGCAGATGGAAATATATTGCTGACCGTGCAGAAAAAAGAGGATATTGAAAGCGGAAATACCCACAAATGGACATTGCTTGTAATATCGCCCAATGGCGAGATTTTGCAGGAAATACCGGGCAGCAATAATCTTCGCTTATCTGATAACGGCAATGCTGTATTTACTCTTGTATCCGATCCGCTGCAAAGCAGCTACCCTGCCCCGACAGTAATTTCGTTTGAGGACGGAGATTTATCGGTATACGAATTGCCTGCATTTTTTGCCGAAAATGATGATTATGAAAATCCCTTTACTCCCTTTGACGCTGTGTTTGATGGACATAATGTCTATATAATGACGGACAAAGGCACAGATGACGGAATGGGCGCTCATGGCCTTTTTTACTGGGATATGCAAAAAGACCCGAACGCTGAGCAAATTAAGCTTTTAGAGGTGTTTCACGGAATTGGCTACTACGACCTTGCAGGCATAGATGATAACGGCTACTGCAACATCTTGCTGAACGGTGTTGTTCCCGAAAGCGCTGTAGATGATTCACGAAGCCACCTTGAGGAAAGAAAAAGCCGAATACTTGAATATATAAATAGCTGACAGTATTTTTGTGTGTTGACAACTGCGAAAAAAATAGTTAATATGATAATAAATAGCATGAAGCTATTGTCCGCCATAGAATATGGCTTTTCAGTAAATTTTTATATTATATCAAATGTTCTTGGATTTATAATAAGCATCTGCCGAACAGATGAAACACGCCAGAAGGCGCAACTATGTTGCGCCTTTTTTTGTTTGTCAGCCTAAAAACTTAATAATTATTGATAAATTCAAAAGATATTGCGGGAGGTTTTTTTATGAAGTTAAAGGGAAGCAAGACAGAAGCGAATTTGCGAAAAGCTTTTGAGAGTAAGTCGCACCAAAAAAACTTGTATGACAGCTTTGCATACCGGTTTGCATATTCGGGACACCAGCAGATCCAAAATGCTATGTATGATGCTGCCAAGCTGGAGGGCACACACGCAAAAATTTTATACGAATTTTTAAACGGGCCTGTCAGGGACACAAAGACGAATATAAAAATAATGCTTGAGGACGAAACAAGGGTTGGCAAGGAAATGTACGAATGCGCAAAAACAGCGGAAGAAGAGGGTCTTGAGGAAGCGGGCTTTATTTTTAGGGAAACCGCAAAAATTCATGATGAGCATATAAAAATGTATAGGCAAATTTTATATAACTTTGAAAACGGCAAGGTTTTTAACAAAGATGAAAAAGCAGACTGGGTTTGCGTAGCATGCGGCCTCACCATTCACGACTATGCCCCAAGCGAAACCTGCCCCTACTGCGAACACCCAAAAGGACTTTTTATAGTAAACAGGCCTTAAAAAACAATAGCCTAAACCATAAAGCATTCAAACCGAATTTACGGAGGACACTATGGGTACATACTACAAAATTAAAGACAACAAATTATGCGGCACAAAAACAGCAGAAAACCTTATAAACAAACGAAAAGAAAAGTCTGTAGAAAAAATGAAAAAAACGCTGTATCAGCAGGCGGCTGGGCGTGAAGCGCCGAGCTACCGGCAGCTGTCCAACCTTTTAGGGGAGCATGCAACAAACTCATATCTCCATGCGGCGGTTTTTCACAGGGTTCTATGGGGACCGTATACAAATGTGGAAAAAAACCTGGAAGCGCTTATTGAGCAAGAGTGCGAGTACGCTGACACACTGCCCGAATATGCCAAAACCGCCAGAGAGGAAGGCTTTGAGGATATTGCCAATGCCTTTGAGCTTATGGCAAAGGTAGATGCAGAGCAGGGAAAAAAGCTGGCAGATATTTTAGCCAAAATAAGAGACGGCAGTATTTTTAACAAAACGGAAGAGCAGGATTGGTACTGCCAGCAGTGCGGAAACGTACACCATAGCAAAAGCGCACCTGAATCCTGCCCGCTTTGCAAATCTCCCCAGAGGTTTTTTGAGCTTAGAGGCGCTAATTTTTCTACATTTTAAAAGAATATCTGAAAAAACAATAAAATAAAAAAAGAGGTTTTAAACATTGAAAAAGACAATTTCACTGGTATTAGCTTTAATGATAATAGTCTCCCTGTTTGCGGCCTGCAACAATGCAAGCAATGCCGACAATAATACAACTGCATCCACTGTCAGCTCATCCGCTTCTGCAAGCACGGACAGCGAATCTGAATCTGCCACAAATTTAGAAGTACTGAGAATAGGCGGCACTTATGCCAACGATATTTTTAGTGCATGGAGCCAGCGAAGCGCATACGGACAGGCAAATTATCACTCCTTCAGCCAGCTCAACCTTTGGCGCGTGGATGAAAACCTTGAACTGACCGGGGATGGCTGTTTTTTTAAGTCATGGGATGTTAGTGACGATAATTTATCACTGATTCTGCATTTTGACCCGCTTGGAGAGTTGATGTGGCACGACGGGCAGCCTGTAACTACAGATGATGTTCTGTTTACCTTTAACCACTACAAGGACCTGAATGTTGCCACATTCCAGAGGATAGAAACCATAGAGAGTGTAGATGCTACAAGCATTCGGCTTACCTTTAACGAGCCTACGGCATTCGGTTTTATGCACTCAACCACTCTTACATCTTATTTGCTGCCAAAGCATGTATGGGAAAATGTTGAGGATCCGAGAACATATGACGGAGACGACGCCGTTATCGGCTGTGGGCCATTCAAGTTTGTGTCTGTAGACAGGGATGCTCAAATTTCTTACTTCGAGGCTGTAGAAAATTACCCTATTGGTGATATAGCCTTTGACAAGGTAGAGCTTAAATCCTATGACAGCCAGACCTCAATAATCATGGCAATGATGAATAACGAGGTCGACGTAATGTATACATATTCCGCCCCGCTGGATCATACACTGCTTTCGGTTATCGAAAACAACCCTGACATTGACCCGGGCGGCAGCATAGACCCCTCCACTTATCAGCTTGTTTTTGGTTTTGGCAAATTCCCCACAAATGATTATAACTTCCGCAAGGGTTTGTCGTACGCTTTTAACTATGACTTGATATCGCAGACTATCAGCGGCAGTCATGGACAGGTAGCCACAACAGGTGCGGCATCACCCTCTCAAAAGGGATATGATGACAATTATCCTTTAAATGCGCAGGATATCGCCAAGGCAAATGAATATTTGGATTTAGGCGGCTTTATAGATATAGACGGCGACGGTATGCGGGAGCTTCCTGACGGCAGCCAAATGGATATAAAAATATTCCGCCATTATTACCCGCCCG
>JGI994J12354_10005522_pt1 | contig 10857 bp, 10 predicted proteins | sample IntmicLarv3ML3BL_FD_12354 | JGI IMG/M metagenome (IMG submission 12354)
CGGAAAAAGGAGAGAACTGATGGAGAGAACTAAGGGATATTTACTTTTCAATGATACCCGACAAACCCCATTAAATCAAGGTTTTTCGGTGGAACGCTTCCAAAAAGGTCACTCGTTTTCGAGTGCGGCTCGTTATGACCACTTCGATACGCTTCCTTGTATTTATCTTCAACATCAGCACTCAAAAGCACCTCGGAAAAAGGAGAGAACTGATGGAGAGAACTAAGGGATATTTACTTTTCAATGATACCCGACAAACCCCATTAAATCAAGGTTTTTCGGTGGAACGCTTCCAAAATGGTCACTCGTTTTCGAGTGCGACCCCTTCACCACTTGGGTACTTCTCCGTGTATATGGATTGTAGCATTAAGCCACAAAACACACAATGAAATTACATAAGTGTTTTGGATAGAACTGCTGAAAAAATCGTCCTTGTTCGAACTCCGATAACGTATGAAGCCGCATAACTACTGACTTTTCACTAACCCTTTACTGTTTTAGCTCACTCTTTTCAAGTGCAGCTCGTTATGACCACTTCGATACTCTTCTGTGTTCAGTTTATAATTGCAACGCTGATAATTATATTCGGTTATTGCTCTCTTGTCAACCGTTTTTCATAAATTTACATGACAAACACATGAAAGTTTACTCCAAACAAAGCCGCAATCAAATTGTTTCTTGAATTTACAACAGTAATATACACGTCCACTTCCAATGAAATAAAATCATTGCTTTTTTCGACGCCTTATGATACAATGAAAAAGGTGTGGCGAGAGCCGCATCATGGTTTCGGGGTCATAAAAATATAAATAGGTAGGTGTTTTTTATGAAGTACAATTTTACGCAAAGTACCGCTTTCCCCTTGGTTGAAGTTGAGCTTTCAAACGGCGAGGAAATCCAAATCGAGCGGGGATGCATGGTGTACCACAACGGAAAAGTCACACTTGAAGGAAAAATGAACAGCAACAGCGGCGGACTTGGTGGATTAGTCAAGGCATTGGGACGTTCGATGGTAAGTGGCGAAAGCTTTTTCATCACACGCGCAAAAGGCACAGCCGACGACGCGATGATCGCTTTGGCACCGGCCGCACCGGGTATGATTCGCGAGCTGCAAATAGGCGAGCAGCAATGGCGGATTCGCGACCAGGCTTTCCTGGCTTGTGACAGCACTGTCTCTTATGCGATGAAACGTCAATCCTTCGGCAAGGCGGTTTTCGGCGGCACAGGCGGCTTCTTTATTATGGAATCACAGGGAAGCGGTAGCATGCTTATAAACAGCTTTGGCGATATTAAAGAAATAACTCTGGATGGTTCAAAACCATTTGTTGTGGACAACACCCATGTTGTCGCATGGAGCACAACGCTCAATTATAACATAAAGGTGGCTTCGGGAACCTTCGGGTTCACCACCGGAGAAGGACTTGTAAATGAGTTCAGCGGCGTGGGTACAGTTTTGATTCAAACAAGAAACCTCAAAGCCCTCGCAGGCGCAATTCAGCCGTTCATTTCAACAGGCAGCTAATAACATAATCAAAACAAGTCCGCTGTTGTTAAAATGGCGGACTTGTTTCATTTTTTCTGATAGTAGGAAGGGAATGGTCATAAAAGATGCGTGACGCGGAAAAAACAATAGGCGGTATGATTGACAAGCAAAAACTCTCGTTTATCAGCACAGTGGACAATGACGGGTTTCCATGCACAAAAGCTATGCTTGCACCGAGAAAACGCGAAGGAATCAAAATAATATATTTCTCGACAAACACATCATCAAAGCATGTGGAGCAATACAGAAACAATCCGAAAGCCTGTGTTTATGTATGCGACAGCCGTTTTTACCGCGGCGCAATGCTGCGGGGAAATATGGAAGTGCTGGAGGATGCCGGGCACAAAAAAATGCTGTGGCAGGTTGGCGACAGCATGTACTACCCAAAAGGTGTAACCGACCCGGATTATTGCGTGTTGCGGTTCACAGCGCAGGGTGGACGGTATTACAGCAACTTCAAATCGGAGGATTTTGAGGTGGAAACACCGTGACAGCGAGTGAAATTATCACCATCTGTATGAAAAAAACTGGCGCGTTTATCTGTTATCCGTTCGGAGATGATGTGACAATTATAAAGGTGAAGTCCAAAACCAGTCAGGCGCGAATTTTTGTGCAGATATTTGAGCTGAATGGTGAGCCTTTCGCCACTTTTAACTGTGACAGGATGACCGGTGAATTTTATCGAAACATCTATCCCGACACAGTGACAAGGGGGTGGCATTGCCCTCCGGTCATGCATCCGTACTTCAACACAGTGCAGCTGAACAGAAACGTACCGGACGAGGAAATAGTAAATATGATTAGTCACTCATACAACGTAGTTGTCGCAAAGCTGCCAAAATACGCGCAAAAGGAATTAAACAATTAGGGCTTGTTTAAAATCTGCACACATGAAGTTTTTTTAAAAAAACTGAAATACCGCAACCAAAGTCAAGAAATTTTTTTCATATTTCTGTTATTCTTTTAGCGGGGGGTGAATCTTTGATGGCAAACGACATACCAAATCAAGATGTTATCAATGCCGTACAGCGAATGCAGCATTACATCGAGGGGCATATCAAGGAGCCAATTACACAAAGCCAGTTGGCAAAAGCGGCAGGATATTCGCCATATTACTCATCGCGAATCTTCAAGATGTTAATCGGCAAATCGCCCTTCGAATACATCCGCAAGCTCAGGCTGTCGCAATCGGCTGTTACGCTACGCGATGAACGTGCAAAAGTGCTGGAAGTAGCATTGGATTATGTTTTTGATTCACACGAGGGATTCACAAGGGCTTTTTCAAAGGAGTTTGGAATTAATCCAAAAGCATATGCCCAAAATTCTCCGCCGATAAAGCTGTTCATGCCAACAGCCATCAAAGATTTTTACAACTTAATAAACGGAAATGGGGAGAAAAAAATGAACAACCAACCTGCCAAAGCAATTTTCGTCCAGATTATGGAACGTCCTGCAAGGAAATTGATACTGAAGCGTACCAAAACTGCCACCCATTATTTTGAGTTTTGTGAAGAAGCCGGTTGCGATGTCTGGGGAATACTGTGCAGCATCAAGGAAGCATTATATGAACCTATCGGCATGTGGATGCCGGACAATCTGCGCCCAAAGGATACATCGTATTATACACAGGGAGTCGAGGTGCCGAGTGGCTATGCAGGTGAGATTCCGGAGGGATTTGAAATCATTGAGCTTCCGGAATGTAAGATGCTGATTTTTCAAGGACCGCCTTATGACGACGAAAAATTTCAGGAAGCAATTTCCGAACTTTGGGAACAAACTGCTGATTACAATCCCCAAATTCACGGTTACGAGTGGGCGGATGACGCCGCACCGAAATTCCAACTGGCACCAATGGGTTATCGCGGATATATAGAAGGCCGCCCTGTCAAAGAAATAGGAAAATAGCTATGAAAAAGAGGCATGACATCTCAAAAACGAGCTGTCATGCCTCTTTTTATATTTTCCATTCCTTTTCGGCCTTAATCATGAGCGATTCAGCCATATCGCGGCTCATAACAGGGAACTGGAAATAGAGTCCCCCGGCGCCTATTTCTCTGACAATCCTGTCCGCAGCTTCAATCGCCTGCGACGGCTCATATGCATCCAACGCTATCCACAGCCCCTTGCCGGCACACCGAACCTTTTTATAAAGGTCAAACCACCGTTCGCTCCCGCCAAGCTCGTTGCGTTCACCCGGCGTCCATTGCAACGCACCAAGCCCGTCAAGCTTCATAAGCGAGTCCACATGAACAATACATTCAGGGCCGTCAAGATGAAACAGGAGATTATCCATCTCACTGCACTGCCGTTGCAGTCCCGGAATAACATATTCATCAAACACCGATGGCTGAATAAGCGCGCCAAAATCGCACTGGATTTTAGCAGTTTTTCCGGTAGCGACGATATCAAAAGCGGTATACGCCGACTGCCCGCCGGGTTTTTTCACTATATCATAAATCGGGTCATAATATTGCATATACAAGTCCGAAATCTGCGAAACCGCCTGCGCCATCTCGTCGGGATAATCATAAATATCAAAACAGCATTGCTGCGGGTCACGTATAGCGGACAAAACATCAATATTTTCCACAATATCGGGAATACACACCATAATATCGGTACCAGCAGTGAGACGAACCTGTTCATGCAGCATTTCGAGATGTTTTTTCCACCACACATTATCCGGATTAAATGTAAATGGCAGAGCCTGCTCATACTCCTCCACAAAATGGCTGAACCATATAGTATCCGGCGCAAAGGTTGGCTCGCTCCCGAGATAAAGCGCCATTGAGCCTGCACCGAGGTTCATGTCAATCTTTGGGAAAGCCTCCGCAAGTGGTTCATATTCACGGCAACGATTTATACACCGCGCGACATTCTTCTCCACGTTCAAGTACATATCCGCGGAATCATCAAACGGAATTTCCGCCATAGCATCACAAGGCGCTGCCCCATCGCGTGGCACAAACAGATTCATCAATGGACGGCCGGTTTTTTCGCCGCGAAACCACGCGTCAAAACGCTGATAGGTTTCTTCCCAGTTATTCTTAAATGATACCAATAATGCCGCCCCCTGTTATTTCATGCCAAACATAGCTTCCTTCAAATCGAGATAATATAAATAATCCTCTTCCTTAACATTTGGAGGACAGCGATGGTCACAAAACGGAATATACCCGCCTTTTTCCACCAGCGGAACCAGCGTTTCCATGTATGCCTTAATCGCATCACGCCCCGCGCCGAGCTGCATTTTATCAAATCCGCCCATAATACGCAACGCACCGCCGTATTCACTAAGCAGCTCACCGGGGTGCGCGCATCCGTTGACCTCAAACGGGAACAGGCAGTTTATACCACCCTCAATCATATACGGCAAAATCGGACGCACATCACCGTCACAGTCGGTGTACCAAATATCTATACCGTGTGCCTGTAATTTTTTATGTATGCGCTTGTACCGCGGTGTGACAACGTTTTTAAAGAAATCAACCGATACAATCGGCCCGTTTTTGAAGCATATATCCTCCCATCCGGAAGCAAAATCAAAATCAAAATGCGGCAAAACCTGATCAAGAAAATTTTCGACCAATACACAGGAGGTTTCAACAATATCCTCCACCATATCGGGGTAATCATAAGTAGCATAAGCCAGCCCCTCAAATGTGAGTAAATCGCGCACCTTTCCAATCATAGAACCGCAATGAACCCCCAACGGATAATCATGCTCGTCCGGGAACCAATGCTTAAGCCCGCTGATATCAACAATACGCGAAGGGTCATCGATGTTAAAATATTGTTCTTTAATCCGCGCCCAATCCTCGGGAGTTTCGACAGAGGATTTGATATACCGCGGAATGGTAGCATGCCCGTCCTTGGGCACCTCCACCAAAATACCATCACAGTCATATTTTGTAATCGTTGTCGCGGTTTCCGACACTATGGTTTGGTCAAAAGGCGGGGAAATCCAAATATTACCGCCAATTTCGCGGATACTATCAAAGTTGAAAAACGCGTCGGCGAGTTCGTTGCTTGTGATATTGTTGTCGCGGAAAATTTTCCATTGCTCAAAATTATCGTCCCAATACCCAAATTCCATATTGAAGCATCGGTCTGTGGGCTTGTAGTGCATTTGATTGTTAAACCGTTCGCGGTCGGTCATTGTACCTTTCCACTTGTTACGAATTGGATCTGCCATAATTTCGACCTCCTTTTTTAATGCCACAGCTCAAGACTGCGTTTACAGGGCAGATTATATCATTTTTCACAAGTATAATGCAACCTGTTTTAATTAATTTTCGTCGAAAACTATCTGACAGTTATACTTCTGTCAACATATCATTTACCAGCTTGCACACCGCGTCATATGGCAAGCCGCGAACACGGTGATGGTGTCTTTTTTCGCTGTATGTCAGCAAGGTAACCGTACAGGTTTTTCTCTGCCATGGCGCGCGGGTAACGCGGATGCAGTCGGCAACCTCTATCGGAATATGCACCTCATGCAGCGCCAGTCCGCGGCTGTACCGCACAGAAACAGCATTGGTGCTCGCCCCTATTCCCGCACGGACACTGCCTATTATCCGCACACACAGCCACCACAAGCCGCCCGCCAAAATAACAACCGAAGCCGCCCGCAATACACCGCCGTAAGCCCACAGAAAAAGTCCGGAAGCTGTCACCAAAACCGCCGGGACAGTGCGCCCTATTATCGAGCGGCGAACAGGTCGGAGCAGTGTGGTGCAGGTGGGGTAATCCGGCAGCAATATATCAAGCGCGTCACATAGCTCACGTTTGCGTGCGGCGGGAATAATTACAGGACGGCCGCCCCTCCCCCGCCCATATCCCGCGGCAGTAATGGACACGCAATATACCCCCAAAACGCGCATAAATAAGGTTTGCCGCAAATCCATGGATGTAATACGGCGGCAGTCGATATAGGTATCGCGGCGGGTAACAAGCCCCGATGTCAAATAAAGTCTCCGCCCATCCTGCTCGGCAAAAAAGCCGGCAAACCTCATAAACGTGCGGACAAACGCAAAACACCAGCCAAGCACAAACAGATTCGCAACATTGTTGAGAAGCGGCAACCCAAGCGACATAATCTGTGCCGACAACCCCACAAGCTCGTCGGAAAGGTCACGTCCAAGCACCTTTCCGACATTACGCAGTGCCGGAGCAAGTGTGAGCAGTCCTATCGCAGCGTTGGAGCTTGAAGCCGCGAGGATTACGACAGGAAAAATACGCGCGGCATACCGCATGGTGCGGCGGGAACCCGCTGTGCGTTCAGACACTGCGCGAGCAGACATGTAAATGGTCGCATCCACCCGGTCACGCAGTCCGGCAGTGCTGATACTCACACGCCGCGCCCGCGCCAACCACATCAGCGGAGTGCATTCCACCTCTATTGAAGCGGCGTGTTCCTCCATTATTCGCAATGTACGTTTGCGGAACACACCATGTTTAAGTGTCAAGCCGTCGCCGAGCGAATACTGCGCACCTCGCCATTTTAAGAATGAATAGGTAATAAGCAGACAGGCAAGTGCCAAATCGCGCATAGACGATACAGTCGCCGACACTATATCCTGATGTGAAAATACCGTGCGCAACACCGGCAAAGCGAGAATTAATATCCACTTTTTGGCATCGTAAAAAACATAAATAGGATGAGGGCGAATGGTTTTCACGCTTATGACCACTCCTTTCTTCGGCCGCGGTAATCATGATGGATTTATCTTTCAAACCTTGCGGACAGCGTGTTCGGTGGCGCGTACCAACCGCTCACCTTGCTCGTCAGACAACATGGACAGCACCACACCGCCTCCGGCAAACCGCAAAGTAACTGTACAGCAGTGACAATACCGTTGAAGCGGCGTTTGCCAGTGCTCCACCGTGCGTAGTGCGGAAACAGGAACGTATAATTTTTGCCGCCAAAACACGCCGTGTTCAGCGTGCACCGCCGCTCCGTCAAAATGCCCGCATATGGAATCAACATATTTCACCGGATACCACCACGATGCAATAATTGTGGTGATGGCGGCGGCAGCTGTACCTGTTAAAATCCACGGCGAAAACAGTCCTGCCAGCGCGGCAAACAGCGAGGTCACACCCACGCCCACAGCGAAAAGCCATACCCGCACCACCATAACTGCTCCGGCACCGGGCGAAAGCTCCAGCTCGGTTTCATTTTCCGCAATTCCCACCACCAACAGCACCCTTTCCGAAATTCTTTAAGCCGATTTATTATATATTTTATGCCGAGGAGCATGATAAAATCCGCATGCGGGGAAATAATATATCTTTGCGAAAGGAGCACCAAACATGAAAAATAAAAAAGCGAAACAATTTTTAGTGCGCGCCTCCGTATGTACAGTATCGCTTATGATACTAAGCTTTGCGGGATATCATGCATATACCGCCATGCTTATCGACCGCATGGGACGGCTTGAACCAGGCGGACATACACCGCAGGAGGTACCCGCCGAAACAATGGAGCCAAACTATACCGGCACGGTCATAGACAACCCGGTTGTCATCAATGACCGCGCCAAGGCTGTGGAGGAAATCGCGATACTAAGTGACACTTCGCATATTACCAACTTTTTACTGCTCGGCATTGACACCGAGGGCAATCAAGGATATGTCGGCAGGTCAGACTGCATAATGATTCTCAGCATCAACAGCAACCGCGGCAGTGAATCCGTACACCTAATATCGTTGCTGCGCGACACCTGTGTTCCGGTCGCAGGATACGGGCCGCAAAAACTCAATTCCGCCTTTTCATATGGCGGTTATCCACTGCTTCTTGACACAGTGGAACAGCAGTTGCGGATAAAAATTGAACGTGTTATAGCGGTTCATTTCAGCGCGTACCGACAGGCGGTAAACTCTATTGGCGGAGTGGACTTGGATCTGTCAGCGGACGAGGCGCGGTTTATAGGGATAGGCCAAAAAGCCGGCAACTACCTGCTCGACGGCGAAAAAGCGTTGGAATATGCCCGCATTCGCAACATCGGCAATGACTGGGGACGCGCGGAGCGTCAGCGTCTGGTGGTGCAAGCTATAGCAAAAAAGGCAAAAAGCATGAACATCCTAACCATGAACAGGGTGCTGTTTGAGGTGTTTCCAGAAATTCACACCAATCTTTCAGCCGAGGAAATCAAGGGACATATCGGCAGCACGCCAACACTGCTGGGATATCCGATAATCGAAGGCGTTTTCCCGGAAATGGGAACATTCACCGACCCGTTTATCAACGGAGTGGGACGTGCGTTAGTTATTAACGACATGGTGGAAACGGTGTGCGCATTACAGCGGTTTTTGTACGAATAACACGGAAACTTACTTCAATTTTTCCATGACCGCCAAATATTCCGCTTCCAATGCCTCCTTATCCGCGCCGGTAAGCGACATTTCCGACAAAATACGAGTGCGCCGCATTTCCAGCACCATTCTGTCAGCTGCGTCAGATTTAACGACCGCCACATCCTTAACTAATTCCACCTTTCCCCCGCCAACATTCAATCTTCGGTCGGTGACATCATCTGCAAACTCACTGTCATGGGACACAAGCAGCAGCGTTCCCTCGTATTCGCGGAGCACGGCCTGCACGGCTTCCACCGCCGGAATATCAAGATAATTTGTCGGCTCATCCAACAGCAAAACATTAGCATCGGACACAATCAAGCTTGCCAGCGACAGCTTAATTTTTTCGCCACCACTCAGTACCGAAGTGCTTTTGCGAACATCACCGGCACAAAAAAGCAAACGCGCCAACACACTGCGAACAACACTTTCGGGCTGGACGCTGTGCTTCATCGCATTTTCCAGCACCGTTTTATCCATATCAAGATTTTCAAATCCCTGCCGAAAAAAGCCAATCCGCGCCTTGGGCACAACATTAATATCAGTATGCCGCCGGTCAATCAACTCCATAAGTGTAGTTTTTCCCGCACCGTTAATACCGCTCAACAAAACTTTTGAGCGGTTGGGAATCTCAAAACACGCCCCATCAAACAGCATCCCGCCGCCGTATCCAAAGCTCAAACCACGGCTGGAAATTATGATTTTGTTGGCGGGTGGGTCTGTACGCGAAAAATCCAGACGAATTTTGGGCGTTTCGGCAGGCCGTTCCCGCTTTTCAAGACGTTCAATACGCGAAGCAATCGCCTTGGAGCTGCTATGCAGCTTTTCCTGCGCGCCGCCCACGGACCGCTTGTGCAGCCGCGCTTCGGAATTACCCATGCGTTTTGGGGTTTTACGCAACGATTTTGCCTTTGCTTGCGCCTGTGCGGCGGCGTCAATAAGACGGCTCTTTTCCGATACATACTGCTCATAAAGAAACATGTCCCGCTGCCGCTCTGCATCGGTTTGCGCCGCATATACGTCATAATTACCATCATAAAACGTGACCTTGCCGTTATTAATTTCCAAAATTCGCGTACATATACGATTGAGCAACGCGCGGTCATGGCTTATGAGCATTACTGTTTCGGTCTGCTCCAGCAACTCGGTCAGCCGAGATATAGCGGCGGTGTCGAGATTTGCGGTCGGCTCGTCCGCCAGCAATAACGGACAATTTTGTTCCATCGCACCAACTATCCGCAGGCGCGTGCGCTCGCCACCGCTGTGAATTTCTCCCCGCGGCAACAATTCACTGCGCAAACGGGAGCTGTTGCCAACGGAGCGGGTGGCAGCATCGGAAAACTGCTCAATATACGCAAAATCGCAGTGATACTTGACCCCGCCGCTATCGGGAACGGCTTTACCGGCAAGCAGGTTCATCAACGTAGTTTTACCCGCACCATTTGCTCCTACTATGCCGATTTTGTCGCCGGAATTAATCACCATCCACGGTATTTCAAACATCAGATTATCGCCGTATGATTTAGACAGGTTAAAAGCTTCCAATAAAATCAAAAAAATCTCTCCTAAACACAAAAATCGTGTCGGAAAGATACAAGGTAAGGCGCAAGGATAAAATTATCCCGCGCATATATAAAGCGGCAGTGCAAACCACGACCAATCCTTGTGCCAATCCGACAAACGGGCATAATTATCCCGTTCAGAATAAAATTCCGGTCAGATTAGCAAATTCTCATGCCTGCACACTCGGCACCGAAAAACGGCAACCGTCCTTTCGCTTGTTTTTAATATGTTTATAGTAACAGAAAATATGTGATATGTCAATACAGCAGGCATTTAGAGAGTGGACAAACGAACGCTTATAATGTGACCATCTTGTCATTCTGAGCAACGCGAAGAATCTTTGGCAATGTTCACGCAACATCAAATTCATTTCCAAAAGATTCTTCGCCTTT
>JGI994J12354_10005523_pt1 | contig 10856 bp, 12 predicted proteins | sample IntmicLarv3ML3BL_FD_12354 | JGI IMG/M metagenome (IMG submission 12354)
ACCAGATCGCGATAGATGACGAGTATACGGGCATCGGCTTCCGCGCGTGCGGCTTGGCGGAGGTAAAGCGCGGCGCAGAGCAAGGAGGGATTCGGGAAGAAGAGGATAATTTGTGCGAAACCCAGAATAAACAGCAGGACGATACCTGGCACGGACAGCGCGCGTATAAAACAGGAGGCGTTAGCAGCGCCGAGAATGCGCTCCGCGAGGATTTCCATCGCGCGGCCGCCGTCTAATGGGCATAGGGGTAGAAGATTGAACAGGCATAGGGTAAGGTTGGCGCGGAGGAAAGCATCGGGAATCATAGGCAGCAGCGCACACAACCCGGCAAGGGTAAGGCTTATTACGGGGCCCGCAAGGCAAATTGTGAGCCGCCGGAGGGTTGTGAGTGATTCAGTACCGGGAAGGATGGCCGCCATGCCCGCCGGGGTGAGTAATATGCCGGCAGGCCGCAGACCGAAGCGGCGTGACACGAGGATATGCGCAAGCTCATGCAGGCTGAGCGCGACGAACCAGCAGGCAAATGCCGCCGCATATCCCCGCGCAAATAAAAGCGGGCACACGAAAAAAAGGAGCGTGGAAATTTGGATTTCCCAGCCATGGAATGTGAAACGAAGCAAGGAAACACGCTCCTTCTGTTATGGTGTTAAGGGGTGGGAGGGAGGAAGCCAATTGGGTCAAGAAGTTCGCCATCCTTACGAATGGTGAAGTGCAGATGCGGCCCCGTCGTCAAACCGGAATTGCCGGTGCGTGCGACGGGTTCGCCGCCTGTTACGGATTCACCCACGTCGGCGAGAGTTTCGCTGAGATGGGCATACATAATTTCGTATCCATCGGATATGGCGTATGTGAGTGTAAGCCCGTATGTACTAGAGTGAACAATCTCGGTCACTACGCCATCTGCGACAGCGAGAGCGGGTGTGCCGATGTCCGCCGCGAGGTCGATGCCGTTATGCAGCACCTCGTATGTGTGTAAAACGGGATTGATACGCGCGCCGAAAAGGGATGTGACAACACCATCCACCGGGCGAAACCATGGTTCTGCAAGCGCTCCGCCGGGTTCTATTCCCCCGACGGAGCTTGGTAGTTTTTTAGGTTGTACGTGTCACTATCCTGTCGCAAGGCGTCGAGGAGTTCCTCGTCAATGCGGTCAAAGTCCGGTACAGAGGTGTCATGCAGGGGTATTTCTATTGGCGTTTCCTCCCGGCCGAGGACGGTTTGCACCGTGCCCCAGAGTGAATCAATCGCCTTGCCGACGGTGGTTTCCTCGGAGACGGCGCTTTGTAAAAATGTCCGAGCGCGATTCGTCAGCGGTGTGTCGAGCAAGAGAATAGATAGCGCCGCCGCCAGTAAAATTCCGCCGATTGTGCAATTCCGCAGGACACGCTCCCGAAAGGGGCGGCGTGTTTTGGCGGACGGCTGCGAAACGGGGCGGCGGAATTTGTCCGCATGAAAACCCTCGGGGAAAGGGCGGTACAATGTTTCATCGGTGAAATGCTCCATAATTTCCTCCTTTGCGCTGCTTTGCTTGTATAGTCTATGCGGAGAAAAACGAGCCATGACAACTTTCGGACAGATAGTGTATGACAATAACACTATCCCAGAATAACGGAAGAAGTAGCAATTACCTTTGTGAATGCCGCATCATGCTCAACAAAAAGCAACGTCGGTGAATGCGCAAGGATGAGTTCTTCAATTTGCATACGTGAAAGCACGTCGATGAAATTCAACGGCTCATCCCAGATATACAAATGCGCCCGTTCACAAAGGCTCCGTGCAAGCAGCGTTTTCTTTTTTTGTCCTTCGCTGAAGTCGCGCATATCCTTGTCGAATTGCGCCCGTGCGAAGTCCAGTTTCCGCAAAATGGCCTTGAACAGGCTTTCGTCAATGTTGCATTCTTGTGCGTAATCCGATAGGGAACCGGTGAGGAAGGATGTGTCTTGTGAGACATACGAGATTTGCAAGCCGCTCCCACGCCAGAAATGCCCCGTAAAATCCATATCCAATCCAGCGAAAAGTTTCAAAATGCTGGATTTTCCGCTGCCATTACGGCCTTGCAGCGCGATGCGTTGGCCTTGCCGGATGGTGAGCGAGATGTTTTCACAGGCAGTATGATTGCCGTAACAGATGGTTACGCCATCAAGCGAAGCAAGTCTTTCGCTGTGATATACAAGCGGCGAGAGCTTCAGGCTGTCTGCCGTGTCGAGGTTGCGGAGGAGTTGCGACTTCTCTTCTGCGGCATTCATGCGGCGGGACTCGATGGCTTTTGAGCGCTTCATCATTTTGGCGGATTTATGCCCGATGAAACCCCTATCGCCTGCGTGTCCGCCGATTTTGGATTTTTCCACATCGTCAGACCATTTTGCGGTGCGTTTCGCAGCCTCGTTCAGACGTTTGATGTCCTTTTTAAGTTTAGCGTTCTCCGCCAGCTCGAAGGTATCTTGCCGTTCTTTGTTTGTTTGCCAAGTACTGAAATTCCCATGCTGCACCTCGATGTTCATGCGGTTGATAGCAAGGATATGATCCACGCACGCGTCCATGAACGTGCGGTCATGCGAAACAAGGATGAAGCCGTTTTTCGTACGGAGATAGTCCGCAACGAGCGTCCGCGCTGCTGCATCGAGGTGGTTCGTCGGTTCGTCGATGAGCAGAAAGCCATTCTCGTTCAGGAACAACGCGGCGAGAAGCGCCTTTGTACGTTCCCCGTTGGAAAGCGTCTCGAAAGGGCGGTACAGTACGCTCTCGTCCAGGGCAAGACGCGACAGTTCCTTCACCAGTGCCCAATGCGGCGCGTCCGGCGCGATAGCTTGTAGTACGGAAAGCGTGTCCGCCGCCATATCCGGCACATCGTACGGGAAATAATGGAAAATGACATTACTTGTGATGCTTCCGCGATATTCCAAATCGCCCAGCAGCAGGCGCAGGAATGTGGTCTTGCCGCGCCCGTTCCGCCCGGTGAAGCCGAGCCGCCAGTTTGTGTCGAGTTGGAAGGATACATCTTCGAAGATATTGTCAACACTGCCATTGTAGCCGAAGGTCAGGTTGGAAACGTTGATTAAAGACATTTGTTATTCCTCATTTCTGTCTGTAGTATATCTTGTTTTGTGATAAGCATGATATGCTCGGGCGCGTCCTCGTCCGGGAGTTGAATCGTTTTATGATAACGGAAGCCAGCCTTTTCATACATGCGGATGGCTGCGCGGTTGTCTGGCTCCGGCCCGATGGCGCATGTATCCGCCGAAAACAACCGCCCGGCGAACACATACCCGCGCAGGAAGTCGCATATGATGTCCTTGCCGTAGCCCTTGTGCAGGAACGCGGGCGCGAGAAACACATCGATCATCGCTGCCGCATTGTCCGCTTGTACAAAACGGTTGTAATCAGGATAATCGCGCAGCAGGTATGTTTGTATCATGCCCGCGTCCGTTCCGTCGAGCCGTATGATGTAATGCCATGTCCGGCGTGGTGATTCCGCCAGTTCCGCCCGGTACCGGTTTTGAATTTGCGCCGCGCAAGTGTAGGCCTTTCCATACCATTTGTGTACCTCGGGCGATAGCTGCCATTGTGCGACAAGGGGCAGGTCGTCCGCTGTCATCGAGCGGAAAGAGATTTCCATTTGTATACCTCCCGTTTAGAAACAACAAAAGGCCGCGCCGCCGGGGTTCCGGTGACGCGACCTGATTCAGTTTGCAAGTGTTTTATTTCAGCCTACAGGGTGTCCGGCGCGGGATAATCCTCGCCGAAGGTTTCCACAGTGACGGTTTTCATCACCTGCGGTGCGACCGGGCGATCCTGTGAACCCGTCTGTGTTGCGGCGATGGCATCCACGATGCCCATACCCTCCACTACCTTGCCAAACGCGGCGTATTGCCCGTCCAGATGCGCGGAGCGTTTGTGCATGATGAAGAACTGTGACCCGGCGGAATTCGGCATCATGCTGCGTGCCATAGAGAGCACGCCCGCGTCATGTGCGAGGCCGTTGTCGAAGCCGTTGATTTTGAACTCGCCCTTGATGGCGTAGCCGGGGCCGCCGGTGCCGGTGCCTGTCGGGCAGCCGCCCTGTATCATAAAGCCGCTGATGACGCGGTGGAAGATGAGGCCGTCGTAATAACCCTTACGAATCAGGTCAATAAAGTTGCGAACGGTGTTCGGCGCGATTTCGGGGTACAACTCAGCTGTGATGACGCCGCCGTTTTCCATTGTAATTGTAATGATAGGATTTTTCATATGAAGACTCCGTCCTTTCTTTGTGTGAAGCGTGTTGGGTTGCTATATTTATTTCAAAACCCGCGGTTTCGGGAACCAGACAAAGCTCGCCTTGCCGATAATGTCTTCGCGGGGGATGAACGTTTTGGGAAGCACGCGGGAATCTTTGGAGAAGTTGCGGTTATCACCCATGACGAAGTAATGACCCTCCGGCACGATATACTCGCCATCTGCGCTTATCATATCTTCGGCAAGATAATCTTCCTCCAGCGGTTCTTCCGCATTGTTGATATAGATTTGGTTGTCCCGGATGGTGACGGTATCGCCCGGCAAGCCGATGATGCGCTTCACATAGGGGTAGTCCTCCGGGTTGATGGGATTGGTGAAAACGATGACGTCCAACCGCTCCGGCTCGTTAAACAAATAAGCGATGCGCAGGCCGCCGATGCGGTCCTTTGTCATAATCGTATTTTCCATGGAGCCGCTGGTGACCTCCGCGTTGACGAGGATTGTGCTCGACAGGAACCACGCCAATAAAAATCCGCCGATGATGTATGCGCCCCAGCTCAGGATTTCCCGAATGAGATTGGTTTGGTGCGGCACACTTTCTTTTTGTTTTAAATTCATGTCAATCACGCTCTATTTCTCAAATAATCTCTGCCGCACCGCCTCATACATGAGGATGCCGCAGGCCATCGCCGCGTTCAAGGATTCCGCACCGCCGGGCATGGGCAAGGCGATTTGCGCGCTTGCCGCTGTGCTTGCTTCTACGGATAGGCCGCGCGCCTCATTGCCGACGAGGAAGGCGGCCGGTTTTGTCAAGTCAAAGGCATAAGGCAGCGCATCTGCATCCGGCATGGCCGCGTATACGGCGACCCCGCGTGCGCGGAGAATGGGGATGGCCTCCGCCATCGGTATCCCCGAGGCAAAGGGCACACGCAGGATGGAGCCCGCCGCCGCGCGGAGCACCTTGGGATTGTACACATCCGCGCAGCCGGGGGACAGCAGCACGCCATCCGCGCCGGACGCATCCGCCAGGCGGAGCGCCGTGCCGAGGTTGCCGGGGTCTTGCATTTCTTCCAGCAGGAGCAACAGAGGATTGTCGCCTTGTAAAATATCTTCCGGCGCATAGCGTTTCTGCTCACATACGGCGAGGATGCCCTGCGGCGTCTCCTCTTCCGAAATGCGGCGGAACAATGTATCTTTCACGATGTAGGTATCTGCGATTTCTTCATAACCGTCAATGTCGCGCTTCGCCGCGAAGCCTTCCGACAAAAGGAAGAAGGACACGGGGAATGCGTTTTGGGTCAGCAGTTCATTCACGAACCGTTCGCCTTCAATCAAGAACAGGCCGCTCTTGTCGCGCCCTTTTTTCTCATACAAAGACGCCGTGAGCTTGACTGTTTGATTGGAACCGCTTTCAATGAGTACCGGCAAGCTCTCGCCTCCCTTGTCTGCTTATTTTTTCTTAAACGATTTCTTCGAATCCTTTGCCGCTTGCTTTGCCGCTTTTGCCGCGTCGCGCTCCTGCTGCTTTTTCTTCTGCGCTGCCTGCTTGATTTCATATTCTGATTTCAAGCCCTTGATGTTGGAGATATAAATCCCGGCAAGCTCGACCTTTACGTTTTTCTTGACCGGCAGATGGTTGTATATCCGTTTTTCACACATCAGCGTGACAATCTGCGGGCCGACCTTCGCCTGTACAAAATACATCTTCATGAACTTGTACATCTTAGGCAGTTTACTCATGACGGCCTTGGGTAGGTTCACATTCGCCGCCTTGTCGTGCTTTTTGTCGAGGACGAAAATGGAAACATCCATCTTGGAGCTGTCCACGAATTTTTGCTGCTCTGTCGTTTTCTTGGCGGCCCATTTGTTGAGGTAATACAGCCCAACGAATATGGCGACGACAATGATGCCGACAATGATGGTTATATCCAATGCGCCGAGAGAGTACGAAAATTTCGCTAAATATGCCATGGCAATCTTCCTTTTCCGGTTAATCGTAATCGAAGTGCAGTTCCTATTTTACCACTGTTCCTTGTCTTTTGGAAGCGTTTTTTACAAATGCGGGAGGAAAGTTATCCACAGCTTTTTCCAAGAATGGCGGTACCACAGCCGTTCCGCTGTGCGAAACGGCTGTGGATAAGTGAACAACTTTGTGGATAACAGGGGAAAACCCCTGATAAAATCGCTATTTTTTGTCATGAATGGGTACATCCATACCTTTCACGACGATATTCTTGCCGCTGCGCTTACCAATATACATCAGTTTATCCACACGCTGGATGATGGATTCCGCCGTGTCACCTGTTTTAATTTCCGTCACGCCAAAGCAGGCGGTGATGCGTCCGGCCACGCCGAGGTCAATCTGTTCTATCCGCTTCCGAAGGCGTTCGGCCTGTTCATAAGCGGTTTGCAAGTTGTTGTAAGGCATGAGGATAACAAATTCTTCCCCGCCCCATCGTGCGAATATGTCCCCCGCGCGGATGTTACGCCGCACCTCGTTTGCACATTTCCGCAACACTTCATCACCGACAATGTGCCCATACATGTCGTTTACGCGCTTGTAGTTGTCTAAGTCAAACATAATCATACAGAAGGGCGTGCGGTAACGGTGGAATAGCCCTGTCCATTCGTCCAGCGCATTGTCAAAGCGCGAACGGTTAAATACGCCTGTCAGACTATCTACAATGGATTGCTTCTCCAACTCTGACTGACGGAAAAATTGCAACCGCGCGACATTGTTGATACGGAAGGACGACACGGAAATCAAAAAGTAACTAATGAGAAGATAAATAATCGTGCGGGCAAATAAGAAAGTATTCAAATTCTCAGTTAAAGCAGCCGATAAAACCATGAATATAAGCATCATGATACCAGCGACGACCTCTGTCAGAATCCATCGCCCCGGTAGGAAAAAAATGGAAACAAAGAGGATGGAAACAACCAACGTATGGTCAGAGATATTGCGTGCGTCCACGATAAGGCATATAATGATATAGACAAAGTATGCCAGAAGCTCAAACGTGGAAACTGCAAGCTGGTACCGTCGCGGGTTTTTCAACTTGTCGATGAAGAAAAACAGAAAAACAGACACAACAAAAACGCTGAGCCGTAGCGACAAGAGAGCCGACAGCGCATCATGCGCTGTGGAGCCAAAATAGTCAAAAGCCCCCATCGCAAGAAAAATAATGCCGCAAAGAAGTAGAATGAAGCGTACATATTTCTTTGAGCTCCGAAATTCTTCTTCCGTATAGCTGTTTTCAAACGATTTGTCGTGAAACTCTGCAACCTTATTGATAATATGGCGATTGTTGCCCTCGATAAAAACCATTTTGGACCTCCCGGGTAGTATGTCGTATGGAGGATATAGCATGATGATAATTGATTGTTCATTATATCATGCAACAATTTAGAAAACAATAAATAATACAGGTTTAACAAGAATTATTATATAAAGGATGGGTTGCAAATGATTATTGATTGCCATGCACACGCGTTTCCCGATGGATTGGCGCCGCGTGCGCTTTCCGCACTGACACAGAATGCGGGCGGATTGAAACCATTTACAGACGGCACGGCGGCTGGGCTTGCACAATTTTCCGCCGCGAACGGCATTGACAGAAGCGTCGTGTGCAACATCGCGACAAACCCGGCGCAGCAGCACGCGGTCAACACATTTGCCGCAGAAACAAACGGCGGCGCATTGATTTCGTTTGGCTCTGTGCATCCCCTTGCGCCGGATGCGGCGGATGAACTCCGCCGTGTCAAGGCGCTGGGGCTCAAGGGTATCAAGCTGCATCCGGATTATCAAAAATTTTATGTAGATGACGAACGCGTATTCCCGGTGTATGCGCTTGCCGGAGAACTGGGGCTTATCACCGTGTTCCACGCCGGGGTGGATGTCGGCTTGTTTGAGCCGGTGTATTGCCCGCCGGAACGGCTGGCGCGCGCACTGCCTGCGTTTGGCGGCGGTGTTGTTATCGCGGCGCATTTCGGCGGCTACCTGCAATGGGATGCCGTGGAAAAGGAGCTTGTCGGAAAAGATGTGTATTTTGACACATCGTATTGCGCCGGGCGTATGCCTGTGATACAGGCGCGGCGCATCGTGCAGAACCATGGTGCGGAGCGAATCCTGTTCGGTACGGATTTGCCCTGGGGCGACCCCGAGGCGGAGCTGCGCTTTGTCCGCGCGTTTGGGCTGTCCGAAGAGGACGAGACCAACGTGCTCGGCGGGAACGCCATGCGGCTGTTAGGGCTGTAAACGGGCAGACACGTCCGTTAGTTTACCAATTCCTCAATCGAGAGTGCGGGTGTTTCGGCCAGGTCGATGAATTCATCCCCGATGCGGACAATCGGCCGCGAGAGATTGTTTTGGTGGATGAAGACAACCTCGCCGGTGCGCCCGTCCGATAGCTTTACATTGCTGCCGATATATGTGTGCGCGATGTTTTGCAAGAACACAAACAGGAACGATGTGTCCAGATGCCCGTAGCTTGCCTGCTCGAAGCTTTTAATGACATCGAAGGGGCAAACCTTGTCGCGGTAGACGCGGTTGGCGGTCATGGCGTCGTATATATCACAGATAGTGATGATTTTCGAAAATTTGGTAATCCGGTCGCCCTTTAGGCCCATGGGGTACCCTGTGCCGTCGATTTTTTCATGATGTGTCAATGCGGCAAGCTTGACCTCCTGCGGGATGTTGTGATTCTCAATCATGCGGTAGCCGTAAACCGTGTGCTTTTTCATGATTTTGAATTCCGCCTCCGTCAGGCGGCCGGGTTTTGTCAGGATTTCGTGCGGGATTTTCGTTTTACCCAAATCGTGCAGGCTTGCGGAAATGGTCAGTTTTGCCAGCTCTGTTTCATCAAGGCCTATCCAACGGCCGAAAAGGTTCGTCAGCAAAGAGACATTTGTGCTGTGGGTAAAAGTCGGCTCGTCCGTGTCGCGCAAATTGCTCAAATACGCAAATACATCCTGCTTGTAGCGGAGTTTATGCAGCATACCATCCGTCAGCGCGTATACCTCATCAAGATTGATTTCGCCGCCGTCGCTGATGGAGAGGATGACATTTTTCAACTGGTCTGTTTTATCAATATACTCCTCGCGGAAGGCCTTGAATTCCGCACGCTCCGCCACGGGGAGCTTCGATTCGTTCGACTCGTCCTGTTCCTCCAAATACGCGGAATTGACATGAATGGAGCTTTCCTTAATTGAGATGGTGCCAATAAAATGCTGGTTAAACGCGGCGAGGTGCCCATCGTTCAGCATTGTGTCCTTCGCAATCAATACCTTTCCGTTTGAAGTAAAGACGTCCTTGGCGACGACCATGTCAAGACGGAGATTCTCTATGGGAACCAGCCTGATACCGTCGTTTTGTCCGGCCATGTGTTTCGCCTCCTGACCAAGCGCTTTTGCAAGCGGCTTGTGTTTTAGCGGATTATGCTGTATGATTTGGGTATAAACTATTGTATACGGTTGCGCCAATCTGTTGATGTACAAAAAAATCCTTATCTAATAGTATCGGCGTATTTATAAATTTATTTATAGAAATTTTCAAAAATCGGAAATTTTCATTATGGGAGGGATATACTGTTGAAAACGGAACGGGAAGCCAATTTGTTCATGCTTGTTTTTATCGTATATGAATTCGTGGCGTCGTTGCTCGTGGGTATTGTGACCATGGCGGCAGGGATGACGGGGGAGTTGGCGCGTGTGGCGCTGTTGCAGGGGGTGACATTTCTCTTGCCCTGCGTGGTGTTGCTTGCCTTGCGCCGCTGGGATTGGCGGTCGTTGTTTCCCTTTTGCTGGATTGGTTGGAAAAATATACTCTTCATCTTAATCATGATGCTTTGTGCGCAGCCGGTGATGATGTTCCTGTCCGGCCTGTCGGCCATCGTGTTCGGCAACCAGGTGGCGGAAACGGTATCCGGCATGATGCAATCGGGCGGCCTGGCCGTGACGGTGCTGGTTGTGGGCTTTGTGCCCGCCGTGCTGGAGGAAGCCGTGTTTCGCGGTGTCGTGTTCAGCGGGTATAAAAATGCAGGGCTGTGGACGGCGGCGCTGGTGAATGGCTTGTTCTTCGGCATCATGCACTTGAATATCCAGCAATTCCTGTATGCGTTTTGCATGGGCGCGCTGTTTGCGTTGATGGTGCGGCATACGCGGTCGTTGTTGGCGAGTATGCTGGCGCACAGCGCGGTGAATGTGTCGCAGACATTTCTGGCATACAGTGCAGGGCAAGCGGCGGCCGTCGCGGTGGAACCTTCTGCGTTGTCGGGCTACACGCCGGAGATGGAAACTGTTCTGCTGTGGCTGGAGACGAACGCGGCGCTTGTCGCGACGCTGTTTATGCTGGTGGTTTCTGTGTTTGCCATCCCCGCGTTTGTGCTGGTATATCGGGCGTTTGCGCGTCACAACGCCGTGCGTAATGCGGGCGAATGCGCTGAACCCGTTGCATCTACTGTGGAACCGGCGGCAAAACCGTTCAATTGGTCGTTTTGGTGTGTGGTCGGGATTTTCGTTCTATACACATGCGTTGCGTGGTTGATGATGCCGTAAGCGGTAATTTTCGCAAAATGATTATTGACAATCGGATTTTTCTATGCTACTATATTTAGGCACGTCTAGCAACACATAGCAACACA
>JGI994J12354_10005524_pt1 | contig 10854 bp, 12 predicted proteins | sample IntmicLarv3ML3BL_FD_12354 | JGI IMG/M metagenome (IMG submission 12354)
TACTCCTTCATTAATCAGGCTATCGCGGGCTCGTGGTCTAGGGGTTATGACGTCGCCCTTACAAGGCGGAGGTCGCCGGTTCAAATCCGGCCGGGCCCACCATATGATATTCTAAATCCGATTTTTTACTTATTCCGAGAAATTTCATAGTAAGGTATTAATATCAAGGACCACAATATGATGGATGATACTTCCAACCATGGTTGATCAAATCCGGATTGCTTGTTGCAAATTCTTCCTCTAACAAGCGATCCGGAATACCTCCAAATTTTTCATTTTTCATTTTGCGTATGAGAAATCATGATCTGGATTGAAAGATCGGAAATACAGCGTATCAGAAGTATGGTGGGCCCGGCCGGATTTGAACCGGCGACCTCCGCCGTGTGAAGGCGACGTCATAACCCCTAGACCACAGGCCCTGTTGGCAGTCCATTATTATTGCCATATATAATATTGATGCGTTGTTCGCGATATTCTCAATTCTCGGAGTGAAAAGATTAACATATACACCATCCATCCATGTTCATGGCCAATGCAACAGTTGGGATCGGAAAAGAGCAATATGATGATGAGATGTTCGAAAAGGCATTTCAGGCTGTTCTGCAGATGAATAAAAAGGATTATCCCAGCTACATTGGAGGTATGAAGATCGCATCGGGGAATGTCTTCGCTGTCGACAGCCCCGTTGACAAGAGCATAAGATTCGGTCTGTTCCAAGACCCCGAGAACGGAATAGAGGAAAGAGCTATAGAATCCTCTCAGGAAGCATTCCCGGGATGGAGCACATCGGAAAATTCGAAAAGGGCAGAATATTTCGAGAAGGCGTTGGAAGCAATAAAAGCCCAGAGGTACAGATTGGCGGCAATAGTTCTGCTCAGTTCGGGTATGACGCGAAAAGAATCCGTTGCCGAAGTTGACAGACTGATATCCATATTGGAATCTGAATGCAAGAACGTCAAGACCATGAAAGGTAAGCCCGTTGGGATCTGGGCGATCATATCCTCCCATAATTCTCCTTTGGCATCCCCCATGGGATTGGCATCTGCGGCGATGCTTGCAGGGAATACGGTCGTGGTCGCTCCCTCCAGATACTGTCCGGTACCGGTGTATGCGATATACGAGATCCTCGAGAAAGTCGGGCTTCCTCCCGGAGTTTTCAATTTGATCGCCGATAGAAAGGACAGTATGTCCGAGAATCTGGCTAATGATGAACGTGTAGCCGGCGTAGCCGTTTCCGGGTCCGGTAAGAAAGTGGAAGACATGATATTCCTGCAGATAGACGATGAGTTGGCTTTCATCAACGAATTGAAAGGCATGAATCCGATCATCATACACAAACCGATAGACAACGAACGCGCCGTGCGCGATGTGATATCATCCGCCTTTACATACAGCGGTCAGAGGTTATATTCAACATCAAAACTGATAATCACGGAAGAGAGCAGACAGAAATTTTTGGATGTTCTGATCGAACACCTTATGAGCATAAAGGTCGGGGACCCTGCAGAAAATGATGTTTTCACGGGGCCGATCATATCCGAGGAAAGTTTGAAAAGTTTTAACAAGACAATTGACGAGGTGAAGGAGAACATCCTTTTTGGAGGAAAGAGAGTAACAGACGATTTCACTCAAAACGGATGTTATGTGCTTCCCGCGGTGTACATGGGATTGAAAGACGAGAACCCGTTGACATACATGGATAGAGGATTGCCCTTGTTATTCGTCAAAGTGGTTCTCAACATCGAGGATGCGATCGAAGAAGTGGCAAACACCGAATGCGGATTGTCCGCAGGGATATTCTCAAAGGATCAGAGAGCAATAAGTGCGTTCAGGGAGAATGCAACTGCACCAATACTCTTTGTGAATGAAAGCAGTGCAACAATCCCTCCCGCATTATCGGCGAAGGTCGAGAATTTTTTGAAATGATCAGGTTCCTCTGATCCTGACATGTTTCACATGTTCTTTTGCGGTATTCGCCATCCTTACCAATACCGGAACGGGGTAAGGCTTCATTGTATTGTACCGAGGGTCGGATGAGGCAGTGGGATCGAATTGTTGAATGATGATGCTGTCCCGTTCGGAAAGACCTTTTAATATTCTAAGAAAAGAATCGTGATTAATGATGCCTGGCACAATAGTGATCTTGAATTCATATTTTATTTCCGAATCGTATAAAATCCCAATGGTCCTTTTCACAGATTCCACGTTGATGTTTTCGAGAGCAATCTTGTTGTATTCCGCGGGGTCCAACGGAGCCAGGATGGTCAGGCAGACCTTGTCAATGAGTTTGGCGCCTATCAGGTCATCCAATACATCGGGATGAGCACCGTTCGTATCAACCTTCACTTTGATCTTCAAAGCCTTCAGCTTCTTCAGTAATCCGAACAGATCGGGGTCCCCCGTCGGTTCATTGCCCGAGATCACAACGGCTTCCAGAAAATCCCGGTTCTTTTTGATGTATAACAAGACTTCATCAAGATCCACTTCGTTATCGGAGCAGGACGTGTTCGGATCCGAAAGAACGATCATACAGGAGTTCTTTCCTTCCCAGTCCTGAAGAGTGGTCTTGACGAATTTTTGTATCTTCATAGCGGTTCCGAATTCAATTGAGTCTCTCGATATCCACGATCTCAAAGATCCCGTTTTGCTTACTGAGCCAGTCTGAAAGTTTTTGTTTGAAATCCTCAAGCGAAAGTTGGCAGTTCTTCATGTCAGCCACGACCTCCAGTGACATTGCTTGATACGATATTCTTATCTTTGAGAACACTGAGATCAAATTGATGTTCTCTTCCGCAAGAGGTTCCAAGGCTGCATTGATGGTCCTGGGGCAGTCGGGTATGCTCATGTTGATCCTTATCAGTTGAGTATCGGGTTTGAAGAACACGATCGATACAAGCCATGATGCAGGGTCCACTGTGAGCATGACTTCCGTATTGTTGACATCAGTCAGGATGTCCCCGTATTCAACACTGAGGTCGAACGATCCCGCATTGAATGTTATGGGTGCGCCGTGCCGCATTTCTTCCTTGACCTGTCCTTCGGAATCCTTTCGGAAGATCCTTCCGATGTTCGCGGGCTTGATGCTGATGTATTTGATCGACGAGATGGAAGGATCGTTCTCCGCCTTGAGTTTGGCAAAGCGTTCTTTGATGATCTCCCCCTCACCTGCGAAATTCAGTTCGCACATGATATTCCATATTATCGTGGTATCCGAAATTCCGTTGAGGGATACCGAGTTGAGGATGTTGACTCCCTGATCTCCGAGGAATTTTGCCGATTGAACGGTGGATCCCGGGACATCTTCCATGTAAACGTTGATGTGAGTAAGCGCTCTGAAGTTCTCTTGAGGATACATCGAAAGGAGAAGTTCATATCTCTTAGGACCTTTTTCCGGATATTTGAAGAGGGAACTGTAAATGTAGCCCCCTTCGACAAGGCCCATGATATCTGTAAGCCAACTATCGATCTTGATCTTGTTATCCTTGATTTTTGTGAACTCCCAGTTCTTCATCGAAGATCCTCTCTTTTGCGGTTAACTGCGTCGAGTCATATATCCTTTCGGTTCTCGTTCTTCAAAGAGACCGTCGGACGGGACCATGTAACGCCTTCATTGCTTTGTTTCAGGTCGGCGATTATGTTGTATATGCTGCAAGACCTTTCCTTGGAGTCGGCGAGTTCTTTCAGCCCCTTCGATATTTCATCGCCTCTTTCTTCCAGACCCGACATCGTCAGTGCATCCTCGATCAGTTTTGCCGCTTCGATCATTTTTGCACGTGCCCTTCTCAATTGTCTGAGTCGGATCTCGTCGTCTGTTATGGATCCTGATGCTCTGGAGAACACGTATCTTCCGGGAGACATGATCTTTCCTCCGATCGAGTAGGGACATACGCTGCATTTTCTCTTTATTTCCACAATATCTCCTTCCAGAGATCTGTTCATTATAGGGTCCATGGCGTTTTTGCAGACAGGACAAAATGCAGGCAGATCGACAGAATCGGAGTTGCGGTATTCAATGGAGATCTTCACAAGACCTCTTTCAATGCTGATACGCCTTACACGTTCCGCACTGACTCGATAATCCTTGCCGTCTTTTTTCAGTTCTTTTCTGACAAGTTTTGTAAACTCGGATTGAGAACGTATTTGTTGATTCCTCTTCATCACAGTGGACACGATCTCAGACAAACGATCATCTGTGGGTATCCTGTTTGACATCAATTGAGTTAAGCTGTTTCAGGTATTAAGGTTTAGCAGGATGAACATCGTTTAGGTTATTTGTAACAGGATGTCATGAGGGAATTCGTAGCACAAGAGTTTAAAACAGAAGTGAGAATTGTGGGAAGTACGCGAGGGTAGTCAAGTCGGCCAACGACGCAGGACTTAAGATTCTGTCCTTAGTGGTTCAAGGGTTCGAATCCCTTCCCTCGCACCATTGTTTTTTCACTCGTGGTATCCAGGAATAAATATTTCAAAAGAATTATAAGATGACCTACAGATATGGGGTGGATACTATGGTAGAAGCAAAGTTCAAAGTACAACTTTTGGAAGCAACAGCATCATTGATCATCGCGGCGTTCGGTTTGGTCGCCGCACTTGCATGGAATGAGGCAATCAAAGCGATCATAAACGAGATATTCGGAAGACCTGACGATCTTATGGGTATGTTGGTCTATGCGTTGATCGTAACCATCATTGCGGTGACTGCAACAATAATCATAACAAGATCGATAAAGAAAGCAAAGATAGCTGCGGGCGAAGAGTGATCTTTTCCTATTATCTTTCAATTCAATTTTATCCGGCGGAAGAAAAATAACCTCCGCCGGAACTTATTTTTCTGTGTGGAATTATCTTTGCAAGGACCGTCTGGATCTTTTCTTGAACCGATTATCCACATAATTCAGAAGGTCCGTACCGGTCAGTTCTATGCTGGAGGGGCCTGAGCGCACAAAGAATGTCTCTTGTTTTCCTTCCTTCAGGAACACAGGATCATCGCTTTTTCTGCATATAACTCTCATGACCCCCTTGCCTTCATAATCCGAGAGTATGAATGAGATGTAAGGTATGAATTCATTTCCTATCTGGCTGGCTATCAGATTTGTCATATGAAGATTCAGTTTGTCGCGATTGTCAAAACTGTTCTCATCGATACCGGATACGCTTCCGTCATCCGATATGCCTATCAGAAGCGTTCCGCCTCTGCTGTTCAGGAATGCCACCAGGGTTTTTAGGACAGCCTTTTCCATTCTGGGATCCTTTTCACCGGTCTGCAGGTTGGTCCTCAGAGTGGATTTATATTCGGTCTTCTCGCTCTCTCCTCCCACCAATGCTCTTTCGATCTCCATTCTTTCGTATTCTTCGGCACTGATGGTTCCCGAACGGGTCTCCAAGAATTGGATCACCGTGTTGTGGAATATCCCAGTGTGTTTGTTGAAGTAGAACAGACCCGATATCAGGGCGGCAACGACGGTTATGACAAAAAGTTGTCCCATTATTTCGCTAGTGGTCAGGACCTCATCGTTCGCGATGATGCACAGAATATACTGCATCATCAGTACAATCGTGAAAAATGATATCGCCAAAGCAAAGGAGACGAAAGGTACCAAAGCAGGACTCCTATCACTTACGCCGGGCATTGTTCTGAGCAAAGAGTAGGTAATGATGACCCCTGAAAGGGCCATTACGATACCCAGAAGAATATCTGCGACCAGGTCGATCAGGATATCGGTCTCGATCCCTCTTTCAAGAAGTATCAGTATCATCAATCCGACGGTCAAAAAGATCATCAGAGGGGGTATATGCACAACCGTTCTTTCCACGAATAGCGCATCTGTGAGTATGAGGATGACCGGAACAGCGATGATGATGTCCTTGTAATTCCCTACTATGATCCCTGCAACGAGCATTATCACGGAAATAACGAGCATTACGGCATAGCTTACATACAGGAATTTGCTGGTATATTTCTCAGTTAAGTTGTCTGTCGTGGTCTGTGGGTCACTGTCCCTGCGCATTGCAATAATATGGGGCAGTTCGTATTTATGCCTAATCCGAAGGAAAACAGAACGACAGTTCTTTATAGGGCCGGATGTCAGAGGTTATTAAATACTATAAGAAGGTGTCGTTTTGGAGTAATTGTCTTGGTAGAGTCAAAAAGCAGTGGCACAGCAACAAAGTCTGCGTCCCAGTATAAGCCGTCGGTGAACAAACAGAGTGGAAAGAAAGCAAAGGCAAAGACAAAAGAAGGAACAAAAAGACAGTCTATGCTGAATACGCACAAAATATCGCCGTTTAAATACGACATGAATGAAGTTCTTTCCGCATCTGCAATGGATCCTTCGAAGGCGTCTGCATTTTTAGCATCGGTGATTGCCAAGGCATCGAGAGTCTCCACCAAAGACGCGAAGGATTTTGTCAAGACATTTTTAGAATCGGGTGATCTTACCAAAGAAGAATATGATAGGATCAGCAGACTAATGGATAAATACAGTAAGTATCGTTAACACTCTGATGAAATATTCTGAGATCTCAACCGGAAGGGTTTTTGTTCTTAGGTTGGAGACTGGAGAAGTGCTCCACGAAGCTGTGGAAGAATTTTCGCGGACACATGGGATCAGAGCGGCCACATTGACCGCAGTGGGAGGTATTGGCCCTGGATCCAAACTCACGGTAGGGCCCAAACTGCCTGTTGAAGAAGGGATAATCCCACTGACACATGTATTGAACGCACCTTATGAATTGACGGCATCTGGCACATTGTTTGAAGATGAGGATGGGAACCCGATGATGCATATGCACGGCTCTGCAGGAAGAGAAGGAAATTCTGTGACGGGGTGTTTGAGGACAGGCGTTATTGCATGGTTGGTCCTGGAAGTAGTTATCACAGAATTGGTCGGTAACGTGCCTATCAGGAAGAAGGATCCCGAGACGGGAATGAAGATACTGAATATTGATTGAGTTATCTTCTGTTGTAGGTATCTTCGTAATTGTTGAAGACACGATCCGTATATTGGTTCATGTGGACCTGGTCTTCCTTGTCGGGAACAATGAATCCTTTTATCGGGAATTCCGAATCACAGTGAGGGCATCTCACATTGGGGCAATTTTGATTTGCCTTCGGACAAAATTTGCATGCTATCGCTCTGGATTGAAAAAGACTGAACTCATTTCCGCAGGTCGGACAGAGGAATCTTCTTGCCGCTATTTTGAGTTCTTTCGTTATGTTGGCTGATTTCTCCTCCGGAGTAAGCCACATCGGAGCTTTGGGGGAGATCGGAACATTGTACGCACGGTCACCCATGTGATCACAAACCTTTAGATGCACACACAACTGCTTTAAGCATGTCGTTATCCTTACAATTTTCAATGAATGTCCCGGTCACGATCGCATCCGCACCGGCGAGTCTCGCAGCTTCAGCGGCTTCCGGTGTTCTGATCCCTCCTCCCACAAGCAAGGGAATGGAGAGGTTCTTCTTGACGGCCGATATCATTGCAGGCGGTACGGGGGTGTCGGCGCCGCTGCCCGCTTCCAGATAGACGAAATCCATTCCGAAGAGTTCGCACGCGACGGCATAACCAACCGCTTTGTCGATCTCATCGTGTTTTATCGGAGTGGCTTCTCCCACCTCACCTACTTTCATTCCGGGTTCAACGATGATGTAACCCAGAGAGATGGTCTCCACACCAAGGCTTTTGATGTAGGCTGAAGCACTGGCTTGTGCGCGTACGATCCAAAATGGATTTTTACTGTTGACCATGCTCATAAAGAATATCGAGTCAACATCTTTCGATAATGCTGTGGGGCTACCCGGAAAATGTATTGTTTTCAGTCCCGAGGCATCCTTTATTGCTTTTGCGGTCGCAGACAGGTTCTCGGTCGTTACTCCTGTGGAGCCGCCGATCATTATCGCATCGGTACCTGCCTCTTTGACCTTCCTCGCAATGACTGCAGCGTCATCGCTTTTCTGTTTGTCCGGGTCAAGCAGGGCAAGATGGATGGTACCCTCCTTCATTTTTTCGATTAGATATTGTTTTATTGTCATTATATGACACCCAATATGAACGCAACTAATGCAATCGCCATCGCGGTCTTCGCTAATTTCTGTGCTGTGTGCGCCTTGCGGAAAATGATAAGCGCTGTATATAAAAAGATTGCATCTGCAACGAACACAAGGCAGTACATCCATCCGAAAGTTTCAGTGATGAGGGGATAAACGCTCAGGATAGGTCCTGCTATGAAGAAGGCTGATGCGATGATCGTGGCATTTCTGATGCCGATCATCATCGGAAGTGTTTTTCTGCTTCCTTTGTCCGATTCGATATCTTCTATGTCCTTGGCTATTTCGCGGCCTATGCTGACCAACACTGCCATGGCAGCGATAATGAAGTTTCCTTCAAGGTTATCCACTATCGATCCTCCGAAAAGGAAAAGCATTCCAGTCAGGACGGCAATAACTATGTTCCCTGCGAATCCTCTTTGTTTGAGGAACAGTTCGTAAGAGACCATGAGCAATGTAGCGATAATGACGATGCCGGTCACAAGGACGGACATCATGAACACCGAAAGCACTGTGGCAAGGATCAGACCGATAATACCTAAGTTGAGTGCGGTCTTCGGAGTGATCTCTCCCATCGGCAACGGGCGGTCGGGATGTGCATTCTTGTCGAGTTCTCTGTCAATATAATCGTTCAGTGAATTTCCTCCCGCCATGAAGGACAGGACGACAAAACATGAGATCACCAGGTTGACCCAATAATCGAAGATATCCATGCCTACGGCTATGAATGCGCCTATGGCGACACCCAGGATCCCCATGACCCCGTTTCCCAATCGAAACAGGCGTAGATATCTGTTCACGAGATTACGATGCTCAAACCCCTTATAATAGTTAGCGAGATTTGACGATGAAGTTAAACCGATTTTCTGAACACATGATAGAAACGTGAAAGAGAACCGTGCACATGTTGTTTGTACACTCCTTCCAAGTTCATTACATCGGATGTTGTTTCGTACGGCAGTATCAATCCTGCACGGCCGTCGGAGTTGAGTACTTTCGGGATCGCAGAAATGGCTCGAGAATGTATCTTCGTTGCATCCTCGCCTCCCGTCTTCGTGGACCTTCCGTACGGCGGGTCGGTGACAACGGCATCAATATCGCAGAACCTGTCACAGATGTTGTCGATATCAAGTACTTCGTAATCGTATAATTCGAGATCGTAGTGTTCCATGTTCTCTCTGCATCCCAAGACCATTTCCTCATCGAAATCGGATGCGATCACTTTCATTCCCATTTCGGCGGCTTCGATTATTATCCCCCCTGTTCCGCAGAACGGATCAAGGATCGTGTCGCCTTTTTTCACGCCTGTCAGGTTGATAAGCGTCCTTGCGTACTTCGGATGAAGGGATATCGGAGAAAAGAACGGACGCTCGCTGACCTTTCTCTTTTCGAAAATATTTCTGTCGATCGCTCTTTCTTCAATGAAAAGATGGACCTTATCGCACATCTGCATCTTTACGACGATGTCAGGCTCCTTGAGATTGACGTCGTTATTTTTCGAGAGGACTTTTCCGATGTTATTGATGAGTTTTTGGGAATCCACGTCTTTCATCATCCCTTCGAATCTTTTTGCTCTTATCGCAAACGTCCCTTCAGGCAATATCACGTTGGAAATGTTTTCCACATCAGAGGGATCGTAAGCTCCGATGTATCTTCCGATGCTGTGCGTCAAAGCGATACGGTCAGCGATCGCATCCAAATATTCCTCTTGGAACGAAGCTGTGATGTAACCCGGACCCTGTGAGATAACAGATCCTCCCGCCTCGGCCTCAATGCATTTGGCAGCCTCGGCGGCAGGCATATCCGCTGATTCACCTGACAATTCAAAAAAGAATTCGGGGGTCACAAGGACCCCGTTAGGTTTCAGTCCTTAATACCATCTTCGGTCACCATGAACACTGCCTCACCTTCGGGAAGGTTGGGAGAATCGATGAGTCTGGCTATTCTCTTTCCTCCTTTTCCCTTTCTGAGGTACAATCTGAATGTTGCCGTGTGACCGACTATGTGACCTCCGATTGGCCTGGTGGGATCTCCGAAGAACGCATCCGGTTTGGCAGCCACCTGATTCGTCACCGCGATCACGGCGTTGTTCAGTGTGGCAAAACTGAGAAGATCGTGCATGTGTCTGTTGAGGATCTGCTGTCTCTCTGCGAGAGCCCCTCTTCCGAGATATTCCGCTCTGAAATGGGAGGTAAGCGAATCAACGATCATCAGACGGATCTTTTTCTCTTTGGCAAGTTCGATCGCTTTGTCGACCAGAAGGATCTGGTGTTGTGAATTGAATGCCCTGGCGACATGAATGCGCCTCAAAGTATCGTCCGGATCGACGCCGAGATAATTCGACATCTGTATGATCCTTTCGGGCCTGAACGTGTTCTCGGTATCAATGATGATAACATCCGAGTCAAGACCTCCTCTTTCTTCCGGAAGGGTCGCGTTCACGGCAAGCTGGAAACAGACCTGGGTCTTACAGCTTCCGAACTCTCCGAACATCTCTACGATCGACTGACTTTCAAGTCCTCCGTTCATGAGTTCATCGAAGGCCTTCGAGCCCGTGGTGAGCTTTGTGATGGCCTTCCGGCGTTCCAATATGTTGTCTCCGGTCTCGAATCCGCCGATATCCGCACAGAGTTTCGCACCTTCAATGATGTCCATTGCTTTCTTTTCACCGATCTCACAGGTTTCTGCAAGATCTTTCGGTGATGCTACAGCAATGGCCATGAGTTCTGTATACCCTGCTTCGCGGAGTTTTTCTGCTATGGCTGGTCCTACTCCTGGTATGTCTTCTAGGGTTTTTGTGGCC
>JGI994J12354_10005525_pt1 | contig 10854 bp, 12 predicted proteins | sample IntmicLarv3ML3BL_FD_12354 | JGI IMG/M metagenome (IMG submission 12354)
GTCCCGCAGCTTGGTCACATACACGTCCACCGCGCGCAGGCTCGTTTCAGAGTCCACGCCCCAAAATTCATCCATCAACTGCGCGCGGGAGAAGGTTTTCTTCGGATAGGAAAGCAGTTTGTACAGGATATTGAACTCGCGGAGCGTCAGCAAAACGTCCTCGCCGTCAATCTCCGTCGTCATGGCGTCCGCGTCCATATACAGATTGCCGACCGTCATTTTCTTTTCCTCGATGATGTTGGCGCGGCGCAAAAGCGCCGCCACGCGCATAATCAATTCCTCAAAGATGATCGGCTTCACCATGTAGTCGTCGATGCCGAGCTTGAAGCCCTTTTGCTTGGAGAGGATGTCGTCCTTTGCGGTCATGAACAGAATCGGGATGGTTTTGTTCAGCTTGCGCACCGTTTCCGCGAACTCGAAGCCGTCTATACCCGGCATCATAATATCGGAAATAATCAAATCAAACATGTTGTTGTACATGACATCATACGCCTCGGCGGGGTTCAAGCAGCCCTTGGCGTTATACCCGCTGTCGTTCAAATAGGTGCATACGATTTGGTTCAGTTTTGCGTCGTCCTCAACGACCAGTATGTGAATCATCTTTTTTCCTCCCTTTTGCGTGATTGTGGTTGATATTGGTGTCAATTAGCTGTAGGTTAAGCTGATTGTCAGCACGAACGCATAATTGCTTAAATTGCTCCGCAGTCATGCTCGGTGGAACAACTACATGCAATATCGTGTTCGCGCTATTTTCGCTGTTATACCAAACCGGTTTGGGCGTATTGGGTATTCCCTCTGCTTTTATCAGCTTTTTGACTTTGCGAAATATACGGTGATAATTCCTCCCTGTCTGGATACGCCGGATGCGAACAATCATGATGATGCCAATGGCAGTAGCGCCAAGCCCCATCACAACGCCGATCAACCCGTTGGCCGCAGGGTGTAAATCAACCTGCGTATCGGAAAACGACAGTATCGCCGTTTGTGTCAGCACCAAGCAGATGAGCGACGAAGCGAGGTTAATCATTTTGATGGCATGGAACAGCGGCGTATGGTTGTGCCGCTCCACGATAACGCCGCGGATGTTGATTCCAAGCTCCGCAAATGTGAAAGTGGCGATGCAAAGAGCGGCATACATGCTGTATGTACTGGTCGCCGGATGCAGAAACAGCCGCAAGGAATAGGCGACAAATAAAATACTGGCCACAACCAGTATGATACCGGACAAGAAGTAACAACGGTACTGTTCCTGCTTCGTTTTGGCTTTCACAATGCCTTCCAACGCAAAATACTTTGCGATGACCATGCCGAAGGTGTAGAACGCACTGACACAGGTGAATAGGGACAGCGATAGAATCCCCGTAACGAGTTTGCCTAAACCAACGAAAATGTTTGCTGTACCGGCCGCGCCTGTGATGGCCAGCGAGCGGGCTTCCTTAGGCGCGAGATTCTCGATGATGCCTACCTGTTTTTCCTTCGCGGTTTGGATGAGTAACTGCACGTTTTGTTTCCATTTCATGCGGAATACCTCCATGCCGTGAGATACTTCTTATTCTACATGGTAAACGTTTCTGTTTTGTTTGCGAATTGTTTACGTTTTGTTAATTCGATAAAAAATGGCCCATTCCGCTTGTTCCGGAATGAGCCGTGCCGCACGATTTTCAACACTTATCCTTTTGCCGATGCCTGTTTACGCTTGTAAATCGCATATGCCGTGGCGGCTGTCAGCACAACGGCGGCCAATATCAATCCATACGCAAGTATTGAAAATGTCGTCTTTCCGCCTCGAAGTGCGCGGAATATCCATTGCAATCCGCTGCCGGTCATGGCAGCCGTAAATATATACATCATGCCAAACAGTGCCCATCCAAGCCACAGCGCAAGGTGTCTCTTTATTGTCACACATATTGCGCCGCATACGAGCAGCGGTATACCAATCAAAAGCGCCGTTTGAAGCCCGGCAAAGATGGCAAGTAAAATGATGCCGAGTAATCCCACGCCCAGAAACATGCCACCGATGATTCTGCGTAGGGTTCGCTTAGCGGCTTGTATATGAATGTGTACAGACGCAGGAATATTTGGTGCCTGTGGATTGATTTCATCCGGGTTTGCCGGTATGCGCGGATGTTCGGATCGCTGGTCGATATCAATATCATCAAGCAGCAAATAGTCAATTGATACAGCAAACATCCTGCTAAGTTGGATAATATTATCCGTGTCCGGCTTGGCCTCTCCCAATTCCCATTTAGAAATGGCTTGACGCGACACGGCGATTTGCGATGCGAGTTGTTCTTGCGACATTCCCTTTTGTTTGCGGAGCAATTGCAATTTTTCGCTTAGCGTCATGTTGCAGCCTCCCTTCTCATATGACATGAGTATACCATTGTGCGCGTAATTGGTCTACCGTATCAACCTTGCACATCCGCAACTGCGGGTTGCAGACGGCTAAAATCATGCGCTTATGCTCTCTTTTCATATGTACGCGAATGGTGTATAATGGTTACGTATGAAATGAGGAGAGCGTTCGGCGTGTAAACGCGAATCAACAATCTCACACTTGGAGGGATAGCAATGCTTGACAATGAAGTTCTGCGCTGCATACAGGATCGCAGAAGCACGCGTGCGTTTAAGGACTGCCAGATTGAAGACGCACAGCTTGACGAATTGTTGAACGCCGCTGTTTGGGCACCGAGCGGCGGTAACAATCAGACTTGGTTGTTTACCGCTATCCAGAACAAAGAAAAGCTGCTCCATTTGAATACGCTTGTTCGCGAGGGCTTCCAGCGATGGGTGCCTGACAACGGCTATCCGTCTAAGCTTGCCGCCAAGGAGCGGTCTGCGAATCCGGATTACAACTTTTGCTTCCACGCACCCACGCTTATTATCGCATCAAACCGTCCGCAATACGCCAATGCCATGGCGGATTGCGCGTTGGCAATGCAAAATATCTTTTTGGCGGCGCAGTCAATCGGGCTTGGAAGCTGTTATGTCAATCAACTTCACTGGTTGGAAAACGACCATCATATCCGCGCGTACCTATTTAAAATGGGAATCCCAACGGAGCATGTCATTTGCGCGGCGGCAGCTATCGGATATATCGCGGTTGCATCGACGGCTCCGGCAAGGAAGGATAATACAATACAAATTATTCGGTGATTCCTTTCGTTTGATAGAGCGCCTTGGTGCAGCATAGAGGATGACAAAGCGTGTGAAATGCTATACGAGTTAACCTGATAGGATCCAACCAACACAAGAGCCCCAAACTCCGCATAAGAGTTATGGGCTCTTGTTATGTTTTTATGCATATAAAGCTTACGCCGTGAAGAGTTGATTCGTTTTCCCCTCAATCCGTTCTCTTCGCGCCGACATGCCGGGTGCGTCTTTTTCGATTGCATATTCATCGCCTTCTGTTGCGTCCGGAAATAATATGCGAGGAAGCATGTCAACGGGAAGGCTTCTGTCTGCTATTTTAACATTTCATAAACAATTTAGAAGCAATTTACAAACAATTAGCATGTACAATACCTCCTATACGCACAAAGGGAGTTGAGTAAATGCCGTATTCCATGCCGGAAATAGCGATGATTGTTGGTGTTGTTCTTGCTGTGCTTTGCGTGATTCATTTGGTATTTCTTGCGCACAGAGATCCGTTTTCGACGATTGCGTGGCTTGTGTCGATTGTATTTGTCCCCGTCGTCGGCTTGGTGTTTTACATATTTTTCGGCGTAGGAATCAGAACAAATACAAATCGGATGATCCGTAAAAAAGTGCGTGCGGATAAGGAAATTGCGGGTGCGTTCGAGGAATATGAAAATCAGAATAAACGATACATGGAATCTCTCAAACAAGGCGAAATTGCATTAAACGATCCGAATGTCCAAAACTACCTTTCACATATTGGTATGCACTATCATATGGGAGGGAATCTCTTTTCACAAAACAACAATGTCACGATTTATACAGACGCAATCGACCATTATGAGGCGCTGCTCGCGGATATTCAGGAAGCGAAGAGCAGTATCAATCTCCTGTATTTCATCTTTAACAATGATGAAATCGGCAACGAAATCACCAATGCTTTGACGGAAAAAGCCAAAGAGGGCGTGGAGGTTCGACTGTGCATAGATGCAATCGGCAGTTTTTTGAATGACACCAGAATGTTTCAAGATTTGAAAAAAGCGGGAGGCAAGGTTTCGCTGTTTAACGTCTATTACCTCTTTAACATTTTTAATATCAACTATCGCAATCATAGAAAAATAGCGGTAATTGACGGTGTAATCGGCTATACCGGCGGTATGAACATCGGCGATGAGTATATGGGTCTTGACCGAAGAATAACGCCATGGCGGGATACACACCTGCGGATTACCGGCGCAGCGGTTCTCGGATTACAGGAGCAATTTGTAAAGGATTGGTATTCCGCGTCGAGGGAAAGAGCCGTTTTTACGGTGAAATACCGCGAGTTATTCTTCAAGCATAAAGACCAGGATGCGGCAAACGGCACGGTCGGTATGCAGATTATTTCCAGTGGGCCGGACTCTGCAACGGAGCAGATCAAAAGAGCAATTATAAAGATAATTGCTTCCGCGCAAAATGATGTGTTCATACAGACGCCATATTATATACCGGATCCGGCATTTACGGAGGCGATATTGACGGCTGCAATGTCCGGCGTGAAGGTGTCAGTGATGCTGCCCGGTGTGCCGGACAAGAAAATGGTGTATCGAGTAACAAAGTCAAGTGTACAGGCGTTGCTTGATTGCGGCGCGCGTGTTTATTTATATCCCGGATTTTTACACGCCAAAATGGTCGTAGCCGATGACAGTATCGCCACGATTGGGACGTGCAACATGGATATGCGGAGTTTTCGACATCATTATGAGGTGAACTGCATGATATATGACAGTGCCACGGCTAAGGAGTGCCGCGAAATATTCGACGCCGATGCTTTGGAATCCCATGAATTAACGAAAGAGAGCTTCGCGAAAAGAAGCGTTTTCGATAAAATGAGCGAACAGGTTTTCAGACTGTTTACGCCGCTATTATAATACACGGCAATGCGGTGGCGCGGGGTACGGCAGCATAACAAACGTTTGCGTAGTGGTTCACAAAATTTGTCAGGCGCTATTTTTTTACCAAGCAGCGCGTATATAGGTTATACACCCACACAATGGTAGTTGCTTGACAGAAGGCCGGTGCTATGTTACTATGGCTAATAGCGTTAGCTATGTGGAGGGCGTTTATGAACACAGAAGCGTTAGCAACGGAGTTGTTGCAATTTATGGAAACCTTGCCGCGCCGCGCGTCGCAGCATTGGCTTGGCGATTTTAGCAGAGGCGAGCTTTTCCTGTTAAATTACTTACAAATGAATGGGAACACAGCCTGCCCAAGTGAAATGAGCGACGCAATGCAAACCAGCACGGCAAGAATCGCCGCTGCGTTGAATGGTTTAGAACGCAAGGGATGGATTAAGAGAGTGGCAGTCGACGATGACCGGCGCCGCAAGCTTGTTCATTTAACTGCCCTAGGAATTGAGCATATAGAGTCATACCGTAAAAAAGCGCTGGAGAATATCACGCTGCTATTAACCGAGCTGGGAGAGGAAGACGCGGCGGCGTATGTACGGATTCTCCGGCGTATGGAAACCATCTCGCGCGGCTTGGAACCGGAAATGTAATTTGCAGGTTCTTTTTTTACCCTTAAAGCTAACAGTGTTAGTTAGGCAGCGTACATCGCTTAGCTGCATACAGGCTTTACGGCTGCAGGGCATGATTCAAATACTACGTCTTACTTGTGGAGTATATCTTATGTTTGGTTATATAACAATTGATCCCAATATGCTGAGCAAAGAAGACAAGACGCAGTATCGGTCGTACTATTGCGGTTTGTGCAAACGGCTGGGCGAGGTACACGGGTTGAATGGCCGCATGACTTTAACATACGATGTGACCTTTGTTGCGTTGCTGCTTTCCTCCGTGTATTGCGAAAAAGAGACGGTCGGGCTGCAAAGGTGTATGATGCACCCACTTCACAGCCACGAATATATTTGCGCGCTCGCGACGGATTACGCGGCGGATCTCAATATGATTCTGGCGTACTGCAAGTGTTTTGACGACTGGAACGACGACAAAAACGTCGTTGCACTAGGCGGAAGTCAAATACTGCGAGGCAAGGTGGAGCAAGCAGCGGCGCGCTGGCCGCGGCAATATGCCGCGATTGTGAATGGCATAGCTGATTTGAGTAGAATGGAGAAACACAACGAAATGAACCCTGATTTACCCGCCAATTGCTTTGGCGTCATAATGGGTGAGTTGTTCATCAGAAAAGAGGACGAGTATGCCGCCACACTCAGAAAAATGGGTGTCACAGTGGCGATGACAGAGGAAATCATTTTTAGAGGGTTCATCACGAACAAGCTGTTTGGGCTGAAGCAGAACGGATTCAGAACAGTCGCGGCGGTTGCAATTTCCGCGGTGGTATTTGGTTTCATCCACATTGACGCGGCGCTGGTTAATCTGCTCCGATTCGGGATGATACCGCCCATCGAAAGTATTGCAGGGCCATTCATATATACGCTGGGTTGCGGCGTTTCATGGGCGGTCATCCTGTACTACAAAAAGGACATCGTTTCGCTGGCCTGTATCCATTTCACCATCAACATCCTTGTGGATGCGTATACACTTTGCGGCGAATCGTTGTGGTTGGGCGTGCTGTATTTGGCGACCTTTATTGCTTTTGTTGTTTGCTATCCGGCTATTTTGTTGTTCAAGGCGTGGAGGGCCGCGAAGGGTTTGCGAAGCGCATAAAGGGATATAACAAAGCAGGCGGTTCGCTCCAACGAAGGAGCGTACCGCCTTTTATCCGTCGAAAATCAAATTGCTACGGTGTTATCAAGTCATGAATCTCCTGCGGAATTTCCGTAACAGCCCTTGATTTCCAGAGCGAATACGTTGACATTATAACATCGTAGTATTCAATGACCCACTCGTCAGAGCTGAAGCCCTTAACCTCGTAGATATGCGCCAGCGGGTCGCCATCTACAATACCGATTTGCTCGCTGAGTAAGGAGTTGCCAACGGCGCCATAAAACTCATACACGATGCCGTCCCGCCTCAGGTTCATAACACCTGCGTTCTTGTCCTCTACCATTGTGTAATTATCGGTGGATTTCGGCGGGGCTTGCTGCGCGCATGACGCAGCGATAATTGAAAACAAAGATAGTGCGACAATGATTGTCATTAACTTCCGCATTTATATCCCCTCGCGTTTCCCATATGCTATGCCGTTTTGGTTGCATCATCTTTATTCGGTTTTTTCGTCTTTTTTCGCGTGACAATCGCTTCAAGCAGATCCACAACAACATCAATGATGACTTCGATAACCGTTCCCATATATGGCACCCCCATGACCCGTTTCATCATCTGTTCATATTTTAGCGGCAATCACACGTTTTACCGCGAAAAAAACCCCCAACCCTATGAGCATCATCACAAATGAGCCAAGCATGACGACAATCGTCACGCCGTACAGCGGCAAGAAGCTTTTTCATTATGATTCCCCCCTAATCCGGATTAACCCTTCTTGCGATAGAATGCCCTGTCAACCAGATTACCCACCAGCGCAATCCCAAAGTATCCCACGATGTAAACCCATGCGGTTGAGTTGTAGAAGGTCCAAATGGATGGCGTGAATAGAACGGCTACGCCGATTGTGTAGATGATATGGAAGCTGTTTTAAAGCCATAAACAATTGAACAAACAAAGCATATAAAGGGGATGACGCATATCATCATCAAAATCGCCATACCGGTATCCTGTATGAGCAACGGCAGCAGGTAGAAGGTGAGTAGTATAACAATCCAGTATGGCAGCATTGACAGCATTCGTTTCATGTGAACCTCCGATGTGTTTGTATTGTTAGTCCTCCAGTGTAAAGAGCGCCTCGACAGTTGTAGCAGTGCAGCAAAAATCGGTTGGCTTAACAAATTCCCCAAGCCTTAATGTTAATAAGAGCCCCTCGCGTCCTTTTCTTAACATTAAGGCTCTTATTCTGTCAAGGAGGCGGTCAACATGGCAAAAGAAAGATCAAGAAAGTTGCAAAAATGGATACTGGCAGAAAGCTACAAGGTGAATATATTGCATGACGGTTATGCTGTCGGAAAAGCGTCATGCGGTTATTTCCTGCGCGACCCGAACGGAACGATAGCCAATTATTTGGCCTATCAGTATTTTGAGCCTTGGATATATGAGAAATATTACGGCTCTCGTTATTGGCACGGCGACGGCTTTTCGCAAACGTCTGCATACAATAAAGCGCATGTTACAGTGCATAGGACGATCAAAAATTTAGCGCACAAGGGACTTATTACTGTGAGAAATTCCGTGTGTGATAAGCGAAATTGGCGTATAACCGACAAAGGCATTGATTTGCTTAAACAGCATTGTTCCAATTTAGTTGCGGATATGGATTGATTTATGCGTTATGAGGAGGTGATACGATATAACAAAAAAGCATGAGGTGGTACAGAACATGCCAACAACCTACAGCTATGTCCGCGTAAGCTCGCTCGACCAAAACCCTGACCGCCAGCTTGACGCGATGACCGCGCTCGGTATACCGGCGGAGCGTATTTTTATTGACCGGCAAAGCGGCAAGAACACGGCGCGACCGCAGTTACAGGTGCTTCTTGCACGGATCAAGCCCGGCGATACGGTGGTTGTGGAATCCGTCAGCCGCTTCGCGCGCAACACACGCGACCTGCTTGAACTCGTGGAACAACTCACCTCCAAAGGCGTGGAGTTTGTCAGCCAAAAGGAGCGCATCGACACGAACACGCCAACGGGCAAGTTCATGCTGACCGTGTTCGGCGCGGTGGCGGAGCTTGAGCGCGGCTACATATTGCAACGTCAGGCCGAGGGAATCGCGGCGGCGCAAAAGCGCGGGGCGCATATGGGTAGACCACGGAAAAAGCTCCCCGACAACTTCGGGGAACTGGTAAAAGCTTGGGAACGCAAGCAAATTCCACTCTCAAAAGTCTTGGAGCAGTGCGGCGGGATATGCGAGGCCACATTTTATCGCAAGCTTTCGGAATACCGCTTGACGCGTACGGCGCGGAGGTGAAAAGACTCTCAAAAGGTGTACCTTTTGAGAGTCTGCCTATGCGGAAAATTGTATCACAAATAGACCGTCAAATCAATCTGTTTTTGACATTTTAGCGATATTTTTGTGGTTTACACCCTTGCCGCAGTCACGCAGGCACCTTTCTCAAAAGGTACACCTTTTGAGAAAGTGTGCGAAAAAGGAGGAAATGTTTATGAAAAAACGGTTGACTGCTCTTGTATTAACGCTTCTAATGGTTCTGGCTCTCACGCCCGCTGCGGTGTTTGCGGCGGAAACTACCTTGCTCTCGGAAATCACAATCGAAATTCCCGAAAGCAATGGCACGCAGTTCACGTTTACAAATGTTTGCGATGAGTTTGGCGGCGAGTATGGTGAGCTTGATTATGGTCTTTCGTTCTATTTTGGCGCTAACGCGACAATCATTTGTAATAAGGATGTTTATTTATACGAAATAAACGCAACTGACGGTTACTCCAAAGAAGGGGGATACATACAAGTTTATCATTACTACACGCATGTTTATGATTCTGAAGCCGCCAAGTTGGTAGAGACTTATAAAGCCGGAATGCCCATTCCGTTTTCGTCTTTACTTGTTGCCATTAAGGGACGGACTGATTATCCAACCTTCGTTCTTCAAAAGGAAGGCAAAGATTATGGACGCCAGCTTTATCTGCATCCGGAATCGGAGTTAGTCGATATTGTGCGCAATGGGAGCTTCGTGTATGGTTTGTTTTCTATCGACGATCTGGAAGTCAAAGAGGCATCAGACCTAAGATCTATCACCAAGCTGGACAAGGTCATCATACCGCTTGCAAACGGGGAAAAAACCGTGAACATGACGCTTACGAATGTAGCGGACAAGCTGTTTTTTAATTATTCCATGCGTGTTTTTGCCGATGACCTGGAATTTTTCTTTTATCCCGGCGCGACAATTTCATTTGACAAGGATATGTTGTTTTGGGAAGATTTTGAGGATGAGTACCTAAAAGAAATCAAAGCCGGTGAAAAAATCAATATTGACGAAGTATACGGCGCCAATCCTGTATGGGAATATTCGGCGGTGTATGACTATGACATGAACTCGTATGCCTGCCTCGGCGTCAGTGCGGCGGGTTTTTATCCATTGATGTTTGACGAGTATTCAGATATGGGCTTAATCATTGGCATGTCCGATGAAATAGGTTATAAGCTTATCAATACAACGGAGCTTGCTTCTTCGGAACCCAAGGCTTCTGATACAAAAGCATCCATACAGCCCAGTGCCCTCGGCAACATCATAACCTGGTCTCCGGCAGACAACACCGGCGGCTACCACATCTACCGCGCGACGGATAAAGACGCCTGGACGTGTATCACAAGCAAGCCCGTGCATGGCGGTTCGTTTGTTGATATCAATGTACAATCCAATACGAAGTATACGTATGTGGTTCTGCCCATTGGGCAGAATGCGGACGGCACTTACGATGACCGGCCCAAGAGCGGGGATGCGGTGGAAAAAGCCATTGCAGACGGAATGCTTGCCGAAATTGAAATCACAACCGGCGAAATCACGGAGGTTGGCGACGGTGCGAAAAGCTATATCCTCATGCAGTTGGACAACCCAATGATGCAAGTGAACGGAGAGCAGCAGGAGGTTGATCCCGGCCGCGGCACAACGCCCGTTACAAAGGACAACCGCACGCTTGTACCCATCCGCGCCATTGTGGAAGCCATGGGCGGCGTGGCCGGTTGGAA